>Ga0134103_1002933_pt1 | contig 12195 bp, 12 predicted proteins | sample 14_taG_2_FD_94445 | JGI IMG/M metagenome (GOLD analysis project Ga0134103, IMG submission 94445) | Switchgrass degrading microbial communities from high solid loading bioreactors in New Hampshire, USA - 14_58_20_212_A1 metaG | ecosystem: Engineered > Bioreactor > Semi-continuous > Anaerobic >...
GGCACGCCAACCCAAGGTGGATCAGCCTTAGACGGCCAAGTGGATCACTCTTACGCAAGCGCGAGTGGATCACTTTTAGACGGCCAGTGGATCAGATTTATGTTGACGATCGCATCATGTGGTACATGATACCATGTTTGGCAAACGCCTTCCACGCCCGGTTGCATGGTAAGACCCTTTGGGCGGTCGACGCCAGTGGGGCCGTTGCTGTACCGAACCTCGAGATACAACACGGTGTTGAAGGGGAATGGTAAGATGAAAATTGGGATCATCACGCACCACGATGTGCACAATCACGGCGCACAATTGCAGCTTTACGCGTTGGTGGAAGTCTTCAGGTCGTTAGGGCACGATGCCAAGGCTTTGACGTACACAAAAAATTACGATTTTCTGAGCGAGGAGGCACGTGTCAAGTATGATGTTACTGCCAGATCAATACCTTACTATGCGAGTTATTTGGTGCGGAACGGTCTGGCGAAGACTTCTTACAACGTTAGGAAACGGTCCATCCTCAAGCAGTTTCGCGCGTCAAATCGACTCGTTGACGGTTACTATTCCAAGCAGTCGGGTCTAGACTGTGTGTTCGTAGGAAGCGATGAGGTGTTCAGTATTGAAACGGGCCTCAATACTTTCTTTTGGGGTATGGGGGTTCCGACCAGCAAAGTATTTGCCTACGCAGGTTCCTTTGGGCCAACGGACTTGGGGGATATAGAAAAAAGGTACGCTATCGAATTCGTTAGGGCGGGGATCGAGAGACTGACCGAAATATCGGTCAGAGATCAAAATTCCCATGATATTATCTTTCGCTTAACAGGCAAAGACGTTCCAATAGTGTGTGATCCCGTCATCCTCTACGACTATAACAAAGAAGTCAAAGACTTTAAGAGGCCAATAGACGAGCGTTATTTGGTGGTATATTCCTATGACAACAACATGAACGAAGTGTATGAAGTCGAGCAGATTGTTGCTTTTGCCCGAAGACACCATCTGAAAGTGATCAGTGCAGGGTTCTACCACCGTTGGTGTGACCGCAACGAAAATGTAACCCCCCTTGAGCTAATTAACTACATAAAACACGCAGAATGTGTAATAACCGATACTTTCCATGGTGCAGTCATATCGATTGTCATGAACACGCCTTTCATCGTCAGAATTCGAGGTAACAGAAACAAACTGGGTTACTTGATGGAAGAATACGGTCTTTCGGAGCGTTGCACCGAAGATTTTTCGGATTTGGATAGAAAGCTCCAAGAGAACATCAACTTCGATCGGGTGAACCGCTTGGTTGACGAACGACGCGCTTTGTCTCATGCCTATATACAGCGGTGTCTGAGGATGGTGACCGGTGAGTAACGTCGAGAAAGAAACGGGGCAGGTGCGAGAGTGCACGGGTTGCCAGTTCTGCGCGGCCGTATGTCCGCGTAAGGCCATTCAGGTTACTCTAGACGATGAAGGGTTCTTCAGACCATCCATCCTAGAGGAAAGATGCACGGACTGCGGACTATGCGTCAAGTATTGCTACAAATACGACACCCAGATTTGGATGACACCGCACTCGGGGTCAGTAGTTGCCTATTCTGCCAGGGTAAGAGATCTCGCGTGGCTCAACTCATCAACATCAGGCGGGATTGCAACCATGTTGATGAAGAAGTGTGTGGAGTTAGGTTACCATGTTGTCGGTGTTGCCTACGACTATGAAACAGACATGGCTGTAGCAGAGACGACATCCGACGTTGGAAGGATTCCTGCCTTTAAGGGCTCCAAGTACATGCCGGTCTACACTCTGGGTGCCTATCAAGAAGTACTTGAGCGCGAGGGCGGGCGCAAGTACGCCGTGTTCGGATTACCTTGTCACATCTACCCGCTCTATCGTCGAGCGACAACGATGGGAACTAGAGATCGCTATTTGTTTGTCGACTTTTTCTGCCATGGGTATCCAAGTATTAAGTTATGGCGCAAATACGCCGAAAGTGTTAAGAAAAGACTGGGCACCTCCAGATTTGACCGTGTTTGCTTTCGGAGCAAGCAAAGGGGTTGGCATGAGTTTGTACATACCTTTTCTGCAAACGGGGTCGAGTATGTTTCTCCTCGAACCGTATGGGACCCCTTTTTCACGATCTTTTTTGATGACCTCATTCTTGGTGCTTCGTGTTACAATTGTCAACTTCGGAGTACGATGGAGTACACAGACATTAGATTGGGTGACTATTGGGGTGAAATACACGAAATGGACACTAACGGTGTTTCGGCCGTAGCCATCTCGTCAACGCGAGGGCAGAGACTTTTCGGTGAGATAGCTGATCTTGTGGACATTGGTGCAACGGATTTCAAAGATATTGCTCGGTACCAGTATTACGGACGCTGTTTTGCAGTCGACCTGCGATCGAGGCAGAGAACCCTGGGTCTATTGCAATCAGAACGCGACATGACGGACGTCTTCAAAGACTACATAAGGGCCTATGGGAAGGGCAAGAAGCTGGAGCGTATCGTCAGGATCGTCGTTTCTCTGCTGCCAAGGCGCCTGCAGTTCTGGTGCAAGGCGTTGTATCGAAGATTGGTTCACATGGTCTGAAGACAAGGGCCGTGGCATTCGTGGTGCACACAGTGGCGCAGGGAAGACCAGTGGTTGGCGCCTTAGTTTGGGTCGCCAGGGTAGTCTGGCAAGCGGAAGTTATTTTGGGCAACCTACCGCAGAATACCCCAGACTGTCGGCGCCGTCTTGAGTTCCGAAAGGGGGATTCGGACGAAATCCTGGACTTAATCATCAGGAGGTCGTCTATGTATTCCTACGAAGAGAGGATGAAAGCAATAGAACTGTACATCAGGTACGATCGTAGCGTTGCAGATACCATTTGAAAATTGGGGTATCCCAACCGGGGTGCACTTGCTCGCTGATACAAAGAGTACCAAAAGAATGGCGATCTGCGCCGCGATTATGAGAGGAAAAAGCACAAGTACAGTCTTGAGGAGAAAAAGGCCGCAGTAGGCTACTATCTTGAGCATGGCCGAAGCCTTAGGCGAACAATTAGGGTTATGGCATATCCGTCTGTAGCAGCGCTTACTAAGTGGGTTGAGGAACTGGCCCCGGGAGTAAGAAAGGTCTGAGTTACGAGTGGTTATGGTACAGTTCTCTCAAGAACAGAAGAGAGAGACCGTAATCGCATTGTGTGCAAGGACTTGCTCTGCAGAAGCAAAACAGAGTATGGGCCAAGCGACATGCACAGAGCTGCCCAGGATGCGCTTGCTGCTGAACGGGAATCGTTGAGGAGACAGAAATAAGCTCTGCAGATGGAAACAGACATTCTCAACAGGGCGGCCGAAGAACTAAAAAAAGGCCTGGGCATCGGTCACGAAGAACTGAACAACAGGGAGAAGACCATCGTGATCGATGCCCTAAGGGACAAGTACCCGCTGAACGCTTTGCTCTTGGCCACTGGCTTGGCAAAGAGCAGTTACTTCTGCCAGAAGCAGGCTCTCCAACGGATCGATAAGTACTCCACTCTGCGGACAAAGGTGAAGGAGATCTTCAAGAAGAACAGGTGCGCTTACGGATCAGGCGCATCCACGCTGTTCTGCGGAATCAAGGCCTAAGGTGTTCGGAAAAGGTCGTCCGACGCATCATGGGTGAAGAGCAGCTTGTCGTCCCTGGGAGGAAGAGACGTAGGTACAGCTCGTAGACGGGAGAGATAAGCCCTGAAGTATCGAACCTGCTCGGACGTGACTTCCATGCAGAGAAACCCAGCCCGAACGCTGAGCTCGTCGGCACCCTGCTGGAAGGCGGCATAGCTTGTCTACGCGCTGAGGCCCATCGTACATGCGGAAAGAGGCGGTAAGTATCGTTGGCCAGGCTAGATCTCTCGGGCGGAAGCTGCCGAATTGACCGGTTCCATGTCGAAGAAGGGGTGCTCTCCAGACAACGCAGCTAGTGAAGACTTCTTCGGGACCGTCAAGAGCGAGATGTTCCAAACGAAATCTTGGGACGGTGTACCGATTGAGGAGTTTATCGCTGAACTGGACCTATACATCCGCTGGTCCAATTAAGCACGGATCAAGCTGTCGTTGGGAGGAAGAAGCCCAATCGCCTACAGCAAAAGTCTGGGACTGCTGGAATAATCAAGTCCGAAAAAACGTCCGCACCCCCGGTGGATCATTTTTATATTGACGATCGCACATGTGAGCATACTGGTCAGATTGGGAAAAGAAACCGCAGTCATTTTGATGTTTTTAGTCACGGTATTTGACCGGGTTTTAGTCAAGGTTTTTGGCAGGATAACAGGAGTGCAGTTGGATCTGTTAGAATCCTCTTTCAGTTTGTTAGAGGGAGGAAAGGCGGAAGCCTTGCCCGGTGGTCAAAGAGCGGCAACTCTACACCAAGACAAGGCTTCCTGCCAACACACACACTATGATCGTATTATGGCTCGGGAATTCTGTCAATGACTACAGAGCTCGGTGTTTGCAGTTGCTGGAGCAGGTGACGCTCCTGTGCCCAATCTGCAGCGGGAATTGCCATTTTCATGGCTGGTACTCCCGCAAAGTGCGCTTCGAAGAAGATGTAACCCGCATTTCTGTCCTTAGGTTAAGTGCTGCGGTTGCAGGAAAACCCACATAGTGCTGCCCGACTTTCTCTCCCCCCACAAGCAGTATACACAGCAAGTCCGTGAAAACGTGCTCAAGGCTTGTGGGGACGAGAGCATTCCTATTGAGCAGGCAACCGACGGTTCCAGAGCTGTGGCGACCACCAAGAGATGGCTGCGTGAGTTCAAGGCCCGGTTTAGTGAGCTTGCGGGCGCTTTGATCAGCGTTGGAGCGAGGATCTCGCCTTGGAACGAAAATGGTGTTTTCCACCGAAAGGATAAAGCCATCAACACTCTTCGCGATCTGTGCAGGCAGGTGTGGAGCCTGCTCGGTGGAGAGATAGAACACTCGTCAGTGCTTGGACTTGTCAACCAGATCGTTACTACAATCGGTGGACTCAGAGTGTGGTTTTAGATCCCACAGACTTTGATCTGGCAGCTGCAAAGGCCCCTGCGTTATGGTATTCCCGAAATTGCCATAAGGGGTGTTTCAGCAGCCATGTCTAAGCAAGAAGTTGCTCAAGAACGTTTTGAACTCATAGCTCCGCTTCTGGAACCAGGCATTGAACAGGCTGAACTCAAGGCGAGGCGGGAAAGGATCCTCGAACGGCAGCGGCTTTTGGGTCAGCCCATCTCTGAGCGGACACTGCGGCGTTATGTACAGCTTTACCGAGAGCAGGGCCTTAAAGGCCTGGAGCCTAAGGAAAGAAATGACAGAGGAGCTGTGCGCGGGTTGTCCCGCGAGGTATTGGATGAAGCCAAGGTTCTCAAGGCCGAGCTTCCTCAACGCAGCGTTCGCCGGATCATCGAGATTCTGGAGGTTGAGGGAAAGGTTGAGCCGGGTTCCGTGAGTGCATCCACCCTTGCCAGGCATCTGAGGAAAGAGGGGTTCATGGAACTGCCGAAAGCGCCTAAGACGGGCTTCCGACGTTTTCAAAAGCAGTACCGCAACCAACTCTGGCAGGTGGACCTGAAGTATGGACCGTTCATACCAGATCCCGAGAACCCGAAAAAGAACCGCAGGACATACCTGATAGCTTTCATCGATGATTACACGAGGTTAGTTCCGCATGCTCAGTTTTACCTGGATCAAAGGCTGCCTGTTTTGGAGGACTGTTTCCGCAAGGCCATACTGAAGCGCGGCGTCCCGGACAGCGTCTACGTGGACAACGGCAAGATCTTCGTTTCCAAGTGGTTTCGGATGGCCTGTGCCAAGCTGAACATCCGGCACATCACGGCATCTGTGTTCTCCCCAGAGGGAAAAGGCAAGGTCGAGCGCTTTATGGGAACAGTGGATCAGTTCATCAACGAGATCAGTCTCGTCAAACCGAAAACACTGAAAGAGCTCAATGATGCCTTCTTTCACTGGCTGGAGGAAGGTTACAACCACAGACCCCATGCAGCACACAATGGGCGAACACCAGCTTATGTGTTCGCTGCCGATTTACGCAAGCTGCGGTTTGTCACCCCAGAGGAACTGCGGGAAGCATTTTTGTGGGAAGAGACCCGCAAGGTGGACAAGACTGGCTGCGTCAAGCTAAACGGCCTGCTGTTCGATGTGGGCCCGGAGTTTGTTGGCAAGCAGGTGGACTTGAGGTTTGACCCCTTCGACATGGATGAAGTTGAGGTGTGGCTTAACGGCGGTAAGGTCAAAGCAGCCAGGCAGCTCGACCTCGCCAAGGAACAGCCGCGTGAGGCCGCCCAGAGAAAAGGAACCGAACCCAGCAGCGATTCGCGGTACCTTAAGGCCCTTCACGAGAAAGAAAAGACGCGCCTCCGCCGCGTCCAAGGAGCAGTGCTTTTCCACAAACTGAGCGGTGATGGCGATGTTTGAGGAATTCTACTCGTTTTCTAAGCCACCATTCGGAAGAGACCTGAAGGTATCTGAGCTGTTTCTGACGGGGAGCCACAAAGAGATGGTGGCTCGGATGCAGTACGCTGCGGAACGCCGGCAGTTTGCCTTATGCACTGGAGAGGTGGGGGCTGGGAAATCTACCATAGCCCGGCTTTTGTCCTCGAAACTGAATGCCACCAAGTATGTTGTGCTGTACATTGCGGACTCGGACTTAACTCCGCGCAACTTCTACTACGAAGTTCTCCACCAGCTTGGCCACACTCCGCGGTTCTTCCGGGGATACGCCAAGCGTCAGCTCAACCGGGTGCTGTTGGACCTGTATGAAAACCAGCACAAGACGCCTGTGATCATCATCGACGAAGGGCACCTGCTCGGCCGGGAAATGTTGGAAGAGATACGTTTCTTGACCAATTTCAGGATGGATTCATTTTCGCCGATGAGCCTGATCCTGCTTGGGCAGCCCGAGCTGCGGAGGATCCTCAGCACGCAGATCTACGAGGCAATCGTGCAGAGGCTGAACTTGAGGTTTGACCTCCCGGGAATGTCCTTGGAAGACACAAGAGGTTACATTGAGCACCACCTAAGGGTCGCAGGGGCAACGAGCGCTCTATTCACAGACGCAGCCATAGAGGTCATCTACGATTACACTCAGGGGATTCCCCGCAAGATCAACAACCTGTGCCTCGCCTGCCTAATGGCGGCTTTTGTCGAGAGAAAGCGCTTCGTTGATGACCATATGGTGAGGGTGGTAATCGACCAAGAGTTCGCTGTCTAGGCAGGGGCATCTTGCCTCTGCCGGACAAACATCGTGAACAAAACGCTGTCAAACATCGTGGTTAGCAACGTTCTTAATGCCAGCTCAAGAACGCTTAAACACTCGTAGGGACCGGTTTTTCAGGGTCTTGCTGATTCAGTCACGGTATCAAGCGAACCCGATGCTAACCTGAACGATTTGGTACATGAAATGAGGTGCGCGTGATGAGGAAGGTCGGCATCCTGACTTTCCATTATTCTAACAACTATGGTGGAGTATTGCAAAGTTACGCCCTATATAGGTTTTTGCAGTCCTTGGACGTGAACGTCGAAATAGTCGACTATGTACCATCTTCGTATAGACCAGGTTCTCTTGCTAGGAATCTCCTTCGGTCGACCGGGCTTAGGAGAAATCCGCAGGACATTGACATCAGGGACTTCTTACCGAGATTGTTATTGACCAGGGCTTTGGCGACGGCCACGTTCAACAAGAGAAATCTCGCTAAATTTGAGGCGTTCAGGCATTCCTTCATGCACCTTAGTGGTCGGGTGGATGAACATACCATCCACAGTATACTTCCACACTACACAACCGTTGTTGTTGGAAGTGATCAGATTTGGGGCCCGGAGCAAAGGGGCAAGCCGGTCTATTTCTTGGGCTTTGATGACTTCTCGGGAAAGAGAGTAAGCTATGCGGCAGATTCAACAACCGCTGAAGTTAGCAGCGAGCATCTCCCGAAGCTGACGAGAGAGTTAGAGAGATTTGACCACATATCTGTACGGAACGAACCCAGCCAACGATTTGTGGAGACTATAACGGGTCACAGGCCACCTGTGGTTGTTGATCCCACGCTATTGTGGGGTTTTGACGAGTTGAGTTCTGGTTTTATGAGTGACAGCGAACCGTACATTGCTGTGTATGTATTAGGTAAAGATATTCACGGGTCGAATGTAGAGGCCATAAAGTCAATAAAGAGAACGTATGGAGATCTAAAGGTGTACGCCGTAATCATCCCCACTATGAAGTTCAATCCGTGCGAGTTCGCAGACAGAGTGTTTTATGACCTCGGCCCCGAACAGTGGCTTGACATGATTAGGCATGCAGCCTTTGTATTTACTGATTCCTTCCACGGTACGCTGTTCTCATTGAAGTTCCATAGGCCATTCTTGGCCTACCATGTTGAGGAGAAGCGTTCGACGCGCTTCATCGACCTCGGTAAGCGTTACCAAATTGAGAGATATATTGTTACCAGTGTTGACGAGATCGATGCGAAGGGCAGCCTACTCCAGGAACCGGATCACCAGGTTATCGACCGGGTCATAGACGAGCACAGAGACTTCTCCATCAAGTTCTTAAAGGAAGCACTGGAGATAGATGGTAAGGGGTTGTCATAGCAAAAGGGATGCGAGGGCGTCTATGAGAATCAACCAACTAAAGGCAGGCGTTGTTCTTTCCTATACATCGATGTTCTTGGGGTATGCCATTTCCATTGTCTTTACACCGATCATGCTCCGCCTATTGGGGCAAAGCGAGTATGGTCTGTATAATCTCGTTTCCTCGGTTGTAAGCTATCTAGGTTTGTTGAGCTTTGGTTTTGGTAGCGCGTATGTTAGGTTCTATTCCCGGTATAGGGTAAGGGACCAGCAAGAGGAAATTGCCAAGCTCAATGGCATGTTCTTACTTGTGTTTTCCGTAATTGGAGTAGTTGCCTTGCTTGCCGGATCGGTGATGGTTGCCAATACGGAGAGGATCTTTGGTGACAGGCTCTCTGTTGCGGAGTTGGCGACGGCCAAAATTCTAATGGCGATAATGGTGTTCAATCTAGCAACATCTTTCCCGGCTAGTGTTTTCAACTCATACATTACCGCCAATGAACAGTATGTGTTTCAAAAACTTTTGCAGATGGTACGCGTCGTGGCTAACCCGTTGCTTGTTCTGGCGGTTTTGCTCATGGGCTATAAGTCAGTGGGCATGGCGGTGGCTACAACGTTGCTTACATTAGCGATAGACGTGAGCAATATCGTTTTCTGCGCAAAACGGCTGAACATGAGGTTTTCTTTTCAGCAATTTGACTTGGGTCTCATGAAAGAGATGACAGTGTTCGCATCATTCATATTCCTGAACATGATCGTCGACCAGATCAACTGGAATGTTGACAAATTCCTCTTGGGTCGATTTAGAGGCACAATTGCTGTGGCCACCTATGGGCTCGCGGCACAGCTCAATTCCTATTTCATGTCTTTGTCGACGGCGATTTCGAGTGTTTTTATACCGAAAGTAAACCGGATGGTCGCTACACAGGACGACAACACACAGCTGACGGAGCTTTTGACACGCGTGGGGCGAATCCAGTTCATGGTGCTCAGCCTTATCGGCTCTGGACTATTCGTCTTTGGGAAACCTTTCATCAGGATGTGGGCCGGGAACGATTATGCCGAATCCTACCCGATTGCTTTGTTGTTGATCCTTCCCGTTACAGTGCCCTTGATCCAAAATCTTGGTATTGAGGTTCAAAGAGCTAAAAATATGCACCATTTTCGTTCTTGGCTTTATTTTTTCATCGCTCTGGCTAACCTAGTTCTAAGTATACCCCTTGTTAAGAGTTTTGGCGGCATCGGTAGCGCGTTGGGTACGGCTATAGCATTGTTGGTCGGTAACGGGTTTGTCATGAACTGGTATTACCATTTTCGGGTTGGCCTAGATATGAGGTATTTCTGGACACAGATACTCAAGTTGGCGCCTGCGTTGGGCATTCCGGTGGTGTCAGGAGTCTTAGTGACTTCGCTTTTCGATACGTCGAAACTGGTTTGGTTTTTGATGGGCGGTTTCATCTACACCATGACCTTTGTCCTCTCCATGTGGTTTATGGGTATGAACGACTATGAGAGAGAACTCATAGCCGTTCCCATCCGAAGGGCGGCAAGGCGGTTTCGGGCAGCGCTTACTCGATGATGAGATGAAGGAGTATCTTGTGATGATTTCGATCAACAAAAAAGAAGACTGCATGGGCTGCTATGCTTGTGCCAGTATTTGTCCTGTTTCTTGCATCACCATGGAAAGCGATGAAGAAGGTTTTTGGTATCCCGATGCCGCTCCCGATGAATGTAGACGGTGCGGACTCTGCATCAAAGTGTGTCCCATCGTACAAAAACAGAACGTTAAGGGGGGGCGGGGTTCTGGGTTAGAACCCAGAGCCTATGCCGCCTGTAACACCGATACGTCCGTCCGGATATCCAGTTCATCTGGGGGTATCTTCAGTCTGCTAGCCGAAGTAGTTATCGATTCTGGTGGGGTTGTATTCGGGGCAGCATTCGATGAGCAGTTTAACGTCTACCACGACTATGTTGACGCCAAAGAGGATCTGTCTCGGTTTCAGGGGTCCAAATACGTGCAAAGCAGGATCGGCGAAAGCTACCAACAGGCGCGCGAGTTTCTCAAGCAGGGCAGATTGGTTCTGTTCAGCGGTACGCCTTGTCAGATCAGCGGGTTACAGCACTACTTAGGAAAGGCCTATGGCAATCTTGTGTGCCAAGATATTGTCTGCCACGGTGTCCCGAGTCCGGAAGTTTGGCAAAAATATGTTGCGTATCGTGAAAGCCGTGCGTCGTCGCCAGCACGGAGAATCGCTTTCAGGCGCAAGAATAGCGGCTGGAAGCGATTCTCCGTATCATTCTCCTTTGAAGATGATATGGAGTATCTCGCTCCTCTCGATCGCGATCTCTATATGAGGGCATTCTTAAGAAACGTTTGCCTGCGGCCTTCGTGTCACGCCTGCCATTTCAAAGGGATCAACAGAGAGAGTGACATAACCCTTGCAGACTTTTGGGGCGTACAGAAGCTTTTGCCAGAGATGGATGACGATAGAGGAGTTTCCTTGGTTTTGGTTCACTCCCCTAAGGGGCAGGACCTCTTCGAGCGAGTTCGGCAGAGAATGGTAATCAGGGAAGTTGATGTTGAGGACGCTATCAGGCATAACTCGGTTGCCGTTCGATCGGTAACCAAGCATCCCCGGCGTGAGGAGTTTTTCGAGTGCTTAGGCAGTGAGCCGATTGACCAGCTCATAGAGCGTGTTTGCCACGATAGTCTTCCGGCTCGGATCAGAAGCAAAATGAAATCCGGGCTGCGTGTGGTCCTGAGGAAGCTTGGCTTGCTGGATGCTATAAGAGTTGTTTTGGAGCGTGGGAAGGTATAGGCTCATTTTCAAGCCAATTGCGGGATTCAGGAGCCGTTGGCTTGGCGCAGTCTGGCACCTCGTGTAAACGTCAACATAAGACTGATCCATCTTGGCTGCCATTGTACAGTGAAAGACTCAGATATGCACACTCTGAAATCCCGCATGCCCTATTCATCGGCGTTTCCGAAGTTGCGGATAACTCAAAATCGCGATTACCGTAGGCACAACACATGTTGCTTTCATGCTTGATGAGGATTGATATATGTGGTACAATGCAACTTCAATGTACATCCGAACAGTCAAAAGCAGAGGCCACGAATACGTCCAGCTTGCCCACAACTACCGCGATCCTGAAACGGGAGCTTCAAGGGCCAAGGTCCTGTTCAACTTCGGAAGAAAGGACCAGCTAGTGTGGAGGGTCTATGAAGGCTTGTGAGCAGCATCACCCGCTTTCTGGATCAGAATGGTTTGGCAAGCCTGCCATTTACTAGCACTCAAGATGCTCGCTTCTGTTGGGGCAAAGCAGCTCGGCGATCCTTGGCTCTTAAACGGCCTTTGGGAGCGCCTGGGCATCCGCAGGACATTGGAAAGAATGTGCGATCGTCAACATAAATCTGATCCACTGGCCGTCTAAAAGTGATCCACTCGCGCTTGCGTAAGAGTGATCCACTTGGCCGTCTAAGGCTGATCCACCTTGGGTTGGCGTGCCTTGCTCTCCTTGAGGCGGTACGATTCGCCGTTCATGTTGAGGATGTGTGCTCGATGTGTAACCCGGTCTACTAAAGCGGCGGTCAGCATAGGATCTCCGAAGAACTGAACCCACTTCGAAAACTCCAGA
>Ga0134103_1002936_pt1 | contig 12190 bp, 11 predicted proteins | sample 14_taG_2_FD_94445 | JGI IMG/M metagenome (GOLD analysis project Ga0134103, IMG submission 94445) | Switchgrass degrading microbial communities from high solid loading bioreactors in New Hampshire, USA - 14_58_20_212_A1 metaG | ecosystem: Engineered > Bioreactor > Semi-continuous > Anaerobic >...
AATAACGGAATACTTAAAGGAATACCGGACTTATTATCTGTTTATATCATCACTTAATGCTTTATATTTGTTCAAAATACGTTCTGCCTCATCTTCTTTGGCTATTACCGGTTTAAAATCGTTTATATCTGTTCGTGATGATATGCAGGCAGGGATAATTCTGCTTTCCGTCCCGACAATAACATTCTCAGTTACATTAAAAGTGATCAATTGCTGGAATATAATCGTATCTTTATCCTTGGGATTCCTATGCCCGCCGTAACAAAAATTCCCCAAGCTGTAGACAATGCACTTTCCCTTATAAACTTCCATCCCCTGAAGAACATGCGGATGATGTCCTATAACCAAATCGGCTCCGTTGTCAATAGCGAAACGAGCCATGGACTTTTGCTGTGCATTGGGCTTGTAACTGTACATATCCCCCCAGTGGTAATTTACAACAATAAAATTAACTCCCTGTTCCCGCATTTGTTTCACATGCTTGACCAAAAGCTGATTGGACCTCTTTTCATGAGACCAGCCTTTATACCCCAAAAAACCTATTTTTGCCCCCTTTATTTCTTTAATGATATATACATCTTCATTTGTATAATCGATGCCCCATTTATCCAGTGTCTTTACCGTTTCGTCATACCCGCTTTGAAAATAGTCCAGAGTATGATTATTGGCAAGAGTAACACCTTCAATACTGCCTTTTTTTAAAATTTCACAATATTCGGGAGGTCCCTTGTACCTAAATTCTTTTTCTGCCTTCTTTGTTTCGTTGGTAAAAACTCCTTCAAGATTGACGAACGTATAATCATCATTGGAAAAAATACTGCTTACTCCGCTGAAAAAGTAAGCCGGATCATTTACCTCCCTGTATACTTTATGAAAAGTGTATCCTTTGTAACTTTCATCGCTGCCTATGGTACAGTCACCTGCGAAAGAAAGGATTATAGTTTCAAATTCAGGCAATGGATCTGGCATAGCTTTTTCCGTACTAACAGTTGTCAAATCCATTAAAACTAAGGATTCTTCCTGAGAAATCCTTGAAGCAGTTATCTTTATCCTGTCCTGATTATTGGTTACTGGAAAAGATGAAACATTGAAAGGGAAAACCGATAATGCCAGTATAGCAATAAGAAATCTATTCATAACTCACGCCTTAAACAGAAATCCTATTGCTATGTATAGTTTGTTTCCCGGCTAAAAGTACATTTCCGAAAGAGTGATTTATCAAATCCCTTATTTTATCATATTCATTATTACATCCGGGACAAAAGCTATGATAAGTCAGCCGCCTTTTTCAACATAATATTTTTAACATAATAATCTTCTATATTTATTTTTCGTTTTAATAAGATATATAAAGACTTAACAACATATCGCGTCCAAAACCCGCAGCCGTATTATTTAAACTCGTCAGGGATTTCAGTTACCGTATCGGCCTTAAACAAATTATGGACTGACATTATCACATCGTAATATTCAATGATCCATTCATCTGATGAAAAACCTTTTACCTCAAATATTTTATGCTTTTTATCACCATCAACTGTTCCTATTTGCCTGCCAATAAGCGAATAATCCGGCAACGCTCCATAAAAAGAATAAATTATATTACCCCGTTGTAACTTTGAACCATTATTTAGTTCCTGAAAATTTTCGTACTCCTTTGCATTACAGGAAACAAAAAAGGATAGTAACATAATGAAAGCCAACAACAAAGATGATTTCTTCATCATGAGTTCCTTCCTTGAAATATAAATGATCTATACTTTATATATTACCATATACTGTCATTACACTCACACTATTTACAGTTAAAAAATTTCAAAGTTTGATCTACCCCTTGTCAAGTCCATTAGATATAGTACTAAAAATAAATGATCAAACATTACATTTTCCCGTTATTTCTTTTTATACGGTATAAAACTTCTTCAAGAACCGAAATAGAATTATTCATGCTGAATTCCAATGCGGTTTTACGTGCATTTTCAGACAGCACTTTCCTTGCGTTCTCGTTTTCAAGCAAAAAGGCAAGCGCATCGGCGATTGACCATGCATTGCCCGCATCAACCAGTAATGCGTTATAACCGGACTTAATATACATATTTACTCCGCCGCAGTCGGTACAAACGGTCGGAAGGCCGGATGCCATAGCCTCAAGGGGTGGAAGACCAAAACCTTCATAAATTGAAGTAAACAGAAAAATATCTGCGTTTCGGTAATGGTCAGGAATTTCTTCCTGCGGCGGATTGTGGATAATATTCAGAGGAAATGCAATATTATTGACTTGAGGAATGTTATTGCATATCCAGTTGACCTTAAACCTGTAACCCTTTTCCCAAAGCATATTTAATGCTGCCTGAGCAGTACGGAAGTTCTTAAATGGATACATGGGATTTCCTACCAGCAAAATAGTGTTATTGAAAGGATGATCACCCGGATAAAAGGCATCCGTATCGATTCCATTCGGTATTACCAAAGTTTTTCTTCCGTAACGATTTAATAATATTTCTGCGACAAAGTCTGACACGGCAGTTAAGTAAACCGGAAGAGAATACAGCATTTTTGAAATATTACGATATAAGGTCGAGGCTCTGCTGTAATCGCCAAAAAAAGGTTCATGTCCCTGTTCCCAATACATAACGGGACAATTACAATGTAAAAGCTCCGGAATCTGTTCATACCATCCTGAAATGACTACGTCATAATCCCTGATATATTGACTATAACAGTGATCAGGAGGGATAACCACATTCTTGTCTGCTTTTGCATCTGACCAATCCGGAATAGCTGATTTGATATCTGCTGTGCCTTTCAGATAAGCATCAACTATATGGCCTTTCGCTCTTAAACCCTTTATCTGCTCAAGAAGCATTTTCAATCCGCCGGTTAGGAATCTGTGAGGCAGGACATATGCAACATGAAGCTTTTCCTTAAGTTGTATACTTTCTGAAAACTCCATATCATCAAACAGCGAATGATCAACAGATAATAAGTTTTGGTTTCTCTGCGGGACCAGTTCATTAGGATATATTTTGACAATTAAAGCCTGATTGTTGGATATATCGATGAGTGAATACTGCATATCAAAATACTGAAAGTCATTGACAAACCATTTGCTTTTATGAGCTTCAAATGTATTTCCCATGTATTGGTCCTGTCTGGCCGGATTTACCGGTGTTGATATGATAACAGCTTTATTGGCGTGCAATACAAGCTTTTGGAGCAGTTCTTTTCCGGTTTCTTTCTCAAAGTGCTCCAATACATCAATCATCATGATAACATCGTATTTTCCCAGTGAATCTATACATTTCTCTATCGGCTGATAATATATTTCATTATATATGTATTCATGAATCGGATTTTTATAGTATTCAAATGCCTCTACACCGTCGATCCTTATTTTCCATGATTCTTTTGTATACCTGTAATACGGGATATCTATAGCTTCTCTTAACAATACCCCATATTTGCCAAAACCAACTCCGATATCAAGAATTGATTCAGGGTTTTCCTCCAAAACTTTATCAAGAATTACTGAAATAGCCTGATACCAGCTCGTGGGCATAACAATATCTCCTTATTACTGTTTTATTCAGTAATATATGCCGGTCAGGGAAAGTCTGCCCCTTAACAATTGAACCTTTCACAGGTATCTTTCAGTTTAAAAAAGCAACAGCTTATCCGGAGGAAAACAGGCAAATAGCGTTTTGCCGCTTTTTTGAACTGATTCCCATCGGTTCTTATCCATAACAGCCTGTAAAAGCATTTCCTTGGTCCTGCTCAGGAGCAATTGGAAAAACAGGGTAGCCGTAAACCGATCCTCCAATGTCCTGACAATTACGCATTTAAAGCTGTTGACACCAGGGCTGGATGAAATGAGCACATGCTGGGATCTGATACCCACATGAGAAACCTTTTGTTTACCCCTGCATTCCAGCAGACATCCCCATTGAGGCACCATGATCATATTCTCCCGGACAAGTCTTGCCTCGCTCACATTCCTGAGGCCAAGGATCCTGGCTGCCGCAAGATTGGGCGGATATTCAAAAAGTCTTTTCCGGTCATCAAAGGCCAGCATTTTCCCTCTTTCCATTACAAGGATCTTGTCGCTTAGACGATAGGCCTCATCCATATCATGGGTAACCATCAGGTAATTGTTGCCATGGAGCAGGCCCGGAAGTATTTGCTGCATCTGCTCCCGCAAGATCCCGTCAAGGGCAGAAAAGGGTTCATCCAGAAGAATCAGCTCCGGCCCGGCGGCCAGCATACGGGCCAGTGCCACCCGCTGCTGCTCTCCTCCTGACAACTGTAAAGGATATGCTTCCTCCAATCCCTGAAGGTGGAACTTTTCAATCAGCTCATGGATCCTCTTTTTCCGATTCCACGAGTCCGGAATAGCAATCCCGATATTGTCGGTAACGGTCATATGGGGAAAAAGGGCATAGTTCTGGAATAAATAACCTACCTTTCTCTGTTCAGGAGGAAGATCGATGCCCTGCTCCAAATCGAAAAGCACCCGGTCGTTAAGGACGATCCTTCCCCTGTCGGGCTTTTCGATACCTGCAATGCATTTTAGGACCATGCTTTTCCCGCTGCCGGAGGGTCCCAGAATACTGATATTCTCCCGGTCAACTGTCAGGCGTATATCCAGGGTAAACTGAGGAAGCTTTTTTTCTATTTCCACCGAGAGCTTCATAGGCTCACCTCCTTAAACCCACAGCTTTGGACCGATAGCTCCATAAACCCTGAAGCACCATGCAAATAAGGGACATCAGCATGATCAGACCTACCCAGGTTAAGGCGGTTTTCATATCTCCTCCCTCCACTGCAAAGAAAATGGCAATGGGAAGGGTTTGGGTTTTTCCCGGAATATTGCCTGCAATCATCAATGTGGCTCCAAACTCGCCCAGGGTTCGGGAAAATGACAGGACGGTACCTGCCATTAGACCGGGCATACTCAAGGGCAGCATGATCTTCATAAAGATGACGCGTTTGGACAGGCCAAGGGTCCGTGCAACATCGATGACGGTCCTGTCCACCTGTTCAAAGGCGCCTCGTGCCGTTCTGTACATTAACGGGAAGGCCACCATAGTACCCGAAATCACCGTAGCCGTCCAACTGAATATAGGTTGTAGTCCAAGTCCTTTCAGCATTTGCCCCAAGGGGCTGCTGTTTCCCAGAAGCAAAAGGAGGAAAAAGCCAAGAACAGTAGGTGGCAAAATCATTGGAAAGGTAAAAAGCGCATCCATAATCCCCCTGGTCCTGGGAGGCAGATACATGCTCCATCGGGCAGCCGCGATACCTAGGAAAAACACGATTATGGTGGAGACCATGGTGGTTTTAAGTGAGATCCAGAAAGGCATCAATTCAAAAGTCATGGTATCTCTCCTGACAGAAAAGTAAAACCATATTTTTCAAAAATGGCTGCAGCATCTTCAGAAAACAAGAATTCCACCATTTTTTGAGCCTCCTTTACCTGACCACCTTTAACGATACCCACAGGATAGACGATAGGCGAATGGCTTTCCAGTGGTGCCTCTACAGCTATTCTCAGTCCCTTGGAATCCAAAACATCGGTGACATAAACCATTCCGGCCTGGGCATTTCCCGATTCCACCCAAGCGGCCACTTCCTTCACATCCTTGGCATAAACCGCTTTTCCCTTTATCTTTCCATCAATCCCCAAATAAGAGAAAGTCTCCATGGCGTACTTGCCTGCAGGCACGCTGTTAGGCTCACCTAAGGCTACTACCAGCATGTGTCCTGACAAAAGATCCTCAAATCCGCCAATCTCCGGATAATCATTTGATGTAACCAGCGCCAGCCGGTTTTGAAGCAATTTCCGGTAGGTGTCTTGATAAAGAAGCCCTTTTGTCTTTAACTGCTCCATGTTGTCAAGAGCGGCGCTAATGAACAAATCTACGGGAGCCCCCTGCTCGATTTGCCTTTGCAGGGAACCAGAACCTCCCAGATTCACAACCACCTTTGTCTTCGGATGCTTCTTTTGATAGAGGCCAACTACCTCGTTAACTGCATCCTTCAGGCTCTGAGCTGCTGAAATTGTTAGGGTGACCGGTTTTCCCTCCCGTATCATAAGACGGTTTATGACAAACAAAGCGACGAGCAATAAGAAACAAAACAAATAAAATTGCAATTTTTTCATTTCACCATCTCCATTCGAACAATGCATGAAAACTCCTGGAGCAGCGTCATAGCGGCTTCCCAGTTTATACCCAGATCAAAGATACGCTCTCCCACAGCCACGAATTTCTGGAAATCGCAGTTTCCCGCCCGTTCTCCCAGCCCCTGAAGGGTACAGTCCACATAAAGGGCGCCGGCTTTGGCCGCTTCCAGGGAATTAGCCACGGCCATGCCCAGATCGTTGTGGACATGGATTTCCAGGGGCATGCATGTATGATCCAGAAGGGTCTTGATGCTGTCGAACGTTCTGCCAGGGGTGAGGACCCCAACCGTATCCGCAAACCGGACATAAAGAACGCCATATACCTCCAACTGCTTCATGAGGCTTGCCATAAAAGTGATATCAGCACGGGACGCATCCTCGAATCCCACAGTGACATCATAACCTGCCGAACGGGCCAGATCCACACAGCGACGCAGCTCGTTCTCCAGCCATCTCTTGTTCTTCCTGAGCTTGGTATAGATTTGAACATAGGAGACAGGCACGCTGATATGAATTATATCGGGGTTACATTCCATAGAATGACGGATATCTTCCACAGCCATCCGGTTCCAGGCCGAGATCTTCGCTTTCTTTCTTATGGCCAGAATCCTGGTGATGGCTTCCTTTTCCGCCCGGCCTACGGCCGGAATACCCGCCTCGATTTGATAGATACCACACTGATCCATCAACGCGGCAAGCCTCACTTTTTCTTCTACGGTGAAAACAAAGCCCGCACTCTGCTCTCCATCCCGCAAAGTAGTATCCACAATAAACCGCCTAGGCTTCATGCCCGGCAACCTCCTTAAGCAAAAGCAAAAACTCGGTTTCCGACACACCTCTTTTTTCTTCAATTCTCCGGCTTCTGATCTTTTCCAGTAACAGAGCTGCCTTAGGGTCGCTTAGTTCAACACCTTGTTCCCTGGCTTTGATTTTAACTGAGCATCGGCCTGAATGCTTGCCAAGCACGATCTTCCGTTCCTTACCCACCCACTGTGGAGGATAAGGCTCATATACAGTGGGATTCTTGACGAGGCCGTCCACATGAACCCCCGACTCCACCGTAAAGATGCGGCTGCCCAATACCGCTTTGTTGGGGGCAACCTTAACGGGAGTCATATCCGATATCAGCGACTGAATACGCGGAAGAAGGGTCAAATCCGCTCCACCCTTTTGACGAAATGTAATTCGTATCCCCATGAGCACTTCTTCAAATGCAGCGTAGCCCCCCCTGCCCATGAAGCTCACACCCACATTTCTGCCACCCTGGGCTATCCATTCCAAAGCCAGAGCCGTAGCGCAATAACAATCGTCTTCCGGACAAAACCAGGTATTCTTCCCCAATATGGCAATCAGTTTCTTCATTTCCCTGGCATAGGACCCCAGAAGCAAATCGTCCAGGCCGGTAACGCAAACGTGTTTCATATTTTTAAATCTGTTTAGGTGCTCGATTTCCTTTACGTCATTAATCTGGATCTCATAGATGAAACGATGATCCTCAATCATCTCCCCGTATTTGGAGATATAGTAGTCGAAGTCTGGAAATTCAGCTGCCTCATTGCTGTGATGAACCCGCAGAATAGCTTTTACGCCATTCGGTATAGTCCCTATGAGGCAATAGGCCTCGGTGGGAATCTCCACCCAATCGGCTCCTGCCTTTACCAAAAGAGTCAGCAGTTCCGTCAGCTTGTTCCCCGTAATGGTTTCGCAGGCATAATCAAAAGTTGAAAGCGTTCTGTCCAGTATTCGGATCAATGCCCTCCCTCCCCATCGTCTGTTTTATATGAGAAGGCGTTCTACCTTTCTGCCTTCTTCCAGGTGGCTTTCCACGATCTCCGGAACATCCTCCGCAGAAACATTCCCATACCAGGCCCCATCCGGATAGATGACAACTACGGGTCCTTTGTCACAAACGCCAAAGCAGCCTGTGATGGTTACCATCACTTCGCCAGACAAATCTCTGTCTTCAATTTCTTCCATAAATCTCTGCACTATCGACACCGCCTTCTTACCATAGCAAAAGCCCTTCTGGATGCCGTTGAGCCTGCAACTGGTGCAGACAAGCACATGATATTTGGGCTTAACCATTTATACCATCTCCTTGCATGATATTTCTCTGGATATTTTGGTAATGGCTTCATAAATGCCGTCATATGTGGTATAGGTATGTATTCCGCTTTCCTCCAGTCGTTTTTGCGGGGCTGCTCCTATCCGCAGGGCAATAACACCGTCACAGTCATTTAGGACATTGAGGATTCGGATAATTTTATCCTCCTTGTCATCGCAGACTTCCGCACCGACACAATACTTGTCGATACTGCGCCTTTCTATATAAGACACCCGGCCATCGTGATATTCGTAGATCATAAACTCATCCACTTTCCCAAAATGTTGATCCACCAGTATCCCGCTCTTGGTAGCCACGGCAAACCGTAACCCTTTTTTCTCCCTGGAAACTTCCTTAACAGGCTCCTTTTTCCCGTAGAAGGTCAGGGACTGATCATCGCTCAATAGGCCTACAGCGTCAGCCCGGCACTGCCTGCAGTGATACATCTGGGGCATTATCCTTTCGCATCTTTTCCTTATCTCATTGATGGTCTTGGCGCTTACCATTTCCAGATTTTCAAAGGGGCTGCCCTTGACAGGGATAAGCTGCATGATGTTGGTGATACTGGCACCCAGGCTCTTGACCTTCTCCACCACCGTTTCAATATGATGGTCGTTTATTCCCTGCAGTACCACACAGTTAACCTTACAGGTGACGCCTCTGGAAGCCATCAGCTTGAGACCCAGAAGCTGGTTGGAAATAAGCATAGCTGCCCCTGCCATTCCTGAATAACGCATACCCATCATGGTGACATCGGAATAGATCTTACTGGCAATCTCCACATCCACTGCGTTGATTGTAATAGTCACATGTGATACACCCAGGGCAACAAGTTCATCAACATATTGGGGAAGCGCAAGACCATTGGTTGAAATGCAGAAAATGATGTTTGGGTCATGTTCACGGATGAGCCGGAGGGTCTCCCTGGTTTTATCAAAATCAGCCAGTGCGTCCCCTGGGCCCGCTATACCAACTACCGTAAGATTGCTCAGCCGCTTTTTGGCGTCTAAAAAACGCTGCAGGGCTTCCTCCGGCGTAAGTACCTTAGTTGCCACTCCGGGGCGGCTTTCATTTGGACAATCAAATTTACGCACACAGTATTTGCACTGGATATTACAGTCGGGAGCTACAGGTAAATGGATTCGGGCATATCGGTGGCATTTGTACCGCAAGTCTGAAGGGCCACAGCAGCTTTGCCGTCTTTATAGTAGGTATGAAAAAGTTCCTTTCTAAAACTTCCTTCCTTTATTTCAAGCAGGGTATTGGTAAGAGAATCCAAAATGTTGAGGGATCCTGAATACCCCAACATGGAAATCCGCTGTCCCCCAACTCTGTCGTGAATGGGAAAAGCACATCTTACCAAAGGTATTCCATGCTTTTCTTCAATGCGCCGGGCATCAGAACTTCCAATCAACAGATTGGCCTTCATTTTGAGGGCCAGTTCCTCAATGACTTCGAAATCAGCTTTGTCCAGTATCGTATATTCCTCGTTAAAAATCGCCAATGCCGCTTTTCTTATTTCATCGTCCAGAAGCTCCTTCAATCCGGGACTTACGGTCCCTGTGGCGCTTACCACAGGCATCAGACTGTTTTCGCAGCACAGCCGGACCATTGAATAGACGAAATCCGGTTCTCCAAAGACCACAGCGCGACCTTCGGCATTGTATTTATGGGAATCAATCATGGCGTCCAGATAGCGACTCCGCTCCTTCTTTAGCTTTTCAGGCACGGGAACGCCGCTTATCTCCGACAAAAGCCGAATAAAGGCATCGGTATCCCTTAATCCCACCGGTGGGCTTATGCGGACCAGGGGAACCCCGTAGTTCTCCTTCAGATATTCGCCGGGAGAATCATCGGATGGGCAAAACAGGGATAATTCTATAGTCAATCTGGAACCAGCCATTAGGGCAATCTGTTCCAGAGTAGTTCCATTGTCAGGAAGCCGGCTGTAGTTTTCCTCATAGCCACCGTCTAAGTTATCGGAAGCATCGGGCAGGAGTATGTACTCGACAGGAAACAGTGCAAGGATATCTTTGAGGGTCCTAACATCGTAGGGACTTAGCATGCCTGTAATGATATTTATCCGATCATGCTTCTCCTTTTTCATTTCAACATGCTGAAGGATGCTGCGCAGGGTTCTGAAATACCCCTCAAACTGGGTACCCATGTATCCTCCCGAAAACACAGGAATGAGCTTTACCCTGCTTTCGGGATACTGGGTATGATACTTTCTGATTATTCCTTCAATATCCTCTCCTATGGTCTCCGAAAGGCAGGTGGTGGCAATGCCTACCACGTCAGGATCATAGAGCGTGCAGAGGTTATGGATGCCCTTGATGAGATTCTTTTCCCCGCCATAGACGGTACCCTCCTCTGTCAGGGCAGAAGAGGCAATATCCACAGGCTCATTGTAATGGGTGGCCATATGTCGCCGGATATATGTGCTGCAGCCCTGAGAGCCATGTAGTATGGTCATGCACCTGGCAATACCATAGAAAGCATGGACGGCGCCCATAGGCATGCACATTTTACAGGGATTCACGGTCAGGTTTTTTAGTTTTTCACTCATGCTATCACCTCACATACTGCCAGACCGGACTGTTGATCGAAAGATTAAGCTCTTTGATAAAATTTCTTATGCCTACAAAACCTGCCAGGGGATGTCTGCGCTCATGGTTGTGATCCAGAAAGGCTACTCCCAGCTTATAGGCCAGAGGGCGTTCCTTAACGCCTCCCACCAGTACATCAGCTTGTTTTTCCTTTATAAAGTACTCCAGCTCCACCGGATTGGCATCGTCCAGAACCACGGTGCCCTCCCTGACCAGGCTGTTGATGACATCATAATCTTCTTTCCTGCCTGTCTGGGTTCCCACAACCACGGTTTCCATACCTATCTCACGAAACTGCTTGATCAATGAAATGGCCTTAAAACCGCCACCCACATATATGGCCGCTTTCTTGCCGTTCAAGGTTTGACGGCTGCGGTAAAGAAGTTCATCCAACGCCCGGGTTTCCCTGGCAATGAGCAGACGGGCTTTTTTTTCTGCCTCTTTGTACTCCAGCGCCTGGGCAATATGGATCAGGGACTGGCTGGTGTCTTCGATACCGAAGAAGCTGACTTTGATATAGGGAATGCCCATGGTCTCTTCCATACGCTTTGCCAGATAGGTCATGGTGCCTGCGCACTGGACAATATTCAGTTCTGCCTCCCCGGCGTGTATCAACTCATCACAATTGGCATCCCCGGTGATTTTTGCAACCACTTTGATCCCCATTTCTTCAAGATAGCCTTTGATAATCCACATCTCACCAGCCAGATTGAAATCACCCAGGATATTGACGCTTCCGATTTTTTTGGGGGCTTTTGGTGCTCTGGCAAGAAGCTCCATAATGGCATTGCATTCCATCCTGTATCCTACCGATTTATGGCCTGCAAAGCCCGGGGACATGACCGGTATTACATGGATGCCGAATTTCTCCTCTGCCTTTTTGCAAACGGCTCTTACGTCGTCACCAATGACACCGACAATGCAGGTGGCATAGACGAAGATGACCTTTGGGGAATGGACTCTGGCCACTTCCGACAGCGCATCCCATAGCTTTTTCTCACCGCCGAAGATCACGTCCTGCTCCGACAAGTCAGTTGAGAAGCTGTTTCTGTACCACTCAGCACCGCTGGAAAGGCTGCCGCGGATATCCCATGTATAACTGGCGCAACCGATTGGTCCATGGACAATGTGAAAAGCATCGGTAATGGGATTTAAAACAACTCTGGCGCCGCAATAAACACAGGCACGCTGGCTGACGGCTCCCGACAGGCTCTCGGTATCGCATTTGATGGAAACTGAGCCACAGCTTTCCTTATGATGTATGAATCCCTGGCGCTCTTCAAGCAGCAAGCCCTGTGC
>Ga0134103_1002955_pt1 | contig 12095 bp, 8 predicted proteins | sample 14_taG_2_FD_94445 | JGI IMG/M metagenome (GOLD analysis project Ga0134103, IMG submission 94445) | Switchgrass degrading microbial communities from high solid loading bioreactors in New Hampshire, USA - 14_58_20_212_A1 metaG | ecosystem: Engineered > Bioreactor > Semi-continuous > Anaerobic >...
ATCGCATGTACGGTTTGATGAGGGGGCGGTGGAAACCCCACTGCTCTACTCTATCAAGGGTTGATAAATAGAAGGAGTGAAACGGGTTGTAAATAAAGGATTTCCAGACATTGAGAAGCTCTCTTGGCTGCTCTACTAGAAGTATTAATGTCTGGAAACCCTTTTTTTGTCTGTGGGGACATGTCAACTGCAATGGAAAGTGACAGGGTTGAGGAGACAGGATAGATGTAAACTCAAAATCGCGAGACGGTTCCGCCACGCGACACCTCCCAACATCATTATTTCACAGGATTACATACTGCTCTGTAATAAAATCAAAAGAATGCTTCACATTTTCCCTAAGCCAATTTGTTCATATTGTCTAAATAATATAGTCCATTCAAAACGATGGACTTTCTTTTATGTAGCGAGAGACGGAATTCTAACATGCATACGATTTTTGAAAGTTATGTTGAAAGGTGGGTTGCACATCGCTTTTTATACAAGTCAATCATAAGGATTTATAAAACAATAAATTTAGTTATAAAAAAAAGGATATTCAGATTAACATAAAAGTTAATACCCAAAATTTATTTATATATATTATTCCGTAAAATTATACATACTACACAAAAAATATCGAATAAACTATTTATATATTGACTCGAATATAAAAGACTAATATAATTTGAGTAAATTAACCTTTGGGTTAATACCTATGCGCGCGCAGAGATAATGTATCATATTATTTGTGAGGAGGAACAAAAAATGAAAAAGAAAATTGCGATAATTCTTGCTTTATGTGTTTTCTGTATGGGTCTTGCTGCATGTACCAGTAAAGACAAGTCTTCTGATACATCCAATATCATATCAAATGATACAACTAATGATGCATCCAAAGGTACATCAAATGATACATCCGGTAATGTATCCAAAAAGGACGAAAAAGACACTGTAGTTTGCTATTCATTCGGCGTTATGAGTGGTGGCCCTGCTTGGGGACAGTACCAAAAGGGTTTTTATGATGCCTGCAAAGAGTTGGGATGGGAAGGCCAGTATCTTTGCCCTACTACCGACAATGATATGAACCAGCTGTTCAATCTTCACGAGACAGCCATCAGCAATGGAGCTGACGTGATGATTCCTTGTGTTACCGACAACGAAGCTATGAGCGACATTTTGGACAAGGCTGTGGGGCAGGGAATAACCATGGTTGGAATTGGCCTGCAAGATCCTCACATTCCTGTTTTGATAGGTACTGATAACATCAACCTGGGGTACAAAATAGCAGAAGCACTTGTTCAGTGCATGGGCGATAAAGAAATCCATGTCGTGACCATGCAAACCATCCTGGCTCATTCGGGTCAAACAAGCCAGGTGGACGCATTCGAAAAAAGGCTCCATGAGCTCCGTCCAGATGCGGAAATAGTAAGACGTGAAGAGTGCAACTCTTCTGCGCAGGTATCTCAGGATAAGCTGTCAGCAATCTGCCTGGCCAATCCAAAGACCAATGCGTTCGTCTCTTTTGACTGCTACGCTGGCTTGGGCGCTGCCACTTACGTGGAGTCAGAAGGCCTTAAAGGTAAATTCTGCGTCATCGGTATAGATGCATCCGCTGAAAACTTCAAAGCTATGAAAGATGGCCATATGGATGCTACTGTGGCCCAGATGTGGTATGAAATGGGCTATGAGGCAGTAAAGCTGGCAAACGACCTGAGAAATGGTAAAGAGGTTCCTGCCAACAACGACTCTGGTGCAGAAATAATCATGCCTAAAGATATAGATAAATGGGCTCAGAAATTGGAAATCGATATTTAAGACTTATAATACCAACAAGTATATTGTGAAGTTATGTCAGATGGCCACAGCCTTTTTGAGCAGCATGTCTATTGTGAATTGTGTTCTGGTTATGAAATTTTTATGATAGGCTATTGCGGTAATGTCAGATGGCCTTTCTTGGAGGATTTTATAACAATGCACATGTATGTGTCAGATGACACCTTTTCACTCGTTGGTTGCTCTACGGTCTAGCTGCTTCGTTGCAGCTAGACCGTATTTAAATAAACTCGGCGGGGGTGCAATCTAACGGATGAAAGCCCTGTAATTACCAGTAGAGGAAGGCTAAAGATGAACATCAGGGTTGTCATAAGAAGTTAGCAGAGGGCATAGACCAATTTGGTTGCAGACAAGGAGGGAAGCCCTAACTTCAGAAGATGTAAGTAAATTAAAGCAACCCGAAATGGAATTGAAAATAGACAAAGTTATATAGAAGACTGTCTGCAAATAGTATCTTCGAAAAGATAGAGTATGCATAAGTGTTAATAGCTCCCCAAGGGAACTCATACTATCAGCTAATATGTATCTATAAATTGGAAGAGAGATATTCCTGAATGTAAGCAAAGAGAAAACGACCGTTTCTCATGTCATCCAGATAAAAGTAAACCCAAGGTCAATCCGGAAGATGAAGGACAAACTTCGCTTTTTTAGCGGTCATTAATAACGGATAGAGATAGCGCTTTTCTGTTGTCATCATAATAATGCAATATTGCCTTCAGCTAAAGAAGGTAAGAAAGGATGAGAAAAATGAACAAAGAAAACTCAAAACTCAAAAGCTTCATCAATACTCTATTCAGTAAGAACGAATTAGGAGCCTTTTTGCCATTGGCTCTGTTGCTTATAGTCGTAGCGTTTGTAAACCCTGACTTCTTTGTCAATAAGAACATTCTTGACATTTTGCGTACTGCCAGTTTCACATTTATCGTAGCATTGCCTCTGACATTTATGCTTGCTTCACAGGGGCTGGATCTTTCAGTGGGTGCCGTAACAAGCCTGGGTGGTGTAATTTGCGGTATGGCACTGAAAGCTGGGATTCCATTGCCGCTATCCATTATTCTCGCACTATTGGCAGGAGCTGTCGTTGGCGCCATAAATGGTTTAATTATAATTTATAGTGGCTTGCCGGCCTTTATCGCTACACTGGGTACACAATATATGGTTAATGGTATAATCGCCATTATCACAAAGAATGTGGCGATTTCAAATTTTGAAAATTCTTTTAAATTACTTAGTCAGTACAGAATTTTCGGTATGGTGCCAATGCCCATTTTATACGCAATCATATTCGGTATAATAGGACATATAATTCTTACAAAAACAAGGTATGGCAGAGAGATTCTTGCAATAGGCGGCAACAGTGAGACTGCTTACCTGGCCGGCATCAATGTGAATAGACGTAAAATGTCCACATTTATAACCACCTCCATTTTCTCAGCTCTTGCAGGAATACTTATGGCTTCCCGTTTTGCCTGTGCTCAGCCGGCAGCCGGCAGCGGCACTGAACTTTCGATCATGGCCGGTGTAATTATTGGCGGCACAAGCATGTTCGGTGGGCAGGCCACTGTCGTGGGTTCCGCTCTTGGTGCTATACTCCTGGCAACCATAACCAACGCACTTATACTCATGAATGTTTCCACTCTGTGGCAGAGTTTTATCTACGGCTTCATACTAGTAGTTGCCCTCTATATTGATAAATACCGTCGTAAGGTACTCAGTGGTGAGAGGTAAAAAGACATAGCAATCTGGCGCTCTTTAATTTGAAAGCTTCACAACGCCGGATTGAATATGCAAGTAGTTGTCTAAATACATAAAAAATGGTGATTTGCGAATTTCTCTTAATGTAGATAAAACTTAAAATGTATAGAAAGGAGTATATTGATGTATTTTCCTATAAATACATCATATAGGGACAAGATATGAGTAGCGAATATATTCTCGAAGTAAAAAATGTTACCAAGCGTTACCCCGGCGTCGTTGCCCTGCGAGATGTATCCATATCCGTGAAACGAGGTGAAGTGCTGGCAATTTGTGGTGAAAATGGAGCCGGCAAGTCTACCCTGATGAAAATTTTAAGTGGTAGTTTAACCTCGAAAGAGTATGAAGGGGAGATATGGATAGATGGCAAAGCCATTGACTCCTTCTCCGTTTCTGTTGCAGAATCTTGTGGCATTGAGATGGTGTATCAGGAAATCAATGTGATGTTGGATGCATCAATTGCAGAAAATATCTATGTTGGTAACCTGCCTATGAAAGGAATTTTTGTTGACTATAAAAAGCTTTATAAAGACACCGAAGAGATGCTTAATAAAGTAGGGCTGAATCTTAACCCCAGACAATGTGTACGTAGCTTAAATAGCGGACAGATGCAAATGATTTCCATTGCCAGGGCGCTAAGTAAGTCCCCTCGAATTATTGTACTGGATGAGCCTACCAGTGCACTTACTGATAAAGAGGTTGACATATTAATGTCAACAATCGACCAGCTGCGTCAGGAAGGGGTGTCTATACTCTTTATCTCCCACAAACTTGATGAAGTTTTCAGCATAGCCGACCGGGTTGTGGTGATGCGTGATGGTGCCGTTATCTATACAGATATGGTCAAAAACGTTACGCATGACAGGTTGATAGAAGAAATGATTGGCCGCAAGATAAGTAACATGTATCCCAAAAAGCAGACACAAATAGGTGAAGAAGTGCTTTGTGTAAAGAATCTGACCATTCCTCATCCTTCCAATAAAGGACAGAATATAGTAGAGAATATTGGCTTCACACTAAAAAAAGGTGAGATATTGGGTATAGGTGGTCTTGTCGGTTCTGGACGCAGTGAGATACTAAGCGCAATATTTGGTTACATAACTCGAGGTGTTACAAAGGAAATCTATCTGGATGGACAGAAAGTAACTATCAACAATCCCTCAGATGCAATCAGACATGGCATTGGATATGTTACCGAGGAGAGAAAGCATACAGGTTATATTTGGAACAGATGTATACGCGAAAACATGACATTGGCATGCCTAAAAAAAATTACTTCCCATTGGTTTATTAACAAAAAGCTTGAGAATGAATTGTCGGAGCAAATGTTTGAGCAATTAAAAATAAAAGCGCCATCCATGGAAACCATGTTAGTGAATCTCTCGGGAGGAAACCAGCAGAAAGTGGTTGTTGGCAAATGGCTTCTCTCTCAGCCGCGTATACTCTTGGTGGACGAGCCGACCAAGGGCATAGATGTCGGTACGAAGGCTGAAATCTACAAAATCATGAGAGAGCTTACTGACAACGGATGTTCCATCATAATGGTTTCATCGGATATGCCAGAGCTGGTATCTATGAGCGACAGGTGCCTGGTGATAAGCAATAAACACATAACCGGAGAATTCACCGGCAAAGAAATAACGCAGGAGAACGTGATGAAGGCTGCTATTGCCTCTTGATGAGACATGTCAGTAACTAATAGTTCCTGTAGCAAAGTATTGTTTTCCTATAAGTCAGACCGGAAAGAGTAAATTATTGCATTTACTTGAGTATATATTGGAAATGACTTGATCAATGGAGGGATTAAGAATGGCGCAGTTATATGATCTGAGTCTGGATGAACTGAACGTCTATAAACCTGCTTTAACGAAGCAGGATGATTTTGATGAATTTTGGGATAACACACTGAAGGAACTCGCCAAGGTTCCGTTTACATATAGATTGACGCCGTATGATTATCCGTCAAAGGGAGTCAAGGTTTTTAGGCTGTCATATCCTGGATTTTTGGGAGCAAATATTGAGGGCTATTTCGCTGTACCAGATACATCTGGCACTTATCCGGGACTTGTAATGTATCATGGCTATAATTGGGCGATGGACGGCTGCATCCATGAGGTGGTAAATATGGCGCTGCGTGGGTATGCAGTACTGCAAATGCTGGTTCGTGGGCAGCAGGGCGGAAGCGTGGATAATGTTGTTGCTTCACACGGGAATGTCGCAGGATGGATGACAAAGGGAATACAGTCCAAATATGAGTATTACTATCGTGCAGTATATATGGATGCAATACGTGCTCTGGAAGTGCTTGCCGATATGGAATGTGTGGATAAAGGAAGGATCGGAGTAACAGGAGAGAGTCAGGGAGGGGGATTGACTCTTGCTGCGGCTGCACTCTCTGATATTCCTGTCGTTGCAATTGCTTTATATCCCTATCTTTCTAATTTTGACAGGGCTATAGATATAGCGCCCTCTTTTCCATATCAGGAATTGAATGAGTATTTTCGCAGATACTCTGATCCTGAAGTTGAGAAACAGGCGAGAAAGACTCTGTCGTATTTCGATATAATGAACCTTGCACCTAAAATTAAATGCCCTGTGCTTATTGGAACGGGGCTTGTCGATGAGATAACGCCGCCATCTACGGTGTTCGCCTCATACAATCATATGACCTGCCCAAAGGAGATTGCTGTCTATCGTTATTTCGGCCATGAGTTCATACCTGGTTTTGTTGATAAAAGACTCCGCATGCTGATGAAGTACCTTCAACAGTAAACATGGCTAAACAAAGTAGCTGTCGCCTGTTTGAATAATTATAATGGCAAACATTGGAGGAGAAACTATTATGAGCAATGAGAGAGCAAAAATTGTTGTTGAGAAGGGCAATATTATAGGTAAAGTAGACAAGAATGTATTTGGCTCTTTTACAGAACATCTTGGAAGATGCATATATAATGGTATCTATGAACCGCATCACAAAAAAGCAGATGAATTTGGCTTTAGAAAAGATGTAATGGAATTAGTAAAAGAGTTGGACATATCTATTATTCGTTATCCTGGTGGCAATTTCGTGTCCAGTTATCGTTGGGAAGATGGTATCGGACCTGTTGAAAATCGTCCTAAACGTCTGAACCTGGCATGGCGCTCATTGGAAACCAATGAAGTAGGAGTGAATGAATTTGTTCATTGGTGCCGACGAGTAGGAGCAGAACCAATGATAGCAATTAATTTGGGAACAAGAGGGATTGAATCTGCTTTGGATCTTCTGGAATACTGTAATCACCCATCCGGTACATATTTAAGTGATTTACGTATTCAACATGGTTATAAGCAACCCCATAATATAAAGGTATGGTGTCTGGGCAATGAGATGGACGGTAATTGGCAGATAGGCCATAAAACGCCAACAGAATATGGCCGTATGGCAGCAGAGACGGCTCGTGCCATGCGCATGATTGACCCTGACCTGAAACTTGTAGCCTGTGGTAGTTCTCACACCTTAATGGATACCTTCCCGGAATGGGAGGCAGAGATATTATCACAAACTTATGATGTGGTGGATTATATCTCCCTACATCAATACTTTGACAATGACTGTGGAGACAGTGCAGATTTTCTTGCTCAATCCATGGAAACGGATCGCTTTATTAAAACAGTCGTTGCAGTCTGTGATTATGTAAAAGCCAAAAAACGCAGCAAAAAAGATATCATGCTGAGCTTTGATGAGTGGAATTTATGGTACCATACAAAAAATCAGGACGATAGCACTATGAAGTACAGTCCATGGAATTTAAGTCCTCGGTTATTGGAAGATATATATACTTTTGAAGATGCATTGCTAGTAGGTTGTATGCTAATTAGCTTCCTTAAACATGCTGACCGTTTGAAAATGGCTTGTATGGCACAACTTGTCAATGTTATTGCACCAATCATGACTGAGGTGAGTGGTGGTCTTTGTCGCCAGACAACCTTCTATCCATTTATGCATGCATCAAAGTATGGTAGAGGAAACTCCTTATACACATTTGTAGTATCACCTAAGTATGATTCAAAGAGATTTACAGACGTGCCTTATCTGGAATCTATAATGGTTGAGAATGAGGAAAAAGGAGAGTTGACACTGTTTGCTGTAAATAGGAACTTTGAAGAATCAATGAGAGTTGATTTACGTATTAATGGATTTGAAAATTACCGGTTTATGGAACACATTATACTGTCCAGTGATGATAAAAATGCAGTAAATACTCCAAAGAACCCTAATACAGTGATTCCTAATCTCTCTAATGACACCGTTACCACTTTGAATGATGGGCATTTTGAAATTACTTTAGGAAAAGCTTCATGGAATGTAGTTCGTTTTTGTCGACCTTCACTTCAGTAAAGGCACCACAACATTCTCTGGTAATTAGCAGAAACTTAAAAGTACTGGTGAAAAAGTACCAATTAACCTGAATTCAACTATTTATATATAGCAATAATTAAGTTAGGGGAAAGAAAATCGTTTCTATATCACTTTGATTTTCTTTCCCCTAATATATTCCCTTTTGTCATATTATGTATCCCAGAGATCAGGACATAAATTATGAGGTGTAAGCGCTTAATATTAGGCCGCCTGTTAATAGTCAATACATCAATGAGATAATATTGTACAGAATTTACTCAAGATTTACAAATTATTCAAGTTATAGATGGGTGTGTACCTTAAAATATACCCTAAGATTAAGCGCTTACCATGAGGAAAGGGATTAGACCAAATATTGACACTTCAAATGTGTATCTGTACAATTGAAATATCTATTTACGGATGAAATTTATTTTATATAGTTCTCTCAGTCTTTCTAATCATATACTGTTTTTGTTATTCCAGAATAACTTTATCGCTTGCTTAACGGCAGACAAAGATATAGGATAAATAGCAAAAAGATTATGAGGTGATCTTATGATTATAAGTCCAACACCAGAAAATATTGCTTTTTTCAGTGCTCTCGCAAGTGATGTACGATTGAAAATCATCCAGCTGCTTTCTAAAGAAGATCTCAACATTAAAGAACTGGCTGAAAGGATTGGAGTAAGCAGTGCGATTATGGTAAAACATATAAATGTGCTTGAAAAAGCAAATATTATAACAAGTCAACTTGTGAAACGTAATGGAACTATAAGCAGAGTCTGTACTTTGGTATTTGCAGAGTACAGGTTTATTATTGAAACCCGGAGACGTAATCTTCCAGCTGTAGATACGATATCGATTCCGGTGGGGCAATACAGCGCTATAGACGGAAAGCCAACCTGTGGCCTGGCTACTGAAAAAGATCAAATCGGTAATTTTGATGATCCAAGAGTTTTTTGGTATCCGGAAAGGATTAATGCCCAACTTCTATGGTTTACCCAAGGATATGTGGAATACCGTGTACCAAACTACTATTCTCCGGAGCGATTGATTACTGAGATTGAACTCTCATTTGAGATAGCATCAGAAGCACCGGACTTTGCGGACGATTGGCCATCAGACATAACGTTTTACTTTAATGGATTTAAGCTTTTCACATGGACAAGCCCAGGCGATTATGGATTGAAGAGAGGCATTCTTACACCTGAATGGTGGCCATCCAATCAATACGGGCTATTAAAGGTTATTCATATAACGCGAGAAGGTGTTATGATGGATGGTATTAAGATGTCAGATGTGACTTTGGATCAAGTTCTGACTTGCAAAGAGCCTTACTGGAGCATTCGATTTGAAGTCGCGGAGGATGCTAAAAATGTCGGTGGCCTTACCTTATTCGGACAAAAATTTGGGAACCATGCACAGGATATTTTGATGAGAGTTTTCTTTGAGAAAACCAGTAATATAGAGTAGAAAAAAGTAAAGATATTATGGGATTACGAGATTATTCATCAATGAACCGGATAAAAATCCATACTTTCATAGGGTTCCGAATCGAGCCTTATCAAACCAGTATAAATACAGCGCTTTTATTATATTTTGAATTGGTCCGGGCGTAATGATAGGGTCTTTATGTCAATATAAAGACCCTTTATTGATGTTAGGGATGACATCAACAGCGAAATTTATCAGTAATATGCCCCAACAAGTATTAACAGTTCTAAAATGCGTAGAATAAAAACAATCTATCAAACTGGCATGGAAATCTTTATATAAAAAAGTTCATTGTACTTATATTGTATTTGCCGTATAATATGGTAAAAACAAATTAATATTTTCAGGAGTGATCTGATGAATCGCCTATCAAGGCTGGAACTAAAATATGGTCGCTATGCCATAAGTAATTTAACCTTATATATTGCGGCTATAAATCTGGCTGTTTTTATTCTCAGCTTGTTTTCCGGTTTGGGTTTAGTAGGGCTATTAACGCTGAATCCCGAGAGAATCATTAAGAATCTTCAAATATGGAGATTGGTTACTTTCATTTTTATACCTGAAACATTCAGTCTGTTATGGATTCTTTTTTCAGTATATTTGATATATATGCTGGGAGCTTCACTTGAACGTTATTGGGGTACATTCAAACTGAATGTTTACTATTTTGTCGGGATGCTGGGCTCAATAATCGCTGCGTTTATAACTTATTTCTTTGCAGGAGCAGGAAATATGACGGGGTATTACCTCAATATGTCTTTGTTCTTAGCCTATGCTACACTTTTTCCCGAACAGGAATTTTTGATTTTTTTCGTACTGCCGATAAAGGTAAAATATTTAGGTATGCTTGATGCAGCCTTTCTGCTATATGCAATAATCACGTCAATAAGGTTCGGAGCCTGGTATCAGGCGGTAGCCATTCTGGTGGCTATCATGAACTATTTGCTGTTTTTCGGCAAGGACTTTATTAACTGGATCAAGTTAAAGCGCCAGGTTGCAAAAAACAGAAAACGATTTTTTGAACAAGTCCGCCCATACAATCAGGACAGGCGATTTTAAACTTAGTGATGGGGGGTAAAACCTATGGATTATGTAAAAGAGATCCTTCGGTTGAAAGAAGAACGCAATGCTATTATCGTAGCTCATTTATACCAGGACGGAGAAATACAGGATATTGCCGATATGGTAGGCGATTCCTTTGAATTAAGCCGTTATTGCGCCACAACTGATAAGGATGTCATTGTATTCTGCGGGGTCCATTTTATGGCCGAAAGCGCCAAAATCCTATCTCCGGGAAAAACGGTTCTTCTGCCTGCAATAGACGCAGGATGTCCAATGGCCGACATGGCCAATGCAGAGGATTTAAGGAAACTGAAGGCAAAATATCCGGAAGCTGCGGTAGTATGTTATGTAAACACAACTGCTGCTGTTAAAGCAGAGAGTGATATTTGCTGTACCTCGTCGATAGCCGAAAAGGTTGTACGTTCGGTTCCCAATAAACAGATTATTTTCCTGCCCGACAGGAATTTAGGACAATATGTTGCAAAGCAGGTACCCGAAAAGGAATTCATTTTCTGGCCTGGCTTTTGTCCCACTCATAACGCTCTTTCAGTCATGCATGTTAAGGAAGCCCGTGAAGTATATCCTGATGCAGTATTGGCAATACATCCGGAAGCTCCTCCGGAAGTTGTGGATTTGGCTGATTTTGTGGGAAGTACCAAGCAGATTATAGATTTTTGTACACAATCGGATAAACAAGAGTTTATAATAGGTACGGAAGAAGGGATTTTGCATCAACTGAAAAAGAAGAATCCTGATAAGAAATTTCATATGCTGAAGTATAGATTTATTTGCCCCAATATGAAAAAGACAACTATGGAAATTCTCTATACGGCACTTAAAGATATGAAGCACGAAATCACGCTTGATCCGGAAACCATCAGGAAAGCTTCCCTAAGCCTTGAGAGAATGCTCAGTGTAAAGTGACATAACGGATATTGAAGGTGAACATTAATGCAGAAGCTCATACAAAAAGACACTGCCAGGCATGACAGGTACCTGATAAATTTTGATACGAACAATATGCCCTGTGAGTTTTATGATGTGGTGATTATCGGCAGCGGTATAGCCGGAGTTTATACCGCTCTTTCTGCGCCGAGAAATACGAAAATATTGATCATTACCAAGGAAGCCATAGAAATAAACAACTCTGTACTGGCCCAGGGTGGCATTGCTGTTTCCCTGGATCAGAAGGATTCTCCGGAATTGCATTTTAAGGATACCTTATATGCCGGAGCAGGACTTTGCGATGAGACGGCGGTCAATGCTCTGGTAAATGAAGCTGCGGAGAATATCGCCACCCTTTGTTTATACGGAGTAAACTTTGACAGGGATGAAGACAGACGTCTGTCTTTGACCAGAGAAGGCGCTCATAGTATGAACAGGATCATACATACCGGAGACGCTACCGGAAAAGAAGTATGTGATACCCTCGTCAGCGCAGTGTCGGTACTGGAAAATGTAACCATTAAGGAACAGACTTTTGCTGTGGATATCCTTACTGAAGACGGGGAATGCAAAGGCGTTTTGACCGCAAATGAGGACGGAACGGAGCTAAAAGCATATTTTGCGCCGGTTGTTGTCTGTGCAT
>Ga0134103_1002960_pt1 | contig 12068 bp, 9 predicted proteins | sample 14_taG_2_FD_94445 | JGI IMG/M metagenome (GOLD analysis project Ga0134103, IMG submission 94445) | Switchgrass degrading microbial communities from high solid loading bioreactors in New Hampshire, USA - 14_58_20_212_A1 metaG | ecosystem: Engineered > Bioreactor > Semi-continuous > Anaerobic >...
CCACAAACGGCGCGCTCACTTCACCGCGCGCTTACCGCGCAGGTTCAATGCGGCGGGCCTCCAGGTAATAGCGCTTATCCCGCGCGTGGCCGATGGAAAAGCTCTTTTTGGGGAACACCGCCCCCGCCTCGACTGTCCTGAACAGGGCGTCCTTGCGCATGGCGGGCAGGATAAAGCCTATTGCGCCGGGGCGCCTTGCCATCTCGGAGACGGCGTCCTCCCCGTGGATGTAGTCGATGGTGCAGCGGCGGCGGGCGACAAACTCGTCTAAAAACCCCTGCAGCCGCGCGATCATCCCGCCGATGCTCTCCGCGCGAAGCGTAAAGACGCCTTCCCCGCCCGGCGTCACATACCGGACGGCGTAGCTCTCCCCTTCGCCCGCCTCAAAAGCCTGCCGGGCCTCGGCGAGCAGCTCCTGCGCGTCGGCGCCGAAGACGATGCGGTGGATGGCCTCAAACTCAATGGACGGGTCGTAGACGTTGTTGAGCTCCACAAGGGCGTATCGGGCGGGGTGGCTCCTTCTCTCCGATTCGGAGAGCGAGGGCTTTATCCCGTCCCACATCTCCTTTGCCGCGGCGAGGGAATGGTTCCCGTCGCCGATGACGATGCGCACGCCGCGCCGCGCCGGCAAATCGTGCAGCGCCCGCTGGACGCTCTCCGCAAGCTCCCCCGCAACGCGCCAGCCGCGCACCGTACCGCCGCCTTCCATCAGCTCAAACTCGTACACCTGCTCAAGCTGCGCCGTTTTTTCCGAAAGCGGCTCGATGACGCGCCCCTCCGCGTCGTCGATGAGGGCCATGATGTGGGGCAGCTCAAGCGGCGCGCCGCGCCGGACGGCGACGCGCGCGGGCAGGCGCTCGATGATCGTGCGCTCGCTGGCGCGCACGGGTGCCGATGCGCCGGGCGTAAAGTCGTACTGCTCGAGGTCGAGCATCCCCACAAGGCCGCGCCGGACCGCGCCGCTAGCTAGCGTCCGCTCCACGTAGACGAAAGACTGCGGAAGCGTCCTGAAAAGGCCGCTGCCTAAGTAGGCGCGCATCGTGCGCACAATTTCGCGGGCGCTCTCCTCGGGCACAATCTCGTCGAGATACGCCTCCGGAACAATCAGGCGCAGCGTGGAGGGCGCGTCCCCCACGAATTTATCCACCCGCTCCCAGTACTCCCGCTGGGACGAAAACTGGTCGCAGGCGATGACGCTCCAGCGCGTCATGCACGCATTTTGCGGCAGGAGAATATCCGCCGGCAAAAAGACTGGACTTACCATACTCTTCCCCCGAATCTATCCGATGAGCACCGCGCCGTACCGCGCCGCCGTCTCCTCCGGGCAGCAGCCGCGTAAAACGGCCGCCGTGCCGGATACCACGCGCAGCGCCGCCTCAAGCGCCGCGTCCGAGCCGGACAGGATGCAAACAGGCCGCGTGCTCTGCTGCTGCACAAGAAGCACCGCCCGCTCCGCCTCCTCGGGCGCAAGTCCCTCCAGCGAGACGGAGACGATCTCAGCCCCCGCCTCCTCCGCGTGGCGCAGCGCGTTTTGAGCCGCCTCCTCGGCCGACGCGCCTCTCAGCGCCCGTTCGGCCGGCGCTCTAAAGCCCGACACGTCGGCCACCGCGCACGGCGAGGCGATCAGGCGCGACGTGTCTTCCACCGCGCGATACGCGGGCCGGAGCCCCTCGTACGTTTTGCGCAGGGCGCCGATGTACTCGGGCGTCGTCCCGCAGCACCCGCCCACGACTTTCGCGCCGAGTCCGGCAAACGCCGCCATCTGTTCGGCAAACGCCTCCGGCCCGAGGCTGTAGTTGCCGTCTTTGTCCGGCATCCCCGCGTTGGGCTTGACGATCAGGGGCAGGCGCGTCACCCGCGCCATGCGCCGCACGACGGGCGCGACCTCCCGCGGCGCGAGGGAGCAGTTAAGCCCCACCGCCGCCGCGCCAAGGCGCCCGGCCATGAGGGCGAAGCTCTCCGGCGTGCAGCCGAGATACGTCCGCTCCGATTTCATAAACGTCATGGTGACGAAAATGGGCAGATTTGTGTTTTCTTTCACCGCCAGCATCGCCGCCTTGACTTCGAGAAGGTCGCTCATCGTCTCGATGGCGACGAGGTCGACCCCCGCCTTCTCGCCGGCGACGGCCTGCTCGCGGAACAATTCGTACGCCTCGTGAAAGCTCAGCGCGCCGTGCGGTGCCAGAAACTCGCCGATGGGCCCCATGTCAAGCGCCGTGAGCGTCTTTCCCATGCCGGCGCGCTTTGTGATGGCGGCGGCGGCGGAGATGACCTCCTCCACGCTATACCCCGCCCGGCCAAGCTCCCGCGCGTTCGCGCCGAAGGTGTTCGTGCAGAGGATGTCGCTTCCGACGAGGGCGTACCCGTTTTGGATTTCCTCGACGACGTGCGGCGCCGTCATGTTCATGACGTCGGCGCGCATGCCGGGCTGAAGCCCCCGCTTTTGCAGCATTGAACCCTGCGCTCCGTCGAAAAACACGAAATCACGGGATAAAATCCGCATGTTCCCCCTCCTCTGCGTATTATGCACATAATAATAAAAGAACTGGTGTAAAATGTAAAGTACGAATAGAATACATGAAGCGCCGGGCCCACGCAAGATTCTATTTGAAAAAAAACGGCTTTATGATATAATGCTCCCAGCAGGACACGCCGCGCCGCGAAAGCGGTCAAGACGAGAGAATTTGGCGTGTCGGAAAACCTGGAGGGCTGTTATGGATAAGTTTATTGTGACAATCAGCCGCGAATTTGGCAGCGGCGGAAGGCTCATCGGCGAGGAACTGGCAAAGCGCCTCGGCGTCCCGTTTTACGATAAAGCCATCATCCAGATGGCCGCGGAAAAAAGCGGGATGTCGTACGATTTTATCGAAAAGAACGAGGAAAAATCGTCCGGCGCGCCGATTTTCAACATCCCCATAACGGCCACTTTCGCCGGCTACACAGCCATGGGATACATTGACACGCCCGTCAACGACAAGACTTTCCTCGCGCAGGCCGAAGTCATCCGCGAAATCGCCAAATCAAGCTGCGTCATCGTCGGCCGCTGCGCCGACTACATCCTGCGGGAAGAGCCGGGGCTTGTGCGCGTGTTCATCGCCGGCAGGCTCGAAGACCGCATCAGGCGCGCCATCGAGAAGTACAATTTCCCCGAAGACGGCGCCCAGGAGAAGATCCGCAAAATTGACAAAAGCCGCGCCAACTACTACCGGTACTACACCGACCAAAGCTGGGGCAGCGTGCACAATTACGACATCACCCTCAACACCTCCTTTACGGGCATCGACGGCGCGGTGGAGGTTCTTCTCACGCTCCTCAAAAGCAAAGGCGTCACGCCGCAAAACCCCTAAACCCGCAAAAGTAAGCGCCCCATGCGGAAGGCATGGGGCGTTTTAAGCCAATGCCGCTGGAGGTCTCAATGAACTGGCTTGAAGTGACCGTAAAGACAACGCCGGATGATGTGGAGGCGCTCTCCGAGCGCCTGACGGATCTTGGCGTTGAAGGCCTTGTCATCAACGACGAGGCGTCCATCCGCGAATTTCTGGACGACAACCCGACCGCGTGGGACTACGTCGACGACGACGTGTTCAGCGCCCTGGGGGACGCCTCGTCGGTGCAGCTGTACTTATCCGACGACGAGGAGGGGCGCCTTAAGCTCCAGGCGCTTCAGGAGGCGCTCCCGGAGTACGCGTTTTCCGTCAAAACCGTGCGGGACGACGACTGGCTCAATAACTGGAAGAAGTATTTCAAGCCCATCGAAGTCGGCGCGCGCTTTCTCATCGTGCCGGAGTGGGAGCCTGTCCCGGAGACGGACCGTATCGTCCTCCGGATTGACCCGAAGCACATCTTCGGCAATGGCGGGCACGCGACCACGCGGATGTGCCTCGAAGCGGCGGAGCGGTACCCGGCGAAAAATGTGCTCGACCTCGGCTGCGGCAGCGGCATTTTGTCCATCGGCGCGCTGCTGCTCGGCGCGGAGAGGGCCCTCGGTTTTGACATCGTGCCGGACGCGCCGTCTATCTGCCGCGACAACTGCGCCATCAACAACATCGAAGAGGGGCGGCTGACCGTCGTCGTGGCGGACGTCCTGGCAAAGGGCATCCTGGAAAAGTACGCGGGAGACAGCCGGTTCGACCTTGTCTTTTCCAACGTCGGCGCCGATTTCAACATCGCGCTCCTTCAGATTATCGCGCCGTTTGTCGCGCCCGGCGGCGTGCTCCTTTGCTCCGGCATCATCGACGCGCGGGAGGACGAGGTGCGCCGCGCGATTGAGGGCGCCGGGTTTACGGTGCTCGAGACCATGCGCGAAGACGGCTGGAGCGCCTTCGCCGTGCGCGTCGGCTGACGCGCCTTTACACCTTGAGGAGAAAGGAGGCGGCATGATGAAGCCGATGAAGGCGAGGATACTGGCGTCGGTACTCGCTTTGGCGCTCGCGCTTGCGATTGTTCTCCCCGCCGCGCGCGCCACGGAGGACGTGCTGTTTTCCGGCCTGAACAACAAGCTCTTCCCGCTTCAGAAAGAGACGATGCCGCGGTACTTCTCCGGCGTCATCTACATGCCGTACACCTTTTTCTCCTCGGACGACCTCGGCATCTATTTTGCCAGCAACAGCAGCGAGGACACCGTCCTCATCTATTCCAGCACAAAGCGGCTTATGTTCGACGTCAAGACGGGCGCGGTGACCGACCACGAGGGCAACCAGCTCTCGCCGTCGGCCAAGAAGGCGGACGGGATCGTCTACGTCCCGCTCTGGCTGGTGTGCAGCTTCTTCGGGCTCGAATACTCCGTCATCACGGCGGAGCCGGCGGACATCATCCGCGTCAAGTCGGGCAGCAACGTGCTCAACGACCGCACCTTCGCCAGCTTCTATAAGCCCACCATGCAGTCATATTATGATGAATACATGGGCATAGCGCAGCCGACGCCCGCCACGCCGTCCTCCCCCGCCCCGACGGAGACGCCGCCGGAGACGTACCCGGGCGTGACGCTCTTCCTCGGCTTTTTCGCCCTTGACCCCGTGCGCACGGAGGCGGTGCTCCAGCAGCTCTCTTCCGCGCGGTACAGAGCCTGCTTCTTCGCCACCGCGGAGGACGCGCGCCAAAACGGGGACCTTCTGCGCCGTATCGCGGCCGGCGGGCACACCATCGGCGTCTGGCTTAAGGAGGGCACGTTTGAGGAGTACGAGGAGGCCGCGCGGCTCATCTTTGAAGCGGTGAAAATCGAGCCGCTCATCGTCTCGTCGGAGCAGGCATCGCGCGAGGCGGCGGCGGCCATGGCGCAGGAAAACAAGCTCATCTACTGGTCGCCGACGCGGCGGTACGAAAAAGACTTTACGCTGCCCGGCTTTACCAGCCAGCTTTCAACGCGCACCGGAACGCGCGAGAGCGTGTTTTTCGCCTGCTCGGAGAAAACCGTCTCCCTTCTGAGCTCCATCCTCTCGTATCTCAGAACGCGCGAGTACACCGTCCGGCGCATCACGGAAACGAGCGCGCCGACGGTCTCGGTCGGATAAGCATATCTTTAGTTCAAAGGCGGTACATCAATGAACGGACTCATCAAAGCCGTCGTCCTCGCAGCGGGAAAGGGCACGCGCCTGCGCACGGAGGGCGAGGACCTGCCGAAGGTTATGCGCCTGGCCTGCGGGCGCCCGCTCCTGTCTTATGTGCTCGACGGCTTGTCTTTTCTGAAAGACGAGGACGTTATCCTCGTCGTCGGATACAAGAAAGAGTATATTCTCGAGCGCTTTTCGCGCTACCCCCACGCCGTGCAAAGCGAGCAGCTCGGGACGGGGCATGCCGTCATGGCGGCCGCGCCGCTGCTTGAGGGCTTTGACGGCGCGGTGCTCGTCTGCTGCGGCGACATGCCGCTCATCACGCGCGAGACGTATCAGGCGCTGGTGGACGCCCATTTCAGGGAGGGCAACGCCTGCACGGTCTTAAGCAGCGTCACGGAAAAGCCCCTTCCCTTCGGGCGCATCATCCGGGACAGCGGCGGCGCTTTCCTCAAAATCGTCGAGGAAAAGGACTGCACCCCCGAGGAGAAAGCTGTCACGGAGCTCAACGCCGGTGTGTACGTCTTCCAGGCGCCTCTCCTGCTCCCGGCGCTAAAGAAGCTTAAAAACAACAACGCGCAGGGCGAGTATTATCTCACGGACGTCCCCGAGCTGCTCTTAAAGCAGGGCGAAAAGGTCGGCGTCTGCCGCCGCGCACTCGGCGAGGAGATTGTCGGCGTGAACACTTTAGAGCAGCTGCACGAGGTGGAGCGGATTCTCCGCGCGCGGGAAGGAGAGCGTACATAAGGCGATGCCGGCCCCGGGTCAATGCTCTGCCGAGCTAAGAGGCTGCTCAGGAAAGCGCTCCGTCGGGCATGAATTGTTCCAGCTCTCCCCCTCGGGCAAAAGCTCATTTAATGCAGGATGGGGCGGGATAAACGCGTGCGTCCGCCCTTCAAACGCGGGAGCAGGCGCGCGAGCCCGCGTGGCGGACGGAAGGCAAGCGGCTCGTCGTGCAAAAGCTGGGGCATTTTCTGAAATTTACGCCGCAAGATAGCGGCGAAGGACTTGACAAGCCCCGTTTCGTGTTGTAATATGACTAAGCCGACACGCGCGAGTGGTGGAATTGGCAGACTCGCTAGATTCAGGTTCTAGTGTGCAATACGCACGTGCGGGTTCAAGTCCCGCCTCGCGCACCACAATATAGAGGACTCGATAATACACAAGGATTTGTGTGTTATCGAGTCCTCTTTTTATTTACATGCCGCCAAGATAGGCTCCATCTAATCTGGCATCTTCCATATCAACATGGGTGTAGATGTCGAGTGTTGTTGAAGCTGATTCATGGCCAAGGAACGTCTGTACTTGCTTGATATTAGCCCCTTTACGCGCTAAAGCGCATCTGCCATAGTGGTTGAGTTGGAAAGCGGGGTAAAAAACGGGATATGCTGAAAGCATATCCCCGTTTTTTTGCCTGAAACAGTGCAATTTACATAGTGACTTAAGAGTTAAATATCAGAGAATTAAAACTTGTGTAGCTGGTGTTTCTCTGCGCGTAGTGAATAAGTCTATCAATATCCATCAGAGAACTAAAACGAATGCGGCTGTGGCAAGCATGGAGTTAGGTATAAGTCTATCAATATCCATCAGAGAACTAAAACCTGACTTCATCATCCGTCATATTGTCCAGCGTATAAGTCTATCAATATCCATCAGAGAACTAAAACAGGACGGCACCACCAACCTGCAGCAGATCGGTATAAGTCTATCAATATCCATCAGAGAACTAAAACTAGTAGTACATGCCAAACACTATGACGGGCGTATAAGTCTATCAATATCCATCAGAGAACTAAAACTTGACAAGTGTACCATGAAGCCGCAAGGACGTATAAGTCTATCAATATCCATCAGAGAACTAAAACCCGTGCACCGCGAGATAGCGCCATGTACAGGTATAAGTCTATCAATATCCATCAGAGAACTAAAACTTCTAGCCATTTCAATCCTCCTTTCTCCCAGTATAAGTCTATCAATATCCATCAGAGAACTAAAACCTAACGCTGTATATGTTCGACGAGGCATTGGTATAAGTCTATCAATATCCATCAGAGAACTAAAACTAATACTTACCGCCGTCCTCCGGGGTCCAGTATAAGTCTATCAATATCCATCAGAGAACTAAAACCCGAACGGCGCGCCAAAGCCCTTGCCGCCCGTATAAGTCTATCAATATCCATCAGAGAACTAAAACGCTAGGGCCTTGCGGCGTTTGTAGGCGTTCGTATAAGTCTATCAATATCCATCAGAGAACTAAAACGGTTGTCCTCGCGGCTCTGTCGTCCTTGCGGTATAAGTCTATCAATATCCATCAGAGAACTAAAACACATGCCGACCAAGGAAGAAATTATCAAGAGTATAAGTCTATCAATATCCATCAGAGAACTAAAACTAGCCCTTGTAGTCCCGGCAATCGTACACGTATAAGTCTATCAATATCCATCAGAGAACTAAAACCCGGATACGATCTGACGAACTGCACAGCCTGTATAAGTCTATCAATATCCATCAGAGAACTAAAACAAGAGTATTCATCTAAAACAATATCAGACAGTATAAGTCTATCAATATCCATCAGAGAACTAAAACATGGGAATTTTAGGGGACGACAAATCGGCGGTATAAGTCTATCAATATCCATCAGAGAACTAAAACATATAGCGAAGTTTAGTGCAAATTATAAGTGTATAAGTCTATCAATATCCATCAGAGAACTAAAACCTTAAATTTACAATACCATATCGCTTTGTGAAATACAATCATACTTCAATAAGTTCCCGAGGAGATAGAAAACTCTCGGTTGCGGTAATGTTTCCGACAAGAACCTTCATTGAATTGTATTGATTTTCAGTAACGACCATCACTCTAACCGAACCTTCAGGCGGCAAGTTCGCCTGTAAACGCTTTACATATTTATTAGCATCATCGTGGTTTCGAGTAATGCGACTATAAACCGAATACTGAATCATCTGATACCCGTCTCTAACTAGATATCTATGAAAGGCCGAATAATTCCTCTTCTGTCGTTTTGTTGTTACGGGCAAATCAAAAAACACCATAACCCTCATATTCCTGTTTACCATCACTCATCCTCTACATAATACTCATTGCGAATAATTTCCGGGAACACTAAATACTTCAGGGAATTTCTCTCCAAGGTTGTAGAAAAGCTCTGAATATACTTTTCTATTGCATTTCTAAGCCTCATTTTTTTATTTCCTAATATCACAACATTATTGACTATTGCTGCTAACTCATTCCTTTGCTGCTTTGTGAGTTCGTCAAAAAGCTCTTCCATATTATCGGCTACCCATAAGTCAATAATCGGTCGTAAAGGCTCCATTAAATCATCCGCCAAATTAAACGGTATGATGAATGCCGAGAACACAGTTAAACCCATACCCGCATAACGCCTTACTGATTGCGGAACGGATAATCGCGTAACCATAGTTTAAAGCCGCATTTACTGCGTCATCATTCATTCTAATAAAGCCCGAGCCGAACAGACTCCGAAAATACATTTTGGCCGCGATTCCTTCTCTGTTTCCGCTGTCACCGTCAACAACCTCTTGCGCTAACTCTCTTAGCCGCGCTATGCGGTCGCCAATACAACCGCATAGCTCAAGAACTTTAGCCTGATTAAGAATCTTATTCCTAATAATCTCATCCCAAATCTTGTCCTTGAAATCTTGTGTAAGAGCAAGCTGTTTCCTTATAACATTGAGAGGACGATAATGGGTATTAAAGGGAAGCACAACCGCGACAGGGTTGTGCTTCTCATTACATAAAACAACGTGAGCGCCCGAACAAGTAAGCGCATTTAGGCAAGGAATTGTCATTGCTGTTCGCTGGTTATCCACAACAACGGAATAGATGTCATCAATCGGGATTCTCTTTTCTTCGCTATCCGCAGATACAACGAGCCAGTTATCTTTCACGCTCATTCTTTCTCCGATATTGACAACAACGGTGCGGAACACTTCACTTCACCACCTAACCGGCCCAAAATATCGATGTAAACCTTTCGAAACTCGTCTTTTTGCGCAATTTCTATATCTCTGGTATTTGTATAGTTGCCATACGAAAAAACGAGCCTCTTTTTATTAATATTGTCGACATGTTTATAGTACCCTTCGAATCGAACTTCTCCTCCTCGGTATATCCGTATATAGTCATTCTTAAAGAGATACATGACATGGCTGCAATAATCCTCTGGCATACGCTCTTTGATTACATGCAGTTTTTTGTCTTTGCGCCGAATATCAACATATCTGATTCCCCATACTTTGGTGTTGCCTTTTTTGTCCTTATAAACCTCGACACAATAGTAGTTTAATCCACCGAGCATCGTATAGTTTGAGTCTGATATGACCTTCTTAAAGAAATTTGATATTTTCCCGGCATCTAAAGATACTTTATGTACAGGCTGGCCGGAATCTGTTTTAAATGTCGTGAGGTTGTTTTCTTTTAAGTATTTTTCAACTGTGTACTTGTCATCCTTCCCTTCAAAGATTCTGTTGAGAGTGGCTACCAGCGTGGTATCAGTCGTATAAAGCTTGTCTATGTCCTTCTTGGTGATAGACTTAATATCCTTTCTTGCAATCTTATGCGGTTCCGAATTGATTTCAACAACTCTAATTGGGTTGGCATCGGCAATCTCTCCACGGAACTTCCTTTCCTGCTTAATTGACGCAATAGGCATCTGAGGCTTTACAATAAAGCTCTCCAAAGCATCTCCATAGAACTTCACAACATTCGTTTTGAACCGTTCTTCGTCCTCGTCGTCAAACCGGATTTCTACCTCACTGGCAATGTTAGGCAGATAGGAAGGCACCCGCTGAGTTTTGGTTAACAGATGTAAGGTATACTCCCGCGAGAAACCGTATTTTTGCATTTTATCCAGGCATTTCTCGAGGTAGTCCTGATACTCAGCGGCCGATTGCGACTTGTATTTTCTGTATATCTGCTGCAGCTTGATATTATCGGATGCTATTTCAATATAAGGCGGCGTCAGATTGGCCAAAACCACAGCGTCGACTGCGTGCGAAAGATATGTAGTCCGGTCTTTATCTGAGTCGCCCCAAACAGTGTTACCTAACCATATCCTTCTGAATTTCGAGGTCAATGCGCCCTTGACGCCAAAAACAGGCTGACCGCTCGTTCCGCTGAACACAAGGTTTTTACTAAGCAACGAAACGATATATTTCGTTATGGCGCGGGTATCATTAATGTTCCGGGACTTCCACTGAGACAGCAAGTCCTCAGCTTCTGTTCCGTAAATGCTTTCCAGCATCAGGTACCTGTATTTCCTGTCGCTGATGCAGTTTTCTTTTCTTGTCCTCATTTCATTGACTCTGGCCTTAAATGCAGCCGCTTTTTCCGCACCAAGGTACATCAGGGGGGTTCTCTGCCCCTTCGCCTGATTCTCATTGCTCCACACAAGAGCTTTATTATTAAGGGTATTATCAAGAATTAAGGAATATGGGATGATATGGTCGACTTCATACCTCTTATCCTTATCTTTCAGAACTTCTGTCAAATCCCCAAGGGGTCTGCCGGAATATAAACACTTGCCCTGCTGCTCATGATAAAGCTTGTATTTATCCAGCATATTACCCGTTACTTCTTCCACAGAAATGCCAAGCAGCTCGGAAATTACCCGTTTTGCTTCGTCGTTTTTCCTTTCGTTTTCTTTTTGGCGCTTTGCAGTCTCATTACGCTCAAGAAAGCTAGAATTTACTCGCTGGCAACCTCTACAACAATAACTTCAGGAGAGCCATACAACTCAATAATGGCATTCAGCACTTTTCGAGTTTCGTTTATGGCGCGAAAGACGACCGGGTTTTGCTTTATGTCCTCATCGTCTATATGTTCGGGCAAAAGCTTCACACTGCGTTTAGATATGTTCTTTTCTTCTGATATCTGCTTTAGCTTGTTTGCTTGGAAATTGCCGTAAATATCCCCGTCTAAAAATGCGTGAATAGCATCACACATATAGCGGTAACCTGCTCCTGCGGTTCCGCTGATTTTCTTGCCAGAAAACGCTTTGATAAGCTGGGGCGTCATAAACCCAAGCTCTTTGAACTTCGAGCTTCTGTACGACGGTGTCTGGTATTTCGAGAGCAATTCACCTATCTTATGCAGTTTAGAAGGTTTCTCAATATCAAACTGCTCTTCTGAAATCCAGTCCTCCCAGTTCTCTCCCCCGTTCTCGATGCTGCTTTTCGCAAGCTTCAGGAACCTAACAGCTTTTGTAAGAGCCTTGTCATCGCTGTTTTCACTCTTCAGAAGCTCGAAGTTATTAGCCTTAAGTATTCTTTTTACATCTGACAGTGTCAGAGATGCGTTCTTAAGAAGAAAATCAATCAGCTGCCTAGCAATATCTGGCTTCAGGCAGTATTCTCCAGTCTCTTTGTCAACGAACCGATATTGCGAGAGGGTGTTAACAACCGCATAGACATCCGCAATGACTGTGCCCCTGAAGCCTCTTCTATCGCCTGTACAAAACGGGCAAGAGCC
>Ga0134103_1002970_pt1 | contig 12043 bp, 8 predicted proteins | sample 14_taG_2_FD_94445 | JGI IMG/M metagenome (GOLD analysis project Ga0134103, IMG submission 94445) | Switchgrass degrading microbial communities from high solid loading bioreactors in New Hampshire, USA - 14_58_20_212_A1 metaG | ecosystem: Engineered > Bioreactor > Semi-continuous > Anaerobic >...
GTGGCGCGCCGCGGTGATAGCCGCCCAGCAGCCGGCAATGCCGCCGCCGAGGACCAGTACGTCAACTTCGACCTCCGTCTCTTCGCCGAATTTGATGGGATAAGGCCACTCGGGCGGCGTGCCTTGGGCCAAAAGGTATTCATGCCAGGATCCCATAGTTTAACCTCCTTAGAATGTAATACCAGCTAAAACCAGTATAATCCAACAAGAAACATTTTTCATTATTTTTCCGACACCATTTATGTAGTAAAATTATTGGACTTTCAATACAGACCCGCAAAAAGAGGAAAGACGGCATTACCCGGCTGGGCCTCATCATGTCAAGCCTTCCCTGCACGGCGAAAATATCACCAATCGGGAAAGCCAAGAACGCCGCGCCATAACTGCCGCCGCAGAAAAAAAGCCCCGCCGGAAGGCGGGGCTTTGAGCTTTACGCAGTTTCCTTCTTTCTGCCGATGGAGAGCAGGAGGTTGAGCACGATGCCGACGATTGCCGCGCCGGCGACGCACGGCACTTCAATGCCGAAGAAGGGGATGTTGCCGCCGAACTGGTACTGGCCGCCGAGGCCGATAATCATAATCACGGCGATGACGGCGATGTTCTTCGCGTCGAACATATCGGCTTTGTTTTCGATCATGATGGCGATGCCCTGCGCGGCGATGGCGCCGAAGAGGTAGATTTCGATGCCGCCGATGACGGCCTGGGGAATCGCGTAAATGACATTGACGAGCGGGGTGAAGCAGGCGATGATCATCGCGAGGATGGCCGCGCAGATCAGCACGGGGACGGAGAAGATTTTCGTGATGGCCATCGCGCTGATGTTCTCGCCGTAGTTCGTGCCGCCCGGGCCGCCGATGAGGCCGGCGATGATGTCGCCGATGCCGTCGCCGATGAGGTTGTCGCCGAGGCGGTTGCCGATGTCGTATTCCTTCTTGCCCATTTTGCGCGCTAGGCTGTTGACGTAGATATCAAGCTGGAAGACGTGCGCCGTCGACTCCGGGATGGTGGCCAGCGCGATTGGCATGAGCGCCGCGACGGCCGCGCCTGAAAACCGAGGCAGGGTGATGTGCGGGACGGAAAGCAACCCGGGGACAAGGACGATGTCCGGCGCGGCGCTTTCCGGCAGCGTGCGGAACAGGGACTCGCCCGTGATGAGGTAGACGACAAACGCCGCAAGGCAGCCGATGGCCGGGCCGATGAGAAGCGGGAGCTGGCCCCAGATTCCCTTCAGGTACACGGAAGCAAAAATCGTCGCCAGCATGGTGATGAGGGAGACGACCCAGACCCAGTCGGAGCCCGTGATGTCCGCGGCGCCCTGAACGGGGGCGGCGTCCTTCAGCGCGGTGGCGGCGAGGGTCAGGCCGATGATAATCGCGACGGAGCCGGTAACCGGAGCGGGCAGGACTTTTTCAATCTTGTCGCGGCCGAAGCGGCGGACAATCAGGCCGGCCACAATCGACACAAGGCCGGACGCCATAATGCCGAACTGCACGGCGGAAATCATCTCGCTGGGCATGACCTGCCCGAACTCGACGCCGCCCGTCAGCCCGATGATGGCGGAGAGATAAGCAAAGCTCGAACCGAAATAGAGCGGGATTTTCCGGCCTGTCACGAGGATGAAGCACAGCGTGGCAAGACCGCTCGCGAAAATCGTCGTGTCGAGATGGAAGCCGGAGATGAGCGCAACGAGGATGGTTGCGGGGAACATGACGACGACCTGTTGCAGCGCGTAGAGGATAAGTTTCCAAAACGGCGGTCTCTCATCTGGCAAGTAACCGGTTACCTTTGTTTCCATTATGTGTTTTTCCTCCTCTAATTCAGTTTGGGCCTGGGAGTAAGCCTGTCCAGTTTTTGGGCATGCGGATACGCCGGAATCCCGCGGGGGTGGCCTTTGCGACGACTCCGGCAAAGCAAGCCGTAATTACTAAGGATTTTACCACAGGATTCGACAAAGTGTAACACTTTTTTTCATTAACGGCTTAACCGGACGAAATTTATATAAATTACCAAAAACACGCGCCGGATGCTTGTTGTTCTTGGCAACGGTGACATAAGATGCGCGGCGGGCATAAAAAAGCCGCGCCTTTTACCCTTAGGTTGCCGGGCGCGGCTGAATTTATGTATCGTTTTCCTCGGGCGCGCGTTTTTCGCCGAATGAACAGTAATCGTCTTCGGAAAAGAGCCTGTATCGGCGGAAGAACTCGTTCTGACAGAGCACCAGGCCAACCTGGAAAGCGTTTTGTTTGCCGTATTTGCAGTCCCGGCAGTAGACGATCTCGGGCTTGCGCCTGTTCCAGGCCGCAATCGCTTCTTCCTCGGTGGCAAACCACTTTTCGCTCGGCTGGATATCGCACTTGTAATTTGTGTCGACAACGCGCCAGGCGCCTGAGTGGCAAAGCAGCTTCGCTTCCGCTCCGCAGAAGGGGCAAGGCAGCAGTTTATCGTCCATTTTTACTCCTTTCAGGCCGGCTCACGAAAGGTCGGCCGGCGGGCCTTCGCGCTTTTGTTCCGGCGTCAAAGACGCCCATAAGGCGGCGACGGCGGCGGCGTTTCGCCCCGCCCGTATTATATATATGAAGCCGCGGGCTTTTTGGTACGAAGGCTGGACGATGAGCAATCTGGTAAGGCCGCGGCTTAGCGCGCCGGGCAGGCCGACGGGACAAATAGAGCGCCGCTTAAGGGCGCAAAAATATCAATGGTGAGCGCATTATCCGGCGATAATAAAAATAAAATCCCTGCAGCCGGACGGCTGCAGGGATTATTGCGGTATGGAGACTGCTGGACTCGAACCAGTGACCTCCTGCGTGTGAAGCAGGCGCTCTAACCAGCTGAGCTAAGCCTCCGAAAAATAAAAGCCCGCGGCGACAAACCGCCGCACCGCGGGGAGTGACCCGTACGAGATTCGAACTCGTGTTACCGCCGTGAAAGGGCGGTGTCTTAACCACTTGACCAACGGGCCGAATATGAAACCGGGGGTAGAGCGAGCCGCCCCCGGCTTTGGTAGCGGCAACTGGATTTGAACCAGTGACACCACGGGTATGAACCGTGTGCTCTAGCCAGCTGAGCTATGCCGCCGTATTCGTCATGACGGCGAAGATTATTATACGGGACGGGGTGAAGATTGTCAACAGTTTTTTTGATTGTATATTCCACCATCTTGGTGTATAGTATGAGAAAACGCTTACAATTAGTGTTTTTAATCTCTCATCGGAGGCGTGCGATGAACATTATCGTGCTGTGCGGCGGGCTTTCCGCGGAACGCGACGTATCGATTACATCGGGAACTATGGCGGCTGCGGCGCTGCGGCGGCTGGGACATAACGTGGTGCTCATGGACCTGTATTTCGGGTACCCGCGCCCTTACAGCGACCCGTCTGAAATCTTTACGCGGCAGGAGGAGATCACCGTCGCCGCCGTGGGCGAGACGGTGCCGGACCTTGAGGCGCTGCGCCGCGCGCGCGGGCAGGCCAATGACAGCCGCATGGGGGACAACGTCGTCGAAGTCTGCCGCGCGGCGGACATCGTCTTTATCGCCCTGCACGGGCGGGACGGGGAGGACGGCAAAATTCAGGCGGTGTTCGACCTTGCCGGCATCAAATATACGGGCACGGGCTGCCTCGGCAGCGCCATCGCCATGGATAAATGGATCGCCAAGCAGATCATGCAGCAAAACGGTATCAAAACGCCGCGCGGCATCCTGCTGAAAAAGGGCGGACTCGCGGAGAGCATCGGCTTTCCCTGCGTCGTCAAGCCCCGCTCCGGCGGCAGCTCCATCGGGACGTCCATCGTCTTTGACGCGAAAGACTACCCCGCGGCGCTGGAGCAAGCCTTCCAATACGACGACTTTGTCATCGCCGAGCAGTACGTCAAAGGGCGGGAGTGCGACGTCGGCGTCCTCGACGGCAAGGCGCTGCCCGTTATCGAGATTTGCCCGAAATCGGGGTTTTACGACTACAGGAACAAGTACCAGAGCGGGCTGACCGACGAATACTGTCCGGCCGACCTGCCCGACGAGATCACCGAGCGGCTGCAGCGCGCCGCCGAGCGCGTTTACGAGGCGCTGTGCTTTGAAGTCTACGGCCGCATGGACTTTATTGTGGACGCGCAGGGCGAAGTCTGGTGCCTCGAGGGGAACACCCTGCCGGGGCTGACGCCCACGAGCCTGCTCCCGCAGGAGGCGGCGGCGGTCGGGATCTCGTACGACGAGCTGTGCCGGATGATCGTGGATCTGTCCCTGAAAAAGTACGAGGTGAAGTAGATGGCATTGAAAAAGCTCACGCCGGACATCGTCGCCAGAGCGGTGGGCGGGCGCTATGTGGGGCCGGAGAGCGCCCGGCACGCGCCGATTACCTCCGTCGTGCGGGACGACCGGCACGTCACCGAGGGGAGCCTTTTCGTATGCATCCGCGGCGAGCGCGTCGACGGGCACGATTTCGCCGCGCGGGCGTATGTGTCGGGGGCGGCGTGCTGCCTGTGCCAGCGCACCCCGCCGGACGCGGAGGATAAGCCGCACGTTCTCGTCGACTCCACCCTCGACGCCCTCAAAGCCCTCGGGGAGTATTACCGCCGGCAGCTTCAGATCCCCGTTGTCGGCGTGACGGGCAGCGTCGGCAAGACGTCGGCAAAGGAGATGATCGCCGCCGTGCTGTCGACGCGCTACCACGTCCTGAAAACGGAGGAGAACCTCAACAACGAAATCGGCGTGCCGCTCACGCTCCTTTCCATTCAGGAGGAGCACGAGGCGGCCGTCGTCGAGATGGGCATCAGCAATTTCGGCGAGATGCGCCGCATCGCGAAGATGGTGCGGCCCGACATCTGCGTCATCACCGCCATCGGGCACAGCCACCTTGAAAACCTCGGCAGCCTCGAGGACGTGCTCCGCGCCAAGGCGGAGGTGTTCGAGTATATGACGCCCAAGGGGCTTGCGGTTTTGAACGGCGACGACGCGCTCCTGTCTCAATATGACCCGGGCGTGCCCGTCGTGACCTTCGGCATGGGCGCGCGCTGCGATGTGCGCGCCGAGTCGGTCCGCCAGAGGATGGACGGGGCGGAGCCGTTTGTGGAGTTTACCGTCGCGCGCGGCGACGCGCGGTTTGACGCGCGGGTGCATGCCTTCGGGACGCATCTTGTCTACGGGGCGCTTGCCGCGGCGGCGGTGGGAAACGCGCTGGGCGTGCCGGACGAGGAGATTGTCCGCGGGCTGATGGACTTTCGGCCCGTCGGGCGGCGCGCGCGCGTCGTGAGCACCGGCTACATCACCCTCATCGACGACTGCTACAACGCCAACCCCACTTCCATGCGCGCGGCGCTCACGTCTCTTTCCGCCCTCGAGGGGCGGAAAGTCGCCCTCCTTGGCGATATGTTCGAGCTGGGCGAGGAGAGCGACAGACTCCACCGCGAAATCGGGGAGTTTGCCGCGCGCTGCGGCGTCGACTGCCTGATCTGCTGCGGGCAGAAGGCTGAGTTTATTTTCAAGGGCCTCATCTCGACGGGCCAGGAAGTCGAGGCGTGGCATTTCCCGCTCAAGGCGGCGCTTATCAGCGCACTGCCCCGCCTGATACGGCCGGGCGACAACGTCCTCGTCAAGGCCTCGCACGGGATGCACTTTGAGGAGCTCGTGCAGGCACTCGAGGCGCTGCGGTAAGGCGCGGGAGGAAAAGACGTGATTCTCACATATACGGCGCGGGCGGAGGACGCGGGCCGGAAGGTCTACTCCGTGCTGCGGCGGGAGATGCGCATATCCCAGACGCTCGCGCGGCGGCTCAAGCGCTGCGGCGCGATAGAAGTGGACGGCAAGGCTGTGTTTGCCGATTACGTCCTCTCTCCGGGGGATGTGGTGCGCGTGGACGTGCTCGCCGGGGAAGAGCCGAGCGGGAACGTGCCGGAACGGGGCGCGATTGAGATTTTATTTGAAAACGAGGGGCTGCTGGCCGTGAATAAGCCGGCGGGGCTCATCACGCACCCCTCCTTTGCACGCTACACGGGGACGCTTGCCAATTTCGTGGCGGGGTATTTAAAGGAAAAGGGCGAAGGGGAGACGTGCCACGCCGTCAACCGCCTCGACCGGGACACAAGCGGCGTCGTGCTGTTCGCGAAGAACGGGTACATGAAAGCCCTCGCCTCCGAAGCCCTTTTGCGGGAGGACGCGCGGAAAGAGTACCGCGCCCTTGTCTGCGGGGTGCCGGAGCCGCTTTGCGGCACCGTGGACAAGCCCATAAAGCGCCTGCGGGAGCGGGATATGCTCCGCGTGACGGCGGCGGACGGGCAGCGGGCCGTGACGCACTACGAGACGCTTCGCGTATACCGCCTCGGGGAAAAACGCGTATCGCTCCTGCGCCTTCAGCTTGAGACGGGGCGGACGCACCAGATCCGCGTGCATCTGCTTGACATCGGGACACCGATACTTGGCGACGGGCTGTACTATACGGACGAATCCCGGGCGCTCTCAAACGCGCTTGGCGCGGCGGCGCAGGCGCTCCACGCATCGTGCCTGCGCTTTACGGAGCCGCTTTCGGGGGAGTGCCTCGCAATTTGCGCGCCGGAGCCGCCCGCGTTTTCGGAGATTTGCCGCAGGATGCAACAGGTGTGGCCGGAGACTGCCCCATAAAGGCTTTGGAAGAAGCGCGGGATGATGGCGCGGGGTGCTTCTTCGCAGTCCAAATAAAGGCAAAGTCTGTTGACGAACCTAAAACTGCGCCGCCGGCTCTTGACATTTGGCCTGCTGAGCAATATAATAGGGAGGCGCTGTGCGATGCGTCGTACGCGCTGCTATAGCTCAGGAGGCAGAGCGTATCCTTGGTAAGGATAAGGTCGGCAGTTCGAATCTGCCTAGCAGCTTTAGATGAAAACCCTGTGACGGCCGTCACAGGGTTTTTTGTTTTTCATATAATTATTTATGCTGCGAAAGTTACGCGGCGAGCGTGCTTTCGGCTGAAAGGGCCGCTTCCTCTTTCTTCAGGCAGCGGCGGAGCAGGGCCATCAGCAGCGCCGGCATGAGGGCGGTGCAGGCGGCCATGAGGAATGTGGCGGTGTAGCCGCCCGTCAGGCGATAGAGCAGGTTTGACAGCGCGTTGAACACGACGGAGGAGACGCCGAGGGCGAGCATGGCAAAGCCGTAGTTCGTCCCGGAAAAGGCGGGGCCGAAGATGTCCGTCACGACGGCGGGGTGGATGGCCGAAGGCCCGCCCTGCCCGAAGGCGATGAGGACGACGGCGGCGGAGTAGAAAGCGCCGCCCGCGCCGATCAGGGCAAGGGCGCTGAGAAAGGTCGCGCCCGCGAGGATAAGGAGGGCGGGGATGCGCCCGATTTTGTCCGACACCGCCGCCATGACAAGCCGCCCCGCGGCGCTGAATACCCCCGTGAGCGAGACCGTGAGCACCGCCGCCTCGGTGGAAAGGCCGCGCGCGACGCCGAGGTCTTTGATGAGCGGGACGATGAGGTTCCACGTGCCGTTGATGAAGAAGATGTTGAGCGTGATGAGCCAGAACGCCGGCGTCCTGACAAGCTCACGCGGCGTAAGGTCACGCCGCGCGGCGGGTTGCGCCTTACCCGCGGGGGCGGCGGGCGCGGCGGGGGGCAAGCGCAGGAGAGAGCAGGCGGGCATCGTCACGAGGAAAAACGCGCCGGCAAGGATACAAAACACGGCGGTGAGGTTATACGCCGGCAAAGCCCCGCCCGCCGGGCCGGTTTCAAAAAGGCTTAAAAGCCATTGGGAGACGGGCCCGAACACGACGGTCGACAACCCGAAGGCGGAGACGGCAAGGCCCGATGCAAAGCCGCACCGGCCGGGAAACCACTTTTGCACGCAGGAGATGACGCTCGCGTAGGCAAAGCCGCTGCCAAGCCCGGCGACGGCGCCGTAGGTGAGGTAAATGAGGGAGACGGTGCGCGCCGTGAGGAAAGCCGTCGCGAAAATCCCGCCGCAAAACATCAGGCACCCGACGGCCGCGACGCGCCGGGGGCTTGTCCTGTCCTGCAGCGCGCCGCCCACGAGGTTCCCCAGCACGAAGGCGAGCATCATGACGGAGGAGACCATGTTCGCGCCGGCAAGGCTCCACCCGAAGGTGGCGGCAACCGGCGCCTTGAACACGCTCCAGAGATAGATGATGCCGACGCACAGCTGAATAAGCAGCCCGGAGAGGACGGCCCGCGCGCGCCCTTTCGGGGCTTTGTTGTTTTTTGGGATAGATACGTGGATCATGGATAAGCCTCCTTTCCGGCCATTCGGCCAGGCGCGTGGCGCTTAAAATAAATATTACTAATTAAATAATAAGATATACTTATCAACAAGTCAAGTAAAAAAGCGCGCCGCGCGCAAAGCGGATTTTGGTCGGTTTGTCAAAACGCGCGGTGCCATTTGAAGAGCCGCTCAAAGAGAGCCTGCGCAAAAAACAAGGGCGCAGCGTTTAACGCTGCGCCCTTGAAGGGGGATTTAATATCAGAGCGAAAGCTCGGTGCGGGCAATAAGGTCCTCCTGGCATGCGAGGTTGAGCTCGACGAAGTAGGCCGAGAAGCCCGCGATGCGCACGACGAGGTTTTTGTACTCCTCGGGATTTTTCTGCGCTTTCCTGAGCGTGTCGGCGGAGACAACGTTAATCTGAAGCTCCATGCCGCCCAGGTCAAAGTACGTCTGAATGAGCTGGGCAAGCTTCCTCACGCCGTCCTCGCCGTTGAGGGAGGAGGGGCTGAATTTCATGTTGAGCAGCGTGCCGTTGGCAAACAGCGTCTGGTCGATGGTGGCGACGGAGGCGATGACGGCCGTCGGCCCGTTTTTGTCCATCTGCTGCACGGGGGAGATGCCGTCGGCCAGCGGGACGCCGGCGCTGCGGCCGTCCGGCGTGGCGGAGGTCATGGCGCCGAACAGGACGTGGGCGGTGACGGGGTACATGCCCGCCGTGTAACGGCCGCGCGGGCCGGTGAGCGAGGTGACGATCTTGGCATACTCCTCGCTGGCCCATCTTGCGATCTCGTCCACTTCCGGATTGGCGTTGCCGTAATGCGGGCATTCGTTCTTGATATACTGCTGCAGGTCTTCGTAGCCCTTCCAGTTGTTCATCAGGGCGTCGTACAGCTCGCGGGTGGTGCACTTCTTCGTGTCGAAGCACAGGTGCTTGATCATGAAGAGGGAGTCGGTGACGTTGCCGATGCCGATGCCGGGCACGCCGGTGCCGTTGTATTTCGCGCCGCCGTACATGACGTCCATGCCCTTTTCCATGCACCCTTCCATCGTGGCCGACACGACGGGCAGCGGCATAACCTCGCGGGTGATGTATTCGGCGTTGTTGATAGTCATCACGTGCCACTTGACGAAGTACTCAAGCTGCTTGAGGTACGCTTCCTTGACCTGCTCGAAGCTCTCCATCTCATAGAGGTAGCCCGTGGGGAGGCCGGCCTGAGGCGTTTCCATCATGCTGCCCGTGCGCGGGTTGTACATCGCGGAGGGCAGGCGGCCGTTGTTGATGGCGAGAAGGACGGCGTTGGGCATGTTGATGTAGGACATGCTGCCGGTGCCGCCGCACGCGGGCCAGTCGGCGCCGCAGATGCCCGGTTCGACGCAGCCGATGGGGGCGTAGTTGCGGGCGTCTTCAAGGGGGATGCCGCGCTTTAAGAGCGCGGGGATAATCACGTCGTCGTTTTCAAAGGTGGGCAGGCCGCCGACGATTTTCGTCGTCTCAATCGCCGCTTCCCACAGCTCCGGCGGGGTGTTCTTGTGGATGCGCAGCGTCTGCGGCGGGTCGTGCAGGACAAGGCGCGCCGTGGACTGGAGCATCATGTAGGTGACGCGGTTGGAGGCGTCGTTGCCGTCCCTGTCGACGCCGCCCATGCACATAAGCTGGCCGGACGTGTAGCCCGGGGCGGTCTGGGTCGCGCCGTTGCTCCACGGCTTGTTCATCTCGGCGACTTTGAGGTAGAACAGATCGAGAAGCTCCTGCGCGTACTCTTCCGTGATGGTGCCGTTGGCAAGGTCCCTCTCGAGGAAATCGCCGAGGTACTGGTCGACGCGGCCGAAGGAGATGCCGTGCATGTTGCCCTCAAGGCACAGGCACGTCTGGTACATAAACAGGGTCTGCAGCGCCTCGTGATAGGTGCGGCAGGGGTTTTCCATACACCAGTCGAGCACTTCGGCCATGCGCTCAAGCTCCGCCTTGCGCTCGGGGTTCCTTTCAATGGCGGCCTTTTCGCGCGCGAGGGCGGCGTAGCGCTTGGTGAGGGTGATCATCGCGTCGCAGACGATGACGATGGCGCGGTAGAAGTTGTATTTGGCGTTTGTGTCGCCGGGCATGCCGGCGTCAAGGATTTCCTGAATCTTTCGTTGCGCCTCTTCCTTGATGGCCTTGAAGCCCACGCGGATGGCCTTGTCGTACCCCGTGACGAAGTGGCCGACGGGCGTGTCGCTGATGACCGAGCGGCCGACGTAGGTCACGCCGTTAAACTCATGCGGCGCGTACTCGTCGATGTAATACGCCTGCGTCTTGGCGTGGGTGCTTTCGCCCTTGAGCCAGTAGTCGATGGTGTCAAGGACGTACAGGCGGTCTTCCTCGGAGATGTCGTACGGGTCGATGTCGCGGGTGCGGATGCTGCCGCTGCCGATTTCGTCCTTAATGAAGGAGACGCACACTTCGGGGTAGAGCGCGCCGGCGCGGTATTTGGCCGACTGCGCGCCCACGATGACTTCGTCGTCCCCGATGCGGATGGGGATTTTCTCGCAAATCTCCTTCATCACCAGGGCGCGGCGGAGGATGCCGCTCAGTTCGGGGTGGTTTTTGTAAAACTCGGTGACGATTCTATACCGCGCGATGCAGATTTCCGGCCTTGTGTTCCGGTACAGCTCGCGCTGCCGCTTCACGCGCTCGGTGACGGGCTTTAGAGTCCAGCTCATACTTTAACCTCCTATCGGGATATCCGCCTTTGGAGCATGCGCCGCGCATCCGGCGGCGCGCTTTTTGGCGGACGGGACACGAATACTATAATCTATTTTCATTATAGCATCTCGTTTGTGCAATTCAATAAAATAATCCGCCTCTTTTCATACGCTTTCGGCATGAATACATAACGAAAGCGTTTTTATGCGCGCGCCTTAAAGGGACTTTTTAACAGGCGGGCGCGATGGTATAATAAGTGCGTCAGGACGGAAAAGGAGACGCCGCTATGGATATTACGCAGCTTAAATGCTTTATCGCCGTGGCGCAGACGCTCAGCTTTACCGAGGCGGCGCGGCGCGTCGGCATGACGCAGCCCGGCATCAGCCACCACATCGGCGAGCTGGAAAAGCAGCTCGGCGCGCGCCTTTTTAACCGCTCCAGCCGCAGCGTGGAGATGACGGCGGCGGGAAAGGAGTTCCTGCCCTACGCTGTCGACATCGTCAAGACGGCGGAAAAGGCCGTTTTCCGCGTCCGGCAGGTGGAGTCTGGCGCGGTGGGGCATGTGTCCGTCTCGGCGGTGAGCACGTCGAGCGCGATTGTGTCGCGTTGCCTTTCGGCGTTTTACAAAAAGCACCCGAATATTCTCGTGGACATCTCCTTTACGTCGGGCAATTCCCAGATCTTCACGCTCGGCGAGCACGCGTTCGACTTTCACTTCGTGCTCCTCGACTATATCCCCGCGGGCAGCGCGTTTGAGTACATCGTCACGCACGAGGACCACCTGTGCGTGATTTTGCCGAAGGACCACCCCTGCGCCAGTGAGCCGCTTGATTTTAACAAGCTCAAAAACGAGCCGTTCGTCACCTTCGACGAGTCGGAGGGGCCGGCGCTGTACGCGCAGATTATGAATATATGCAAGCACTTCGACTACACGCCGCGCATCGTAAACCGCTATGACCGCGCCGAGGCCGTTCTCCTCTCCGTGGGCGCGGGGCTGGGGATTTCCATCATCCCCAAAGCCCTGTGCGACGTGTTTTACTCCGACAACGTGGCCGTCAAGCCCATCGCCGGCGTGGACACGCGCCGGACGTATGTGCTCGCGTGGCGCGCGCCGCTGAAAAGCCCCGCCGCCGAGATGTTCCTGGAGACGGCAAAGGAGCTGTTTTGCCCCGCGGAGGGCA
>Ga0134103_1002978_pt1 | contig 11998 bp, 11 predicted proteins | sample 14_taG_2_FD_94445 | JGI IMG/M metagenome (GOLD analysis project Ga0134103, IMG submission 94445) | Switchgrass degrading microbial communities from high solid loading bioreactors in New Hampshire, USA - 14_58_20_212_A1 metaG | ecosystem: Engineered > Bioreactor > Semi-continuous > Anaerobic >...
CTCATAACCCGAAGGTCGGAGGTTCAAATCCTCCTCCCGCAACCAAGAAAAATCAAGGCTTTGAAGGTTTAAATCTTCAAAGCCTTTGTTGTATTTACTACTATCTTACTACTACCGGAAAAAGTAGGTTGGAATCAATCTATACAAAATTTGAGTGCCGAAAAAATTAAGTTTTTTGTGAACTTAAAATTTCCGCAAAATTATCTTATACAATGTCAAAAAACTTGAAAACAAAAGCTCTCTTGATGATATGTCAATTGCGTGTATGATATACAATTTAGAAATATAAAATGCTATAATTTGTATGAATACTTATCATAGTGGCTGGATAGTATCAAACTATGCGAATTCAGGTTTGATAATCCGTTCGTATATGATGAAATCCTTGCCTTTATATATGTAGAATAATAACTGCACGTTAAAAAATACTTCTTGAGCTTGATAAAATAAAGCGTCTGGACTTAAAAACACACTCCAAATCAAGATTTCTCAATCCGGTTTTAAAGACGCAATGTGATATTTTCGATGCTTTGGAGATTCCTGTTCCGGATTGATTTGTATCGGATAATTTTGCGGGAATATTTAGGCAGATAAATTTAAAAACCATGTTCATAATCAGGATTATTAACCGAACATGTTATTTTTAGAACTTATACTGAATGCCTAAAAAGTTTTACGCTATGTTAAAATTTTTTACATTTTGTATTTTCAATTAACAGAACTTAATGTATAATATTGATATATCATAAGTTCCTTGGGTAAGGTGGTGTTAGGATATGGTAAAGGAGCTTGACGATAAACAAAAAGAGGAAATAATAAATGCATTAGCTGAAAATCTGCCGGTATTGAGGTCAAAACTTGGCCTTTCACAAGAAGAACTTGCCAAAAAAATTGGTGTGACACGTCAAACAATTATAAATATAGAAAAAAATAAAAAAATGGGATGGACAACTGCTCTTGCGTTGCTGATGGTCTTTACATTTAATCCGGTTAGTGCCGTGTTGTTGGCTCCTCTAGGAATATTGACAAATGGTCTTTTGAAAATGATGGGAATATCTGGAGCCGCTAAGGCGATAGAATCCATGATGGATGCATTAAAAAAAGAAAAATAAGATGGATTAAGAGAATTATTTTGATTGCAATATCCTGTTGCAATATACTTTTGAGTTTACTAAAGAAATGAGGTGTCAATATACAGATGGAAGAAAGAAAAATTATTAAATTTCCTGAGATGAAAGTAGTAAAAAATGATTTTGAGGTTGAATTTGAGCTTTCAACAATAGAAGATAGCCCCGAATATGTGGAGATGAGAGAAAACGATACTATAAATGACCTTCATGAAGTTAACGAAGCACTGTTGTTTAATGATAAGAGAATAGAAGAATGGAACAAAGATATTGCTCAATTAACAAATAGCGCAGATGGTATTGATTATATGATTGCAGTTGGCAGTGGTATACTTGCGGGAATAATAGATTCGTTTTGGGTTGGTGAGTTTATTTTTGGACGTGGTAACAAGTGGAGTGATGAAAAGGTCATCAATTTTGTCAAGAAGATGGCCCGAAAATGTGGCTATAAAGGAGATGACCTTGAAGGAGCCATTAGGCATCTTGAAAATGGATTTGGTTTGGCAAGCGACAAAGCTAAAGATGAGTTAGGTGGTTCTATCCAGCATCATTTACGAGATTTTGCGCATCATCCCACTCCGGTTGGCCTTTTTTTCTCGCTCCTTACCCAATTTACTGAAAAAGCATATGGTACTGACAAAAATGGCTTTTTTATAATTGTTGATGTGAAAGATAAGTCTCTTATTGGCAAGGATATTCCACAAAAAATATTATTTGGTACTGTTTTTTGGTTTTTTCATTTAGTTAGTGATATGGCAGGCTCAAGTTCAACACCGGGTGAAGGAATGGGGGTGCCTGGTCCTATACTTTCGCTTTTAAAAGAATTGTCTGCACTACCAATTTTTAATTCTTTCAGGAACGAAGATGGAGTTAAAGAATTTTCGTTATGGATTTCAAAGCTGTTTAACGGTACTTTACTTGCAAAGCGCAATGAGAAAGGGGAGATTATTAAAGAGTCAGCGAAATTTATGCGAATTGATTTGCGAGCAGAACTCGGTATTGCATATGAGTTGGGGAGGCAGGCATTTCCTGTTATACTTAATGAATGTATGGTGCGCAGTTTCTATTTTATTCACAAATTAGCGTTGGAAATAAAAGAAAAAGAAATAAAGAAAATCAGTGATTTGAAGCTAGTTGACTGGAATAGAGTGAAACCGGTCAAAAACCGCACGATTGCGCGTATGTTGACTATTGCAACCAGTGTATTCACAATCGTAGATATGTCTGATGCTGTAATACGAGGGGTTGTAACATCAGGAGGAAATAAAGCAGTTTTTGCGAAAAGTTTCATACTGCGTGTAAATTTTGTCGGTGTTGGCCGTTGTGCAGTTGCAGTTGGTACGGATATCTTAATGGGTATGAAACGAGAAAAAATACAGAATGATAGAATAGCTATTTTAAGTGAACAATTACATTTAATGAATGCAAAAGTTTACTACATGCAAGCTAACACATGGAAAACAGCGGAAACGGCTGAAGAAACGATTCATGAGGCAGTTGAAATGATGGAAAAGTCAACGATAATCTTTATTGAAGCTTGGAAGGCAAACAGGCAATCAATGTATAACATAGGTGAAAATAGAGATGATATAGAACAACATAATCCTGGATTGATTGATAATATTAGTGATATTTTAAAATGGGGGTAATGAATTGTGAATCAAGAATTAACTCATTTGAATTCATATAAAATAATCGACTTGGATTTATCTGATTTTAATGAAACGTTTAATGAGTTTTCGAATAGTATTGATAAGGCAACGGAAGCAGCTGAAAATGCAAAAAAGTCTGCAGAGAGTGCCAAAAATAGGTCGGCCGGCTTTGGAAAGAAAAAAGTTGCTATTGAAGAACTGCAATTGACTGTGGTAGATCTAGTCAAGGCGGTTCAGGAAATAACTGAAGTGCAAAAAGTTTCTTTTGACTTTCAGAAACAATTAGCGAAAATATTGAAAAATTTATTTAAGCTATGTATTAGTAATATTTTTAGTAATCGGCATGTTGTGGAAGAACTTGAAATGAGGTTGAAGGGAGCTTCACAAAATGAATTGTCTGAATCAGAAAGACAAACAATTATGAAGCTTGTAATGCAGTTGAAAAAACGAGAGGATATATTTAAAAAAGTAGATGATATTTTGCAAGAGTTAAAAAATTATGATGATATTTTGAAGGTTCAATCACAAAAAATCCGGAAAATTGGGGAAAAACTTCATGCGCAGGAGGATATTAACAAGAAATATGAGGAAAAATTAAAAAAACAAACTGAAGCTGAGCAAAAGTTTGAGGAAAAATTCCAAGCACAGGCAGAAGCTATTAAACAACATAATAATGATTTAAATCAAAAAATAGAAAACAATTTAAAAACTATTGAAGAACGGAAAACAGAAATACAGTTACTTAAAGATGAAATGATTCATTTAAAAGTATTATTAGATTCTAAAACGAATGATGTATTATTGAGGATAACTTTTATAATTACCATTGTAACTTTTGTTATGTCTATAATTCATTTTTTTATTTAATAAGCGGAAAGTTTTTTGTGTCGGAACATGTTATAAAATGGATGATGCTTTTTATGGTATTCATCATAGTGAACGGTAAGAAAATATTATGAGTTTTCAAGTTAGAGAAAATTGTAAAGTTAATATCGAAATTAGTTTCAGCGATAGTAATTTTAAATTGCATCGTTTATAATTTTGATGCTGGTTTTATTTGTAGGACATGGATCACCGATGAATGTCATTGAAGATAATAGTTATTCTAAAATTTGGAGAAACATCGCTGAAAGAATACCAAAGTCTGAGGTGATACTATCTGTTTTCACTTATTAGACTCACCAGTTATTGCTAAAATAGCAAAGAATCTGATTTCAAAGGAAACGAAATATAAATAATTCTTGGGGTATTGATCATGGAATGTGGTCAGTATTGGTCCATGTGTATTCGGATAGGGATGTTTCTGTGTTTCAAATCCGTATAGATGCTAATACTTCTGCAGAAGTGCATTGTCAAATAGGTAAGGAGCTAAGTACGTTAAGGGAATAGGGAGTTCTTATATTTGGCAGCGCAATGTTGTTCATAACTTAAGACCGGCTAATTGGCGCAAAGAAAATAAGGGCTTTGATTGGGGCTATAAATTTGATGAATATATTTTTGAAAATATTATGAAAAAGAATCACGATAATATTATTAACTTTAGTTCAGCAGGTGATGTTGCAAAACTTTTTTATACACACTGGGAGCGTCGGATGAATTTGATAAGATCAGTGTTTATAATCAATCTTGGAAACTTGGAGCATTGACAACGATATGTTATCTTTGGGAATAATACTTTTTATATAGTAATTTAATCAGGAAGGTTTTTCCTGATTTTTATTTTTTCTTATGGCAAGAAGCTGTGGAATGGATTTAGTCGGTTTATGATGTAGAAAAGATAGAAAAAATATATTTTCATGGAGACGGAGCGACATGGATCAAAACGGGGCTGTCTTATTTACCGAAAGTGCAATTTGTATTGGACAGATATCATTTAAATAAAGCGATACAGGAAATAGCGAGAGGGAATGAGATTGTTTATGCAAGAATAAGGAATGCAGTGGATAAAGCAAACAAGAGTGTCTTAAGAGAAAAGGAGTTGAGAAGACGAAGATAACCATTGGTGCTGGCAAATAAAAGTTCAAGCGCATTATCCGTAAAAATAGGCTCATGACATCCGGCAATTTTTAATCGGGAAGTAATATAATCAAATGTTTCATCCTTAGTGAGACCTTTTAAATGGCAGTTGACGATAATACGTTGCCGCAGTGCTTCATGAGGCTGGCGGCTGATCTGCATAACAATAGGACAATATAAATAGCTGCTTAACACTATCCTGTTAGTTGGTGGAGAAGAGCTTTTAGAATAAATAAGAGAGCATTACAATGTTACTTTCCCTTTGTCCTATGACTTTGGATGTGGTGAGTAGGAATGGAGAGAATAAGTATAAAATAACTATTGTTTTTAAGCAAATTATGAAATTTATTTGTAATAGAATCATAATTATAGTAAAATATAAGTAGATAGTTAATTAAAGTTAATCCCATGCAATTAACAGGAAGTGTCATAATGGGAATGATAGTTTATGAAGCTGAACAATTGAATTTGCCCGAGAATATTGCGGCAAAGCTTAAAGGTAAGAAAATTGAGTTGTTAGAGACTGCAGAAGGTATATTGATAAAACCGATTGAAGATCCGATAGCTGAGCTTAGAGGTTTTTTGAAAGGCAGTCAATTTAATACGGAAACCTACATGAAACAAAAGAAACAAGACAAGGAGCTTGAACAATGAGTAACAGCTATGTAATGGATGCGTGTGCGTTGTTAGCATTGTTAAATAATGAAGATGGTGCGGATAGAGAAGCCATGAGTGAAAATGTTGAAGTTTATATGAATAAAATAAATATTTTCGAAATCTATTATGGTGTTTATCGGGCAGAGGGAGAATTGAAAGCGGAAGAGGTATATCGTAGGATATTGAGAACACCTATTAAAGTAATAGAGACGTTTGATCATAAAGTTTTCAGAGTAGCCGGAAAATTAAAATCAAAGTATAGGATGTCACTTGCCGATTCGATTGCTTTAGGTGAAGCGGTTGTTAGAAATGCTGCAGTATTATCATCTGATCATCATGAATTTGATGTTATAGAGAAACAGGAAAGTATTAAATTTAATTGGATCAGATGATGTTGATGAATTATTTTTGATAACAATTTGATAACATTTTTCTGTGATACACAGAAAAACAGCATAGTACATCATGATACTAAAATTTAGTAAAATCCCTAAGATATATATGAAATACTCGTTGGATTAAAAGAAGATTGCGTAAATCAGGAAGGTTTAATTGATTGGACAATTAATGATATACTACTACCTTACTACTAAGGCAATAAAATAATTAGTGAAAAATTAAAATTAAACGTGATATTATGAATGTCAAACGTGCTTAAATAAAGGGTTTGGTGAAAGTACGTGAGTGGCTCTTTGTCAATAGTTGGGGTGGAATTATCTTTAATCCCACTCCATTACTATTTTTAGCCGTAATTTAATAAAATGATGGAATTATATCAAATTGTACATGTTTTAGGATACACTTAATAAACCTAGCTAAAATGTAGGCTTTTGAAGATATTAAGTATTTATGTTTAGTTTATGCAGTGAATAATAATTTTAGCATTAGGAAAAAATGCTTTAGCCAAATCAATATGTGGCGGCCACATATTACAAACGAAGTATTTAACACCATGTCTTTCATTACGCGGTATTTTCTTAAAATAACCTACAAGATGACTTTGGAACCTATCAGGGGATATCCTCATGAGAAATCATGCACTCCAACATTTATTATAGAACCTTAAATTATGTAGTATATAAAAAATAATATTATTATAATATATTTTTAAAATTCTATATATTAAAATATATTTATATATATGATATAATAAACATATTATGTATACCATTGATAATAAGCAGTCTACTGGAATGGGGGCGAGTGTTTTGTATAAGCTTATCATCGTGGATGATGAAAAAAGGGCGAGAGATATTGTTGCCAAGTATATCGAACAGCATAACTTAGGCTTTGAAGTTGCAGGGTGTTTCTCAAATGGGTACGAAGCGCTTACATTTTTGCAATCCCATAAAGTAGATGTTGTTATAACGGATATTAAAATGCCTGTCATGTCGGGATTGGAACTTACAAAAAATATCTATAAAGCCATGCCCGGGTGCAATGTAATTATTATTAGTGCATATAGTGAATTTGAGTATGCCAAAAAAGCCATTGAATACAATGTTTTGAATTATATCGTTAAGCCTATCAATGTAAAAGAACTTATAAAAACACTTGAAGTATTAAAAAACCGATTGGATGAAATGCATATTAGAGAAGATAATTATTTGGAAACCATTACGATTTTGCGGGAACAATTTTTCACGGATATAGCAATGGGCGGCATGAACGAAAATGATATTCCCAAACGATTTGAGATGCTGGAATTTCCCTTTCCATTAGAAGAATTAGCAGGTGTATTCTTAAGTATTAAAATAATTGGTTTAAATGATTACATGGAAACAAGATGGAAATACGGGAAAGAAAGATTTGGAACAGCGTTGCTGAATATTCTAAAGAAAAGATATAACATTCAGGATATATATAATATATCTCAGAATGATAACAGCTTTGTTTTTATAATCATCAATAAAGACAATTTGGAGGTCAGTCAAAGTATTTCAGATTGTATTGAAGATATAAAAAATATACTGAAGATAGATATCATCATAGAGGAGAATTATTCATTCCGGAATATTTGTGAAATATCCAATACTGCATTTGGATTGCAAAATGAAAAAGAAAAGATAAAGCTTCTTGTTTCCTATATAAAATCATCGGATCTTAATTCAGCTAAAACGCTTCTGACTAATTTAGTCAGCAGTAAATTAGACAATAAAAAAGAGATTGAAGATTTCTTATTAAAACTAAGCATAGTGTTTCAAAATGCAGGAATTATGAACAGGCAGCCAAGGTTAGGCAATATCGACTATTCAAATCATTCTGAGTTAGTGAATATTCTTGTAGATAAGATCATGTCTTCTCTGTATTTAGACTCTTATAATGGTGAGGATGGAATCATTCAAAAAGCAAAAAAATATATAATGGAAAATTATAACAGAGATATTACAAGAGATGAAGTGGCAGAATACGTGTATTTAAACTCCGCATATTTTTCTAGATATTTTAAACAGCAGACGGGCGAAAACTTTTATGATTATGTTGTTAGTGTCAGAATGAAAAATGCAGTAAAGCTTTTGCTGGAAAGTGAGAAAATAGGCGAAATCGTTGAAAAGGTTGGTTATAGGAGCCGGAAGCATTTTTTAAAAGTATTCAAGGAATATACAGGCTATACTCCTATGGAATATAGAAAACATGTATTAAAGTTGGAGGATTCTGGCTATGAAGAACAAGAGTAAGGTGTTGGAAGCATTAAGAAAATACAGTTTTAATAGTTTGTTGGTAAAAAATTTCTTAAGAGTGATTATCCTAATGATCGGAATCATCATTATAATAAGCTCTTTAATCTATAATAATTCCATAAGCACTATGAAAATTGATTCATTCCAATCAAATTAATGCACAGCGAGTTAAAACCCAGGGGGATATTATCTTCCGGGAAATAGAAATGCTTATTGCAGATGCTGAAACAAATGATAGTGTTAAGTTATATTTATCGGCAGATGAGCCTCTTGCGTTTGTTCCTGAAATGTACAAAAGGCTTAGCGAGAAGTTCCTTAATTATCCGTTGATTTATAAATATATTCATTCCATATATATTTATTCCGAACGGGGGGAGAGAGTTTTTTCCTCAGGTAATTATTCGATAAAGGATTTTACTGATATTGGTTGGCTGGAAAAGTATAATACCAGTTCACACAAGAAGATAATCTGGCCAAGAAAAATAAATAATGCATATCCTTATGTCATATCTTTTATGAAAAAAACTTCTGCGTATAAAGGAAACGGAGCAATTATTGTTAATATCAATATTAAAGAATTGGGAGAAATGATTGGTAGTATTGATGAAGATGCTCAAGATATATTTATTATTGATGATGATGGAATGGTATTATATAGTGATGATAGGGAACAATGGTTTATCAATATGAATGAAGATGCAGAACTAAAAAAATTAATCAACACACAAACCCAAAACAGTCTTGTTAAGAAGGAAAGAAAGAACGTTTATTCCGTAACCAATCTAAAATCAGAGCATTATCATTGGACATATTCCACGGTTAGGCGTCTTAATGAATATAGTAAGAATGTAGTTGCTACAAAACGTATTATTACCTTAATCATTCTTATTCTTTTGATTCTAAGTATTTTAATATCCACGTATATGACATTGAGTCTTTACAGGCCTGTAGAAAATATTATAGAGGTTTTGGAAAGGCCGGAGCGATGGAGCGGAATAAAAAGCAAAAAGGGAAGTAATGAGGTAAAGTATATTGCTGAAAAAATAATAACAACCGTGAACAATAATTATGCTCTTCAGAAAGAATTGGAAAGAAGGCTTGAATTGTTAAATACTGCACATATCAAGGCTTTACAAGCGCAGCTCAATCCTCATTTCCTCCGAAATGCTTTAAATTTAATTAATTTGTTAATCATTGATGAATTAGGGGAAGAACACGTAAGCTCCAAAATGCTTGATATGGTTTCAAAACTTTTAAGTTACACTCTTGAGATGAACAAAACCATTGTAAACATTAAGGAAGAGATTATGTATACACGGATGTATGTGGATATTTTGAAAGAACGGTATCAGGATGTATTTGTAGATGAATGGGAAATCGATCGGGAAGTTTTAGAGAATAAGATGCTAAAATTGTGTTTGCAACCTCTTATAGAAAATGCCATTTATCATGGAATTTGTCCAAAGGGGGAAGGTGGCGTTTTAAAAATAACAGGTAAGCAGCAAGATGACTGCTTGATATTTTGTATTATAGATAATGGTGTGGGCATTCCGGTTGACAGGCTGGAAAAATTAAGAACGGATATTAATGGTAAGACTTTTTTTGACAGCCAACATGTAGGGATTAGAAATGTCAATCAAAGGATAAAACTGATGTTTGGTGAAAATTACGGCGTATGGGTGGATAGTGAAGAACATAAAGGTACAACTGTCACAGTAACTTTACCGGTTATCGTGCAAGAACATTCAAAGAAGTTACAATAGGGGTACAAAAGTAACAAATGGGGGACTGTGTTTATTCTGCAAGCCGTGGTATGATGAAGGTGAGTAATATAACAACGGTGGAGGAATAAACGATGAATAGTGAAATAGCTAAGAACACAGCAATTCAAAAAGAAAAGACATCAAAAATGAACTTAAGCAGAAAGGCTTATGTCATAAAGGATAATTTTGAGTTATTTTTGCTTGCATTACCGGGAATCATACTGTTTTTTGTCTTTAAGTACATGCCTATGTATGGAATCATCATAGCATTTAAAAAGTTCAATCCCAATTTAGGCATATGGGGCAGCAAGTGGGTAGGATTTAAGAATTTTGAGTTTTTCTTTACCTCTCAGGATGCATGGCGGGTAACTCGAAACACCGTGTTGTATAGTCTTGATTTTATTGTCATAGGACTTATAGCAGCAGTTGCCATTGCTCTTATGCTTTATAATCTTAGAAGTCGTACTGCTGTCAAGGTTTATAACACCGTCATGATTCTTCCGAAATTTTTATCCATGGTTTTAATCGCATATATAGTATATGCGATGTTAAATCCTTCGGCGGGATTGCTTAATCAAATCCTCGGCGTTTTTGGCGGACCCAGCGATATTGATTGGTATTCCAAGCCGGAGGCATGGCCGTTCATTCTCACCATAGTGCATATTTGGCAGGTAGTCGGCATGGATTCCATAGTATATTATGCAGCATTAATGGGAATTGATGAATCATTGTTTGAATCGGCCATGATAGATGGTGCCAATAAGTGGCAGCAGACAATATACATAGCTATACCGCATCTTATACCCATCATAACGATTACTACAACCCTTGCTTTAGGGCATATATTTAGTGGGGATTTCGGATTATTCTATCAAACCACCAGAGACGTAGGTACGCTTTATCCCACAACGGATATAATCAACACATATACTTTTAGAGGTTTAGTGGGTGGACATTTGGAAGTTGCTTCTGCAGTCGGACTTTTTCAATCAGTGGTCGGACTAATACTTGTAGTAGTTACGAACTCTATCGTTCGAAAAATTAATCCGGAAAACAGCTTATTCTAAGGGGGTATTAAGATGGAGAAAAAGTATAGCATTGGCCAGTTAACACTTCATGCATTTTTTATCATTGCAAGCCTTACATATATATTGCCGTTTATATTGCTTATATCCATATCCATATCCAGTGAAGCGGCAATTAATCAGTTTGGATATACGCTATTTCCTAAAGTAATTGATTTTAGGGCGTACAAGGAAATTTTCAATAATCCTGCGCAAATCATCGATTCATACAAGGTAACGGTTATTTTTTCATTACTAACTACAGCTTTGTCCGTTTTTGTAATGACCCTTACCGCATATCCGCTTTCGAGACCGAATTGTAAGTTCAAGGGGATTCTAACGTTTTATATATTTTTTACCATGCTTTTTGGCGGAGGTCTGGTTCCTTCTTACATTATAAACACCAGATATCTGCATTTGGATAATACCATATGGATTTATGTTTTGCCTGCACTGGTAAACGCATGGCATATTATTATCATACGAACGTTCTTTCAAGGCTTACCGGAAGGTTTGGTAGAAGCGGCAAAGATAGACGGCGCCAGTGAATTAAGGACGTATTTTCAGATTATCATGCCTTTGTCCACTCCGGTTATATCCACAATCGCATTTTTTGTAATCGTGTCGAAATGGAATGATTGGAACACAGCGCTTGTTTACATAAGAACACCAAAGTTGTATTCACTGCAATACATGCTTCAAAAGATCCTTAGAGAAAGCGAATTTGTCAATAAGATTGCGCAAGAGTCTTCAAGCAGTATGTTTCAAGATTATCAGATTCCTACGGAAAGTATGCGTTATGCAATGGCTATTTTGGCAGCAGGTCCAATGCTCATTGTATTTCCGTTTTTCCAGAAGCATTTTACAAAAGGTCTAACCATAGGAGCTATAAAAGGTTAATTCAAAATAATAAATTGGCTTTGTAAACTTAAAATGAAAAAATAGCACGATGTTATATACAATTGCTCCGATTTGTTTTAAATTTCGCCTGAAAGATAATAAATGTTCGCCCTTGAGATTGTCAAGGGTAAAATGAAC
>Ga0134103_1003001_pt1 | contig 11937 bp, 9 predicted proteins | sample 14_taG_2_FD_94445 | JGI IMG/M metagenome (GOLD analysis project Ga0134103, IMG submission 94445) | Switchgrass degrading microbial communities from high solid loading bioreactors in New Hampshire, USA - 14_58_20_212_A1 metaG | ecosystem: Engineered > Bioreactor > Semi-continuous > Anaerobic >...
ACAATCACCACATTCCCCAGAAAGCCCTGGGACATGTCCCGCCCATCGAGGCCATGAAAAGATGGTACAAAGAAAAACCGGAACTTTTCATAAAAGTGCCACGCAATCGTCCGGGACCTGACACATAGGGCGGTTTTTTCTCGACCACCAGGAACACGTTTCAATCCACGCCCGGCTTTTCAGCCGGGCGAAGCAGGATATCAACAACCTGTTGCAGTTTGAGCACCTGTTTCAATCCACGCCCGGCTTTTCAGCCGGGCGAAGCACGGATAGCGCAGAGAGGGCAAAGAAGGTGTTTTTTGCAGTTTCAATCCACGCCCGGCTTTTCAGCCGGGCGAAGCTCGGTGGTCGCCCTGCAGAAGGCGGCGGCGGAAACCCTGTTTCAATCCACGCCCGGCTTTTCAGCCGGGCGAAGCAAGTACGGCAAATGACGTTTGACGCCCCATAGTAGTTTCAATCCACGCCCGGCTTTTCAGCCGGGCGAAGCAACCGCAGGCGGTGCACCTGCCGGGTCATCTCCAAGTTTCAATCCACGCCCGGCTTTTCAGCCGGGCGAAGCCTGCTGAGACCGAGGCGTCAAGGAGGACGCCCACGTTTCAATCCACGCCCGGCTTTTCAGCCGGGCGAAGCGCCGCCTTCACCTGGGCGGCCGCCTCCGCCTGCGCAGTTTCAATCCACGCCCGGCTTTTCAGCCGGGCGAAGCCGCCGCCCGGTGTCAGGGTCGTAGTACCAGGACCGTTTCAATCCACGCCCGGCTTTTCAGCCGGGCGAAGCGCAGGCATAGGCCGCCTGTGCGCCGACGATTACACGTTTCAATCCACGCCCGGCTTTTCAGCCGGGCGAAGCACCGGAATCAACCGTAGCCGAGCGATAGGCGAGATGTTTCAATCCACGCCCGGCTTTTCAGCCGGGCGAAGCGAAGTTCATCAGAACAACCCCGCTTTACCGGCCATGTTTCAATCCACGCCCGGCTTTTCAGCCGGGCGAAGCTGCCCCCATCATTTAAGCCATCATCGGCGTTGACCTTGTTTCAATCCACGCCCGGCTTTTCAGCCGGGCGAAGCTGAGGATGCGCTGCTTCACGGCCGCTCAGACGGCTGTTTCAATCCACGCCCGGCTTTTCAGCCGGGCGAAGCTCGAGCGCAGCCGGCGCATCGCCTGCCCCTCTTGCTGGTTTCAATCCACGCCCGGCTTTTCAGCCGGGCGAAGCCAGGCATAGGCTGCCTGTGCGCCGACCATTACCCGTTTCAATCCACGCCCGGCTTTTCAGCCGGGCGAAGCAGTAATACTGCGACGGAAAAACGTGGGGACAACGCGTTTCAATCCACGCCCGGCTTTTCAGCCGGGCGAAGCGCAATCTGCCGGGCGCTGAGGGGGTCGGCGAACGTGTTTCAATCCACGCCCGGCTTTTCAGCCGGGCGAAGCCAGGTCGACCTGGGCATTGACGCCGACCGAGTCGGGTTTCAATCCACGCCCGGCTTTTCAGCCGGGCGAAGCTGGCAATCAGGCCGACATGCTGGCCGATGACATTGTTTCAATCCACGCCCGGCTTTTCAGCCGGGCGAAGCCGGCGTAATCCGGTGTGAGGTCGAGCCCGGCGATGTTTCAATCCACGCCCGGCTTTTCAGCCGGGCGAAGCCCGATCATCCTTTGGAACTTGGGCGTCGAGTGGCTGTTTCAATCCACGCCCGGCTTTTCAGCCGGGCGAAGCTCAGCGAATGCCGGACCAAGCTGCACGAGTTGGGAGTTTCAATCCACGCCCGGCTTTTCAGCCGGGCGAAGCCGTAGGCCACGTTGACGCCCAGCACCGCCACCGTCTCGTTTCAATCCACGCCCGGCTTTTCAGCCGGGCGAAGCCTGACGCCGGACCAATCCTCGACCACGTCGACCAGGTTTCAATCCACGCCCGGCTTTTCAGCCGGGCGAAGCCTGACGCCGGACCAATCCTCGACCACGTCGACCAGGTTTCAATCCACGCCCGGCTTTTCAGCCGGGCGAAGCCTCCTTCAAGAGCTTGTCCAACTCGAACAGGCCTGTTTCAATCCACGCCCGGCTTTTCAGCCGGGCGAAGCCACCAACACCACCGAGAGTCTCGGACAGTTTTTCCTGTTTCAATCCACGCCCGGCTTTTCAGCCGGGCGAAGCGCTCAACGCGCCAGCCATCACGGCGCTGGTCGGCGACCGGTTTCAATCCACGCCCGGCTTTTCAGCCGGGCGAAGCATATTGCCGCTGCTGTTGGGTGGGATGGAACAAGAGTTTCAATCCACGCCCGGCTTTTCAGCCGGGCGAAGCACTTCAGGTTCACGCCAAGGACCGCCACGGTCTCGTTTCAATCCACGCCCGGCTTTTCAGCCGGGCGAAGCGCCGCACTCAAAGCGCTTGCCGAATCTGTCCGCGCCGAGTTTCAATCCACGCCCGGCTTTTCAGCCGGGCGAAGCACGGAAACCGGCTGGACGATGGCGATGGCGTGTGCAGTTTCAATCCACGCCCGGCTTTTCAGCCGGGCGAAGCATTTGGTTTGCGGTATGCGTGTGCGCATCTATTGCGGTTTCAATCCACGCCCGGCTTTTCAGCCGGGCGAAGCCACACGTTGTTGGCCACAGCGGTTAGTTCGGTGCTGTTTCAATCCACGCCCGGCTTTTCAGCCGGGCGAAGCCCGCTGGTTCCCGCCGCGGTTGCGGCAGGCTCTTGTTTCAATCCACGCCCGGCTTTTCAGCCGGGCGAAGCGTGGTGTTGCCGAACTCATCGGTCTTGATGTACGAGTTTCAATCCACGCCCGGCTTTTCAGCCGGGCGAAGCCTCTTCTGCGCTCTTTGCCTCGCTCAACACGCGCTGGTTTCAATCCACGCCCGGCTTTTCAGCCGGGCGAAGCATCGGCACCATGTCAGCCTCGAGCATCTCGATGCTGTTTCAATCCACGCCCGGCTTTTCAGCCGGGCGAAGCGGATGCCGGAGATGGCGGTCGATTCCTGGTTACGCGTTTCAATCCACGCCCGGCTTTTCAGCCGGGCGAAGCCACCGGCTCGATCGTGAAACTGCGCCCTGCAACCTGTTTCAATCCACGCCCGGCTTTTCAGCCGGGCGAAGCCATCGGCCGTGCCGGCGGAGCGATTCGATCTGCGATGTTTCAATCCACGCCCGGCTTTTCAGCCGGGCGAAGCGCTGCAACAGCCGTTCTTCCAGGCTAGACCGCTCCTGTTTCAATCCACGCCCGGCTTTTCAGCCGGGCGAAGCTATCTGAAAGCGGCGAAGAAGCGCGGGGTCAATGTCCGTTTCAATCCACGCCCGGCTTTTCAGCCGGGCGAAGCTCCGGGTCGGGATGCCAGGCGAAACGCAACACGCCCGTTTCAATCCACGCCCGGCTTTTCAGCCGGGCGAAGCGCCCTTACCGGCGCGGCAGGCGTAGCTGTCGTAGATGTTTCAATCCACGCCCGGCTTTTCAGCCGGGCGAAGCGCCCAGGCGCAGGCCGCTGACTTGTTGGATGATTTGTTTCAATCCACGCCCGGCTTTTCAGCCGGGCGAAGCCAGCCTCGGCCGTGAGGCCATTGATGGCGTCCTCGCGTTTCAATCCACGCCCGGCTTTTCAGCCGGGCGAAGCGGGGGCCACGGCCACCACCACGCTGACCTATGTGCTGTTTCAATCCACGCCCGGCTTTTCAGCCGGGCGAAGCGATGAGCGTGCCGGTCAGGTCGCTACCGTTGGCATCGTTTCAATCCACGCCCGGCTTTTCAGCCGGGCGAAGCTTGCACTTGCATGTCGCCGAAGAGCTCGCCGAGCTTGTTTCAATCCACGCCCGGCTTTTCAGCCGGGCGAAGCCCACACGTGCACCGCTACAGCATCGCGGCGTGCATGTTTCAATCCACGCCCGGCTTTTCAGCCGGGCGAAGCTCTACTCTATCAACTCATTGACGAAATTACAATTTTTCCAAACAAGACGCGAATCGAAAAAATTTATTTAATTTACATGTTGTAAAAGAACGTTTACCTCGACAAATCCGGCTCATCTCTCGCGCGAATCCCGCCGGTTTTGTCGGTTGATGCGGGTTCGCGCATCAGATCAACAACGGACCGTCGAAATCGGTGGCGCGGAAGCAACCATACTCCCTCACATGGACATTGATTGGTTCAATAATGCGATAAAAGCGTAAATTATCCTCACTTGGGTCGATCTCAGAGAGCAGCTGCTTCTCTAGCGATTCGAACATCACTTCATCGACTCGGCATTCAAAAAGCGATTTCTGCACGCGCTGTCCGACGCGCTCGCACACTTTGGCGACACGGCGCAGGCGACGACGGCCCGCAGAAGTTTCAGTAGAAACATCATAGGCGACGATGACGAGCATAACGATCCTCAGCGGGCCATCCAGGGCAGATAGCGTTCGTCTTCACCACGTACCGCCCGGGCAAGCAGACGCGCTTGGACGAGAGGAACGAGCCCGAGCGGCATTTTCTGCTCCAACAAGGGATGGGTGATTTCTTCCTTTTTACGCTCCTGCCAAGCCAACACGACGGTACGCCGTGCCTTGTCCGTAAGGAAGATAGATCCCCCGTCTCGTTCGATGAAATCATCGCTGCTCAGCTGACCACGATTGATCAGGGTCAGCGCCAGACGATCACATAAAGGGGAGCGAAACTCCTCTTGGAGATCGAGCGCGAGTGCTGCACGCCCGGGACGCACGGCATGCAGAAAGCCGATTTGCGGATCGAGCCCGACGGTTTCCAGAGCCGAGCGACAGTCGTTCATCGAAAGTACATAGAGAAAAGAAAGCAGTGCATTGAATCGATCCCGCGGCGGACGGCGACTTCGGCCGTCGAGGCGAAACCGTTCTCGCTGGGCTGGCTTGACGGCAAGGTTCAAAGCAGCGAAATAAACGCGCGCAGCCTCGCCTTCGATGCCGCGTAGTTCGTCTAAATCGTGCACCACGGCCGCGGCACGAAGCGATGCCGCCAACGCGTCGGCCTGGCGCTGCAGTTCCAACCGTTCTGCCTCGGAATCGCTTTCGCGCGCAGCGCGCAGAATCACAGTTCGGCCATTGCGCAGTTTGCCGGCGATACACGAACGGGCGAGCTCAAGAGTCTGCTCCGCTGAAGATGCGGCCGAGAATTGAGCCAGGCGCAATAGCACGTTGCCTGAAACGCCTCCTTCGAGGCGAGCCTTGAAGCGGCCGTGTTCGTCGAGCAACACGAGGCTTTTTCCGGCCTCGGCCAGGACATGCATCAATGCCGGCGATACCAGAACGTTGCCGAAGCAGACAATGGCGCCGAGATGGTGCAGCGGGACTTGCAGCCGTTTCTCCTGCTCCACCTCCACGCGCACCGTGCCGTTGTCGAGGCGCAGATAGGACGGTTGTGTCATGACGTAGAGAGTATTCTGCAGGCGGTACATCGCTCATTCCTCTTCGGGCCGAAACAAAGCCGCTCGTGCCCTGTTAAGAAGGCCCGGATCGGCGCCGAGTTCCGGCTGGCAGAGCTCGCGCAAAGAACATTCCTTGCAGCGGGCATCAAATAGCGGCGGAGGCAAAGTGCGGCTGGCAAGCATTTGTCGCACGGCAGCGACGGTTTCCTCGACTCGGCGGCGCAACGTCTCGTCGACCCGAACTTCGCGTCGACGGTGGCTGCTCACATGATAGATGGCACCCATTGGCACGGAAACGTGGAGCATTTCCTCCAGGCACATCGCCTGTGCGGCGAGCTGGACTTCGTCGGCGAGGCGGCCACGTTTCCTGCCGTATTTGAATTCGACGGGGAAAACTCGGCCGTCGGGGTGAAACTCGACGAGGTCGGCCTTGCCGATGAGTCCCAATTGCTCCGACCATAGCGGCAAGGCCCGTTCGCTGCGCACTCCCTGACGCGACACTCCTCCGGGAAGGTCGACGAGCGCATGCGCCGCCCGTCCGCGGGCAGTATGGATGTTTTCCTCGAAGCGTTGTTCGAGGTGAATCAGGGCGCATTGCCGCGGACAATAGACCCAGTGCTGCAGGGCAGAGAGCGCCAGGGGTTCATCGTCATCCGACATGATGAGGCGCGGCGCACCTTAGCAAGGGCGCAGAAGACGCACGCCCGAAGGGAGGTTTTCCCCATTTATTTTTATATCATAATCTTCGAATGAGCGCGGCACCTCTACTCCCGGCTTCCGCTCGATCTGGACCCGCTCGAAGAGTACGTGCGCCGGCGCGTTGCCGAGTTTGGATTCGTGCTCGAAGACGATGAGGGCGCGCGTGGCCATCTCGCCTCGGGCAGCCGAACGGTCATGTTCGAAGGACTGGCAGATCGCCTGATACAACAACTGGAGGTCATTTTCATCGAAGCCGGTCTGGTCAGCCAGAAACGCCGAGACGAAGCCATGCGCAACGTAGAGTCCATACGGCACGGTATGCTTGCGCCCCATGGTGCGGTTGTCTCCCTGCTGTTTTGCCGCCTCTTCTTCGGTGGCGACCGCCATACGGGTGATGGAATGTTCCTGCGCGACGATGGGCTCGACCGAGCGGGCGAACGTCAGCTGCACCGGTCCACGCACCTGGCCGCAGTTTACGCCGGTTGACATCACTGCCCCAAACGTGCGCACATCGAAGAAATTCTGGCACATCCATCGCCTGGCGAGCTCGACGGTGTCGCCCCCACCCTTGCGTTTCTTCTTGCCTTTCTTACCCTCCTCGTTTTCGGCGGCATCCTCCAGAAGTTCTAGACCGAGCGCGGCATAGGCACGCTTGTTTTGCAGGTTGAGGATGGCTTTCTCACGCACATAGATTTCATAGCGCTTCTCGCCAGGTTGAGGCGCGTTTTCGGTTTGATCGTGGGTCATGGCCACGAAATTGCGAATCTTGCGTTTGAGCGCGACATCGGTGACCAAACCATGACCGGTTTCGGCATCGATGCGAGGCAGGTTGCCGGCATCGGGGTCCCCGTTGGGGTTGCCGTCCTTGACATCGAAAATCCAGACGAAGTCGTAGCGGTGTTGCAGGCTCATGGGCGTTGCTCCTCGGCGAGGGCCGTCGTAGATTCAAAAGACTCTTTGGCGGTCTTGGTAAAGAAAGCTTGACGCTGCTGGTAGTATCCCAATGCAAAGCGGGCCTGGTCGGCAAGCGGAAGAACCCTGGGCGGAAAGCCCGACGGATCGAATCCGTCCATGATCTCCCCAATGACCCGTTCGTACCAACGAGCCTTGCCCTCGGAGAGCTTGGCGAGATGGTGGATGGATAACCGCAGCAAGGTGGGAAATACCGCAGATGGAGTGCTGCTCGCGGCACCGTAGTAGCGCTCGCGGATGGTGGTATTGAGCCTGGGGCTAGCCTCTTCTTGAATTCGTTCGAGCACGGCAAAGAGCCGCCCCAAACGGTAGCCCGGGTTGGGATGATCAGGATCGAGCATCGGCGCAATCTCCTTGGTAGGGAAACGGGAACAGCGAGTGAACCGATTGAGGCTGGCACGCAACAGCGCTGCACGGGGATGTGTAACCTCCCGCTCGGCACGGCAGCGGTTGACGGCGAGCACGAGGATCCCATAGGGATAGGGCAGCCCCTCGAAAATCGCACGGACCAGTTCTCCTCCCAGCCGCGGTGGAATGTTGTCCGCTTTGCGTTGCACAGCCAACGAGGTAAGGAGTCGAAAAAGGGAGGGGTACTCGGGTTCTCCCGGCTTATGGACGATCCTGATGTCCTCGAAATGCTGGCGGACGCGCTGCGCGATAGTCATGGCCGTACCCGATTCGAAAAACCGGATTGCAATACGAGCGGCATTGGGCGCGAGACCGAGCACGTAGAAGCGCGTATCGTCATCGCCCACGGCAAACTTCCCCCGCTGGATCGCCTCATAGATGGTGCGCACCGCCTCGGTTTGCCGGTCGGGGTCGTCTCGAACCGGCTCGCCGAAAAGATCGGTGAGGCATCCTTCGAGATCATGCGGCTCCTCGGCCCAGAAGACGATCGCGGTATCCCCCGCCTGGACGCGCTGTCGCGATTCTCCGGCCAGCAGATGGTTCAATGCCGTCGTGTAGGCAAAGGCCGCAGGTTTACCGACGGGCGCGTTGGCCCCTTGGCTCTTACCCCAGGAATTGAACGCACCCAGATTGAACGAGACGATGTTCGCACCGCTCGTTTGAGCGCCCCACACCCCCTTGATGGGAGGATGCAGTCGGGCCAAAGCGGCGGGTTCGCCTCGCACCAGGCAGATTCCCTCTTTCGTCTCTTCCTCACCGACACCGCCGGCCACGGCAGTGACGGCCGCGCGCTGACATACGAGCTCGACGTCACCCTGAAGACGGAAGCTGAGATATGGATTGATGCGCTTGATTTCTTCCCAAGCAGGAAACGCGGCGAGGCGTTCCTCGAGCTGATCGGGGTCAAGTCGAGCGAGAAAAGCGCGCACCGCGGCAACTCCGGGATCGTTTTTTACTTCCTCGGGCAGCGCCTCGATACGGGCGCGGAACGCCTCATGCTGCTGCGCGACACGTTCGGGCTTGTCACGGGTATCGACGCCGAGCACGTATTCGGCGGTATCCCACAGCAGATTGGCGGCTACGCCGGAAGTCTTCTTCACTGCCTGGGGAACGAGGAAACGGGTGGCCGTCTTCTTTTTGCCGCTACCGCTGCGGGTATCGCTGATCTGCACCAGGGTGCCATCACGAGCGAGCTCCAGGATGAAGGGGATTTCCTTTTCTTCGAACCCATAGGGCGGCAGTCGTTTGGCCGGATCGGGATCGGCCTGTTTGCGGCGGTAATAGGCATCGAGCGCTTGGAGAATCATCTTTTCACCTCAGGGGCATCCCATGCAGGAACCTCGACGACACCTCGAACGAGCCGCGCCTTGAAAAACATCGGCTGCGGATCGAATGGATCGCTGTAATCCAGATCGTATAGCATGTAACCGAGTTCGCGCGTCTCGTCGATGGGAGGGCGGCGTGTCCGCTCATCGTCTGGATCCTCTACGAGCCGGAAAGCAGCAGCGAATTCGCGCGTCCCGAGATAAGGCTGATTGACGCACTGCCCCTTTCGGGCGCGGCGTATGAACATTTCGGCATATTTCTGCGGCGTCTCGTCATCCTGCGACGTCAAGGCGATGTCTCGGGCGTCGCCAAGCCGACGATATGCGTGGCGATGCGGTAGGAATTCCATCTCGGCATGGATGCGGTAGGCAACGTCGCGCAACAGAAGGGCCGCCCGCTGCTGGCGTTCCTCGTCGACGTACTGGGCGAGCATCCCCATGCCGGAGTTCATCGCCTCTTCGACGGTACCCAATGCAACGACATTTGCAATCTCGTTGCGTCTGATGTTCGTCCAGCGGATCGGTTCGAGTACTTCGATGCGGCGAATGTGCCAGCGGATACGCGGTTTCCACAGGATCGCCTCGAAACAGGCACGTGCGGCCGACGGCGTGATGACCTCGTAGCTCACGCGCTCGACTTTCATCTCAGGGCGCGTGAAGCAGGCCAGAGGAGCGGACAGTTCGAGACAGAATTTTATCGGCATGAAATTCCTCGCTGGGATCAAACGATGGTCATGGAGGGCTCGATGCCCATGCCACCCTGAGGATCGAAACCTAGTATCGGATGGTAGAGCCAGTCGCTGGTTTGAACGAACAAGCCCGGCGCCATCTCACGGATCCCATCTATCGAGTGCAAGCGCACGACATCCCTGTGATAGAGCGTGACCATGTAGGGCTGAAGCAGGCGAAGCAACCAGCGCTGCGGGCCATCGCGTTGGAGGATTGCAAGCAGCTCATCGACATGGCGGTCAGTGCCGCCCTCACCACGGTAACGCACGACGACGGGGGAAGTCTCCTCGTCGTCTATGAGGCGGAAAGCCGCGGCCGCGGAGCGAAACCGTACGTCCAGCTCCCCGCCAGTGACAAGCATCCGTCCAATGCCTTTCTCGTCGAGATCGCAGTCGGAGTAGAACTGCGTGAAATAGGCAGCAAACAAGGATCGCTCGAGCGGGTTTCCCTCGATGCCGTACAAGACCTTACCGCAGGCGTCTTCCCCTTTTTTCAAGAGACCGGGTGGAGCGGGTTGGGGAGGAATGAACACGACGACCTCCCCTTTTCCGGAGAGCTTGCCCTCGCGGTTGCAGCGCCCGGCAGCCTGGGCGATGGAATCGAGCCCGGCGAGCGCCCGATAGACGACGGGGAAATCGAGGTCGACTCCGGCCTCCACCAGTTGGGTGCTGATCACGCGGGTGGGGATGCCCGCATTCAAGCGCTCTTTGATGTGTCCAATGACTTCGGAGCGATGCGCCGGACACATGAGTGCCGAAAGATGCAGTGTTCCTTCGGGCATTTCCTGCCACAAGGCCCTGGCGTGCGCACGGGTATTGACGATGACAAGCACGGACGGGTAGCGCGCGAGTTCTCGCGCGAGTTCCGGCCAGGTTCGCCGCGCGCGCCAATCGGCAGGCAGGCGCACCTTCACCCGGTCGAGCCGTTCGTAGAGTCCGTCGGGATCAGAGACGATCTCACGCACGCCATCGAGCCCACGCACGTTCTTGCGCGGATCGAACGCTTGGCGGCTTGCAAGCACGGGCTGCGTGGCGGTCGAGAGCACGAACGTCACGCCGTAGTGCTCGACGAGGAGCTTCATGACATCCAGGATGGGCTGCAGGAACTGCGGCGGCAGCAGATGCGCCTCGTCGAGCACGATGACGCTATCGACGAGATTGTGCAGCTTGCGGCAGCGCGATGGACGGTCGGCGAAGAGCGATTCGAAGAGTTGGACATTGGTGGTGACGATGATAGGCGCATCCCAGTTCTCGCTGGCAAGGCGCGAAGCGCTCGTCTCGCGTTCGGGAGAGGTCGCCACGTTACTGTGATGCTCCACGATTGCGTCTTCGCCAAAGACGTCGCGATAGACCCTGGCCGTCTGCTCGATGATGCTCGTGTAGGGGATGGCATAGACGATGCGCCGCTTGCCATGGCGCAGGGCGTGCCCGAGCGCAAACGCCATGCTGGAGAGCGTCTTGCCGCCGCCGGTGGGCACCGTAAGCGAAAAGATGCCCGGAGGCTGCTGCGCGGCATCGCGGCATTGGCGCAGCACTTCGGCGCGTACGGCATTGACGGGCGTCGGTGCCGCCTCACGTGACTTGCGCGCCATGAAGGCATCGAACCGCGGCACCAGTTCGGACAGACTCGGCCAGTAGTTGCGCGCCGCGAACGTGTCGGGCGACATGTAGCGCTCGGTGTCGAGGAAATCCGCGTCAACCAGAGCAGAGAAGAGCAGCCGCACCCACAGCGGAAAACCGGCGCTTCTGCCTGGGACTTCTTTCAGATCGGGCTTGAAATCTCCCGACTCGGTGATCTCTGGCGGAATGGGCTCGGCGAGCGTCTCCATGAGTTCAGCGCGGCTTGCCGGATCGGCGAGGCGCTCGCGCAAGCCGCCATACCAGTCGTCGAGCCCGGCGTGGTGTCCGGCAATGAGATAGGCGAGCGCCCGGCCCGGCAGACCGAACCGTTCGCAGGCGAGCAATGCCCCTGCGGTGGAGTGCGGCGCCCTGCCAAGTTCGCTTTTGATGCTGGCGTCCGGCTCGTAGCCGCTCTTGTGGCGAATGTAGCGCTGGAAGCGGGAACGATATTTGCCCAGATCGTGCCACTGCCCGGCAAGCCTCGCCCATCCGGCACCGTAGCGTTCGGCGAACTGCGCCGCGAGGTTTCCGGTTTCGCGCAGATGCGCTGCGAGATCGTGCGGCTCACGCCATGCTTCTCGTTTCTCATCGCGGGCGACGTGGGCGATGTAGTATGGCATGCTTTCCCTCCCCGGAAGTCATACCGGACGGCCATCCAATGGTAGCTCAATCGGCATGAAAAGGGAAAGCGAAAGTAACTACTTGTCAGGTCCCGGACGATTGCATTGATCCGCGACGTCGTGCATTATTCATAGGTCGCGAGACGATGCGTGAGCTGATCGAGGAGCTACGGAGGCAAAAGTCATGATGGTTCGACTGCACAAGA
>Ga0134103_1003008_pt1 | contig 11895 bp, 9 predicted proteins | sample 14_taG_2_FD_94445 | JGI IMG/M metagenome (GOLD analysis project Ga0134103, IMG submission 94445) | Switchgrass degrading microbial communities from high solid loading bioreactors in New Hampshire, USA - 14_58_20_212_A1 metaG | ecosystem: Engineered > Bioreactor > Semi-continuous > Anaerobic >...
ATATGATTTCTTATTCTGTTTCCTATTCTCTCCCGGAAGCAGTCTTCATTTTCTTTTTTTACTATGAAGAACACCTTTTCAAAACCTGCTTTGATCGCATCATAAACGGAAAAATCTATGATAAGGTGTCCGTGCTCATCAATGGGATCTATCTGTTTCAGACCTCCGTACCTGCTTCCCATTCCAGCGGCCATTATTACCAAAACCGGCTTATTCATTTCCAACACCTTGCATATTAATTGAATTTTATTCAAATATTATCACGGCATGATACCGATGTAAAGCACGCTTCCTTATTTATTCCCCGCTACCCGGAGCCGTTTTTTCATTAGTATTCTGCTGACAAGTTTTTCCGCTTCGACTATCGGAATGATCGACACAGCCAGTCCCAATGAGATCAGCAGGTCGGTTGCCGACAGCGCGGTAAGTTCAAACACGGTATTCAGCCCCGGAATATAAATCACTGTCAATGTCAGGGCAAAGGCAGCAAGCATGGCAAGCAGCAGGAGCCTGTTATTGCCCTTGACTCTAAAAATGGAACGGGTGCTTGATCTCAGATTGATGGAATGAAAGATCTCGCACAACGACAAAGTAAAGAACGCCATGGTCATTGCGGTTACCTGCCTGGTCTCTTCTGAAAGATAAGTATGGAAATATCCGATAAGGAACGATATCAGGGTGAGAACAGCAATAATCACTCCCTGGTATATTATCCTTACACCGAGCTTATTTGCGAAGATGCCTTCTTCGGGATCCCTCGGAGGCCTTTCCATAATATCCTCTTCAGCCTTTTCCATGCCAAGGGCGATGGCCGGCAGGGAATCGGTGACTAAATTGATCCAAAGGATGTGGATAGGCGAGAACAGCTTAAGCTTCATAATGGTCGCCGCAAACAGCGCCACCACCTCGCTCAGGTTTGACGACAATAAGAACTGGATGGATTTCTTCACATTATCGTAAATCCTGCGTCCTTCTTCCACGGCATATACTATGGTGGCAAAGTTATCATCGGCAAGGACCATGTCGGAAACGCTTTTGCTTACGTCCGTGCCGGTTATGCCCATGCCTACCCCGATATCGGCGGTCTTGAGCGCGGGGGCGTCATTAACGCCGTCGCCAGTCATGGCGGTTATTTTGCCTTTCTTCTTCCAGGCCTTAACTATCCTGACCTTATGGTCTGGCTGGACGCGGGCATATACCGAGTACTGTTCGATTTTTGCCTCAAACTCTTCGTCAGACATCCTTGATATCTCTGCTCCGGTAATGGCCTGGCTTTCGTCAGTTATCATCCCCAGTTCCATCGCTATCGCCACAGCAGTATCCTTATGGTCGCCTGTGATCATAATGGGCCTGATCCCGGCCGAACGGCACTCCTCGATGGCCGCTTTCACTTCAGGGCGCACGGGATCAATCATGCCCACAAGGCCAATAAAAATCATATCTTTTTCAAGGTTTTCAGGCGATGTGTCCTGTGGAAGCGTATCCCAGTATCTCATGGCCGAGCCGAGGACCCGCAGTGCTTTTCCCGCCATTTCCCTGTTCCTGTCCAGCACCTGTTTCCTCAGCTCGTCACTTAATGCCACTTCCCCCTGGGGAGTAAGCATATGGGTGCATCTTCTGAGCAGTTCGTCGGGAGCGCCTTTCGTATATTGAATGAATCGGCTTTCTGACTTGTGGATGGTGGACATCATCTTCCTCATGGAATCAAAAGGCGCTTCTGCCACACGGGGCAGCCTTTTCTCCAATTCATTCTTGTTTTCGCCTTTATCGAGGGCAAAACTTACAAGGGCATTCTCCGTCGGCTCCCCTACTATGCTTCCGTCTTCGTCGGAGAGCCCGGCGTCATTGCACAATGCCATCGATACCGCCAGCTGGTTTTCATCGCCGAAGCTGTCGACCACGGTCATCCTGTTCTGTGTGAGAGTGCCGGTTTTGTCCGAACAGATTATCTGCGTGCACCCGAGGGTCTCGACAGCCGTCAGCTTTCTTATTATCGCATTCCTCTTGGACATTTTCGTTACACCGATAGACAGGACAATAGTCACTACAGCCACAAGGCCCTCAGGTATCGCAGCGACCGCAAGGCTTACAGCCAGCATGAACATTTCCAGGACATGCCCGCCTGCAAAGCCGTCATTTCCCAATACGCTTACTATAAATATAAGAACACATATGCCCAGGACTCCGATGCTCAATACCTTGCTCAATGAGGCAAGCTTTTTCTGCAGAGGTGTTTTGTCTTCACCGGTTCTTGATATGATACCTGCTATTTTGCCCATCTCGGTGGACATGCCCGTCGCCACTACTACGCCTTCTCCGCGGCCATATACTACGTTGGTACCCATATAAGCCATGTTGCGGCGATCTCCGAGGGGCACGTCCTCATCGTTTACCGGAACAAGCACTTCATGGGTCTTTTCTGCGGGTACAGATTCACCAGTTAATGATGCTTCTTCGATTCTAAGGCTGGAGGCGCTGATGATCCTCATATCGGCAGGTATGGCATCCCCTGCTTCCAGCAGAACGATATCGCCGGGTACTATATCCTCTGACTTAATTTTAACTACATAACCGTTCCTTCTTACTCTTGAATAGGGCGATGACATTTTCTGAAGAGCTTCGATGGCTTTTTCAGCCTTTCCTTCCTGTACGACTCCCAGTATGGAATTCAGGATCACAACCGCCAAAATGATTATCATATCGGCGATTTCCGAGACTACGCCTGATATTACTGCGGCTGCTATGAGGACTATAACCATAGGATCCGCCATCTGACCGAAAAACCTGGCTGCAAGAGACTTTTTCTTTCCTTCGGAAAGTTTGTTCAAACCGTATTTATTCTGCCGTTCAGCGGCCTCTGATGCATCCAGGCCGCTGCGGGACGTGTTCATCCTGTCAAGAACAGTTTCAATGCTTTCATAATAATTCATTTAACAGAATACTCCTTTCAGGAACTTAACCCGGTTTATTTACAGCTCCTGCCAAGCTCCCGACTTAAATAATGACAAAACTCTTAATTATATAGTATAATAAAATAGCAAGTATTATTTAAATATACCATAAATCAGCCTTGTAATCATACAGGTATGCCGTTTTTTGTCCGACATTATTAACAGGTTTATAATCACGCGGGGGAATAAATAATGAAAACCAGGGGATGCCTGTTGTTCTTTTTAATAATTATCCTGATAGCTACCACCTCATGCAGTCCCAAGTTCATGAATCCCGACACGGGCTTAAGTACAGGCAATGAGTATCCCTATACCTCGTCGGAAGATCTGCTGAGGTCATACAAGGTGAATGTGGAAACGGAAAGCTTTGCCGAATTGACCTCGCCTCTTGAAAAGGAAGCTGCAGGGTTAAAATATATCCTCCAGTCATACCTCGATATCGACAGTGAACATTTTATCGGCGAGGATAATAAGGAATTCCTTGAATCGGACATTATCGGCAATCAGAGTCTTTTCCTCCCGATAACAGCCGAAAACTGGGAAAAGGCTGTCCGGATCATATTCTCATTTGATTACAGCAATGACCAGGATTTGAAAATGTATATCCGCGATTTCGCGAAGGATAACAAGATAGAGAGGCAATATGCCGTCTCCGGCTTGATGAAACTGCTGTCCTTGAGATATAGCATATCTCTTGGCGGTGACGCTGCCAGTGTCCAGAAGTCCGAAATAATATCCGACCTTGTTGATATTGACGATACGCACCAGTACCTGGTACGACAGGCCTACTGCATGGGGATTACCGATTTTTCTGTGGATAAGGACAAACTGTTCAGGCCTTTCGATTATTTAAGCTACGGGGAGGCAGTCTCCATGCTGTACCGGGTACTGACCAACCTTGGTCTGCCCGGCTCAGAACAGGCTAACGGAATCATAAAAACACAGGTTCCGGTTACCGAGCCAAGTCTTCCTGAAGATTCGTCAGCTTCCGGCTCTTATTCTGTCGAAGTTATATTGCTCGAATACAACGAATATAAGGCTGATCTGCAAAACAGCAGTTGGGCTCCCGGCAAAAAAAGACTTGAAATGCTTCAACTGGCAGAAAGCATTATTGGGATTAACCTTGACGGGCTTCATCCCATTGACAGGCCGTTAGGCATTGACAGCTGGGCAAAAATACTGGATAAGGTGTTCGGTCTTGAGTACGAGGACATCGATCCATACCTGTCATCTTCAACAGACGGCATGTTGCCCTATGATATCGCCGCAATAAGTATTATGAAAGCATCTGACAAGCTGCTTGGCTATGGACCCAGTGACGCGGCCGAACATGAAGTTGAGGAAGCCCGCGCTGCCATACCCCAGTTCGATACTGCAAGAGATACGAGCAAGTTCGCCCAGATGTTCTCATCAGGCTTGCTGGATGGATTGTATACCATACCTGGCTTTACGCCCCAGCGACCTGTGACAGAAATAGAGGCTTTGCTCCTGGTTAAGAGAATAATAGAAGGAATCAGTACCAGGTAGTTCGCTTTATAACGGAAGGATAACCTTGAAACTGTTCTGCCTGATCAGGTTTATAAACTTCACCTTGCCGGTTTTTTCGAAGGCTTTCCTTATCTTTTCCATTCCCATGCAAGATTTTATAAAACGCTTGTTCTCGTCTAACGTCATAAGGCGCTGATAAAGCCATGGATTGCGCCTGTCGGGGGGATACTGCCTCACATGGAGGTTCATGCTGCCGGTCCTGGACACTGCTCCGGGATTTATGATTTCGACTTTTTTATCTGTAATGCTTATGGTTACTCCTCTTGAGAGTTCGAGGTAATCCCTGTGTACCAGGGCATTTGCCAGGGCCTCCTCGAATGCGTCAAACGGGTAATCTTTACGGGCGATTATCTTTTTTACTTTTTCAGTGACCTGATCCATCATCGAAAGTATATTGCCGGATATTATCTCAGCATCGCTGTCATGTATTATCCTGACATAACAGTGCGGCAGATATTTCTGCGGGGCTTTTCCGAAAAGCAGCAGCCCTCCGATAGTCGGACAGTATCCGCCGTCAGACCTCTGCCCGATAAAACCGAAAGCGTCAAGGACAAGAGTTTCGGGCTGACTCATGGTTATATTGTTCCTGCTGAAATACCGGTTGATGATATCAAAATCAAGGTCATCCATCGAAGCGTTTTTGACAATTACCGTTTCATAGGACATGAGCCCGTTTTCCTGCATCATTGACGCAAGCTCCGAACGTCTCGCAAAATCAGTTGTAGAACCTCTCCTTATATAAAACGCGCCGGTCTGGAGCACCTGGTGGGGAGCGTGCCTGCTTCTGAATATGGTAAGCACGGCCACGGTCTTTCCGTTGATCTGGACAAAATCCACGTTGACCGGAACCGGAGGGTCCGTCCGGTTATATATTATCTGCTGGATCTGTTCTTCCTGGAAATCTTTGGGATCGATGCCTATGATCCTTTTGGTCTTATCCTCCACTCCATAAATAATGTACCCGCGTCCGCCGCGAGTATTGGCTATGGCTGTGACATCCTTTACAAGCTCTTTCTTTTCACCCTCGGTATTAAGATTGAGCTCTGCCTTAAAGTCCAGTTTTTCGCCTTCTTCCCGGGAAATAAGCTGTTTTAACCTCTGGGTATCCACCGGCACCAATACTCCTTTATTTATGGAATGAGGCATTTGATTAATTTGCTAAGATATGTAATTATAGCAGTCAGGTATGCTCGTGTATTTCATAATCGGCCCATTCAGCCTGGAAAACATCTGACTGCATGAGTGTTCCAAGATATTTCCTGTTCCTGACTTCATCGAATCCTTTCCTTGTAAGAATGAACGATACCCTGACCTCCCTGTCGTTAAGCAGGCCGTCGCAGTAAAATTTCGTATCAGGTTCGATTTCATCGTATTCAAGATGTTTTCCTGTCAGTATCCCTTCCGGCAGCTTTCTGCAGTTTTTGCCGTACATCGCTTCTCCTGAACTGAAAAGATGTTTCATACACTCGTCCTCGCATGCAATATTATCAGCCAATATCCAGGTCCTTAAGCAAGTCAAGCTTCCTGTAGTTTTTATCGTGCTGCTGCCCGATGTACCTGAACGCGACAGATGAAAAAACCGGCAGTAATTTTTCGGACAGCTCAAAGTTAAATATTCCACTTTTTTCGGCGCATAAAACATACAGGATGCCTTTGGCCACTCCTGGCTCAAGCATGATGGCATCCGGGTCATGCGCGGCGCATTCCTCACATATAAAGCCACAGCTTTTCAGGCTGAAAAAAATGGTCTCGATATCATGTTTATCACATACGGCACAGCTGCTAACGTGTGGCGGATAACCCGTTACCTGCATCAGCTTCAGAGCGAAAGCCGACGATACCAGGAGCGGATTTCTGCCCTTGCTCAGCGCATGGAGGGCATATAGGACAAGGCTGAGAATCCTGGCCGAGGAAGCGGGATCCTGGGCCGCGTCCCCTGCCATCTCGAGGATATGGGCAGCATGGGTAAAGCGTACGAGATCGGAAGCGAGATTATAATAATTCGCGATAACATCACAGCTGTTCAGGGAGAAACCCGAACTGCCTTTAAATAAAACATATTCGCCGTAGGTCAGAACCTGTGTGCCGTATGAAGCCCGGCTCCCGTTCCTTCTCGAGTTCCTGGCTGAAACGGATATTTTCCCCAGGTCCCCGGTGATCAGGGTAAGCATTTTGTCGGTATCATTAAAAGGCACTTCCCTGATTACTATTCCCTTTGTCTTGATTATCGCCATTTGATTAACCTGCTATTTTAAATGTTTATAACCGAGTTCCTTCAGCATGAAATCACTGTTGCGCCAGTCATCCTTAACCTTTACCCAGAGCTTCAGGAATACCTTTGAACCCAGGAGCCTTTCTATATCTTCCCTTGCCAGCATACCGACCTTTTTGAGCATGGCTCCGTCTTTGCCGATTATTATGCCTTTATGGGACTCCTTCTCGCAGTATATGTTTGCGTCTATCTCGATTATGCCTTTTTCTTCGTTCTCCCTGAAGCGGACCACCTCTATCCCGGTGCCATGGGGAACTTCATCGCTCAAAAGTTGAAGTAATTTCTCCCTTATCAGTTCCTGCACCATTACCCTTTCGTTCTGGTCTGTCAGCATATCGTCCGGGTAGAATTTATCTCCTTCCGGAAGCAGCTTGTATATGGCGTCAAGGACCAGGGGCTTCGTTTCCGCGTCTATGGCGCTTATGGGAATAATCTCCTGAAAGTCGTGCAGTTCACTGAACTTAGCCATAAGGGGAAGCAGCTCTGTCTTTTCAACCAGGTCAATCTTGTTTATCAGCAGTATAACCGGCGCATCAGTCTTTTTTAGCTCCTCGATTATCATGGAATCCCCGGGACCGACTTTTTTGTCGGTAGCCTCGATCAGGTACAGGATGACATCCACATCCTCGAAAGCATTGTATGCTTCCTTTATCATGAATTGCCCAAGCTTGTTCTTGGGCTTATGAATACCTGGAGTGTCGACAAAAACCATCTGGTATTCATCAGTTGTCAGGATCGCGCGTATGCTGTGCCGGGTTGTCTGTGGCTTGCTTGACATGATCGCCACCTTTTCACCGGCCAAAAGATTCATCAGTGTCGATTTGCCCACGTTCGGCCTTCCCACTATAGCAATGAAACCTGATCTGAATGCCATAATCTATCCAACATCCTCCATATCGCTTGGTTTGAATGAGTGAGGTAATATATCGTCAAAAGTATATACTTTATATTCACCTTGGCGGTTGCTTAAATACAGCGGCATGTCAGGAGCGCAGAACTCGCTGATGAACTGCCTGCAGATACCGCAGGGCATCGTGGGGTTGTTGCTGTCGCTGGATATGGCTATTGCCAGTATCCTCCTGGCTCCGTCCGATACAGCCTTTACGACAGCTGTCCTTTCGGCGCATATCGAAGCCCCGTAGGACGCATTTTCCACGTTGCATCCCGTATAGACCTTGCCATTGTCTGCATACAGGGCGGCTCCCACATGAAACCCCGAATATGGCACATAAGCGTTTTCCTTCGCCTCGACCGCAAGCCTGACCAGGCTTTCGGGTTCGTAATAAGCCGCTGCTGCTCCCATATCGTCTTTCAGCATCATTATTCCTCCTGTACCGGGTAATATTATATCCAGGATAATTTTATCACTTAATCCTGCCAGGTAATAGTCTTATCGGCGTTATATCCCGCGGCTCTTAATATTTTATCCCGTAATCATGTTTCAGAAAATGGTATAATACCGGGAAATTATAAAAATATTATAAACCCCCTTGTTTTTTTCTCTGTAAATGATATACTACATTTAAAGTTTCATTATCTCAATGGATTCATATACCCTTTATTGTGACTGCCCTCTCCTTATTCTGGATTGTGGGTCATGTTCAAAAAGGTGTAAGGTCCAGGATTAAGGAGGTTTTTTTTAGCATGGCGGACAAAACATTGAAATGCAAGGATTGCGGAGCCGATTTCATTTTTACGGAAGGCGAACAGGCTTTCTACAAGGAAAAGGGATTTGAAAACGAGCCCCAGAGATGTCCTGAATGCAGAAGGGCAAGAAAGATGCAGAGAAACAACAGGATGTACAGAGCTTAAAAAAGCAAGGAGAGTGAGAACTCTCCTTTTTTTGTGCCTTTGTTGTTTCGCCGCGGAAGCCGGTTATTTGCCGCTGTCATCCTTTCCTGATGCTGAGCTTGTCTCCGTCCGAATCGACTATCACCGTATCGCCCTCGGCAAACAGTCCCTTTATTATCTGTCTGCCTATCTCCGTCTCGATTTCTTTTTGGATGAAACGTTTTACCGGCCTTGCCCCGTATTCCGGGGTCCATCCGTTCTGCACAATATAGTCCAGGGCTCCGTCGGTTATTTCCAGCCTCATGTCCTTTTCCGCCAGCCTGTCCGAAACATTCCTCATGACAAGTTTTACTATTTCCTTTACTTCGTTTCGTGTCAGCGGCTTGAATAGGACGATGTCGTCTATACGGTTCAGGAACTCCGGCTTAAACAGGCGACGCAGCTCGTTCATCACCATGTTCCTGGTCTTCTCGTCAAGTTCCCCGTCATCGCTTATGTTGTCAAGCAGGTAGCGGCTTCCCACGTTCGAAGTCATGATCACTACAGTATTCTTGAAATTGACGATCCTTCCCTGGCTGTCGGTCAGCCTTCCGTCGTCCAGTAGCTGTAGCAGCAGGTTGAATACGTCCGGGTGGGCTTTTTCTATTTCGTCAAAGAGTATGACACTGTACGGTTTTCTCCTTACTGCCTCGGTAAGCTGGCCGCCTTCTTCATATCCCACATATCCGGGAGGAGCCCCTATAAGCCTTGCGACAGAGTGTTTTTCCATGTATTCGCTCATATCGATGCGGATCATGTTGTCTTCGGTATCAAAAAGCGCTTCCGACAAAGCCCTTGCCAGCTCCGTCTTCCCCACGCCTGTAGGACCCAGGAAAATGAATGATCCGATAGGACGCTTGTTGTCTTTCAGACCCGCCCTGGCGCGAAGCACAGCGTCAGAAACGGCCCTGACCGCCTCATCCTGCCCAATGACCCTTTTGTGCAGTTCCAGCTCAAGGTTCAGCAGTTTCTGTTTTTCTTCCTCCATGAGCTTCGACACCGGAATGCCGGTCCACTTGGAAATGATTTCGGTAATCTCGTCTTCGGTGACCTCCTCCTTGAGCATTCTTCCCGATATTCCCGCCTGCTTCTGCTTTTCAGTCGCAAGGGCGTTTTCAAGCTCGGTAAGCCTGCCGTGTTTCAGCTTTGCAAGGGTCTCAAGGTCATAGTTACGCTCGGCATGCTCGATCTGGAGCTTCACGTTCTCAATCTCTTCCTTTATTTCCTTCTCACGTTTTATATACTCCTTTTCGAGCTCCCATTGGGCTTTCATCTCATTGGCCTTGTCCTTCAGCCCGGCAATCTCGGCTTCTATTGCCGCAAGGCGCTCCATCGACGCTTTGTCGTTTTCCTTTTTCAAAGCCTGCTGCTCTATTTCAAGCTGCATTATCCTTCGGAGTATCTCGTCCAGTTCAGCAGGCATGCTGTCGATTTCGGTCCTGAGCATTGCAGCCGCTTCGTCCATAAGGTCTATGGCCTTGTCAGGAAGAAAACGGTCTGTTATATAACGGTTCGAAAGGACCGCGCACGCTATGATGGCGCCATCGGTTATGCGCACCCCGTGGTGGATCTCGAATCGTTCTTTAAGTCCCCTTAATATGGATATGGTGTCCTCGACCGACGGCTGATCGACCAGGACCGTCTGGAAACGTCTTTCCAGCGCGGCATCTTTTTCAATATGTTCCCTGTATTCATCCAGCGTCGTAGCACCAATACAGCGGAGTTCGCCCCTGGCCAGCATGGGTTTCAGGATATTGCCCGCATCCATGGCGCCATCTGTCCTGCCGGCGCCCACAATGGTATGAAGCTCGTCTATGAACAGGATTATCTGGCCTTTGGAGGCTTCCACTTCTTTCAGGACAGCCTTGAGCCTTTCTTCAAATTCTCCCCTGAATTTTGCGCCTGCGATAAGGGAACCCATGTCAAGGGAATACAATATTTTGTTCTTCAGGCTGTCGGGCACATCGCCCTTCAGGATTCTCTGGGCAAGGCCTTCAACTATAGCCGTCTTTCCGACGCCCGGTTCGCCTATCAGTACGGGATTGTTCTTTGTCCTTCTTGAAAGGATCCTTATAACGCGGCGGATCTCGGCATCTCTGCCAATTACGGGATCAAGCTTTCCTTTCCTTGCCAGTTCGACCAGGTTGCATCCGTATTTTTCAAGGGCCATGTAATTCATTTCCGGGTTCTGGCTCGTAACCCTCTGGTTGCCCCTGATCTTGGTCATGGCGTCAAGGAAAGTATCCTCCGTAACACCGAAATTCTTCAGCAAATCTGAAGCAAAGGTCCTGTTCTCCCTGATCAGGGCAAGGAAAATGTGCTCCACGCTTACATATTCATCCCTGAGCTTTTTTGCCCTGTCCTCGGCATTGAGCAGGATCTGGTTGAAGCGCCGCGTGGCATACACGTTGGACGCTGCGCTGCCGTAAACCTTCGGCAGGCGTTCCAGCTCTTTTTTCAATTCTGCGGCTATGTCATTGGGATTGACTCCCATCACCCACAGAAGTCTCGGGATCAGGCCATCCTCCTGGTCCACCAATGCCAGGGCCAGGTGCTCTCCGTCCACCTGCTGGTGGTCAAGCCTGATAGCCCACTGCTGCGCGCCGACAATGGCTTCCTGCGCTTTTTCGGTATATTTCTCAAGATTCATGCGTATCACCTCGAATCACTTTACGAACTGTGTAAAACTCTCGAGTGAGCAATTATGTATGCTGATTTACCCTATTTGCATCAATACGGCTTGCCTGCCTGCGGTTTAAGCGCGGCACGGGCAGCGGAGCGGTAAATCGCTGCAGGCCGCAGCCGCTGGCAGGATTACTCTCACTCGGTCTGCTTACCTCTGGTTATCAAGCCGCATGAGTTCCCGGTATAGCTCTTTCTGCCTCTCGGTGAGCCGCTCCGGGTTGTTTATCTGGACCTGGATATACAGGTCACCTCTTCCGCCTATCGGGTTGTAATAACCTTTGCCGGGAATCCTTATGCTTCCCCCGGACCTTATTCCCTGGGGAATACTTACGATCATCCTTGCTTCCGGGGTGGAAACTTTGACCTCTCCTCCCAAAGCTGCCACCCACGGGGTTACCTCGATTTTCTTGTATATGTCGGAACCCTTCAGGGTATACTCGTCCTCCTTGAATTTTACGACAAGGTACAGGTCACCGTTCTCTCCGCCGTTGATGCCTTTTCCGCCCTGTTTGGCCAGACGGATCTTAGCGCCGGGCTGGATACCTTTTGGTATCTTTACGGACAGTGTCTTCCTGCCATCAGGGCCTTCAAGGGTTATATGCTTCTCGG
>Ga0134103_1003014_pt1 | contig 11874 bp, 8 predicted proteins | sample 14_taG_2_FD_94445 | JGI IMG/M metagenome (GOLD analysis project Ga0134103, IMG submission 94445) | Switchgrass degrading microbial communities from high solid loading bioreactors in New Hampshire, USA - 14_58_20_212_A1 metaG | ecosystem: Engineered > Bioreactor > Semi-continuous > Anaerobic >...
ATGCGGTTCTTCTTACAGAAACAAAGGCGTACAAAAGCTTTTGGACTGTGTTGTGGACTATCTGCCGTCACCTATTGATATACCGCATATCAGAGGTATTGTACCGGACAGCGGCGTTGAAGAAGAAAGACCTTCATCTGACGATGCACCGTTTTCAGCGTTGGCATTCAAGATCATGACTGACCCATATGTGGGAAGGCTTACATTCTTCAGGGTATATTCAGGAACATTGAAATCCGGTTCTTATACTCTTAATTCTACTAAGAATAAAAGAGAAAGAATTGGCCGTATCCTGATGATGCACGCGAATGACCGTACCGACGTAGACATGGTCTACTCGGGGGATATCGCTGCAGCCGTGGGTCTGAAAAATACCACAACCGGTGATACTTTGTGTGATGAAAATAACCCGATAATCCTGGAATCCATGGAATTCCCTGAACCGGTAATTAATGTGGCGATAGAGCCCAAGACAAAAGCCGGACAGGAAAAAATGGGTATTGCACTGCAGAAGCTGGCCGAAGAGGATCCGACATTCAGAGTATATACTAACCAGGAAACCGGACAGACTATTATAGCCGGAATGGGAGAGCTTCATCTTGAAATCATAGTTGATCGTCTTTTGAGAGAATTCAAAGTCGAGGCAACTGTCGGTAAGCCACAGGTTTCATATAAGGAAACCATCCGCAAGACTGTTAAGGCGGAAGGCAAGTTCGTACGGCAATCCGGCGGCAAAGGCCAATATGGACACTGTGTTATTGAAATTGAGCCCCTTGAACCAGGAAAAGGTTATGAATTTGTCAACAAGATAGTCGGCGGAGCCATTCCGAAGGAATATATCCCAGCAATAGACAGCGGTATCCGCGATGCTATGAACAGCGGTGTAATTGCCGGTTACCAGGTTCTCGATGTCAGGGTAACTCTTTTAGATGGTTCATACCACGAAGTCGACTCATCAGAAATGGCATTTAAGGTTGCCGGATCGATGGCATTTAAGGAAGCAATGAAGAAAGCTGATCCTGTACTGCTGGAGCCTATCATGAAGGTAGACGTAACAACGCCGGACGATTATACCGGTGATGTTATAGGGGATCTTAACTCCCGTCGGGCCAAGATTGAAGGTATGGAGATTATTGCAGGGGCACAAAATATTCATGCGTTCGTTCCTCTTTCTGAGATGTTCGGATATGCTACCGATCTGCGTTCCCGTACACAGGGCCGTGCTGTATATACTATGCAGCCATCCCATTATGAACCTGTTCCCAAGAGTGTGCAGGAACAAATAGCCGAGGGAAGGAATCCCGGGGTATAATACTGAAACTATTGAAACTATTGATTTTACTAATTAATAATTATATAATTTTGAATCATCAGTGATTCAAATGAAGGAGGTTTATTCCAAATGGCAAAGGCTAAATTTGAACGTACAAAGCCACATGTTAACATCGGCACAATCGGTCACGTTGACCATGGTAAGACTACTCTTACCGCTGCTATCACCAAGGTTCTTGCTTTAAACAATCCTAACATTCAGGTTAAGGATTATTCACAGATTGACTCTGCTCCTGAGGAAAAAGAAAGAGGCATTACTATCAATACATCACATGTTGAGTATGAGACAGCTAACCGTCACTATGCTCATGTTGACTGCCCTGGTCACGCTGACTACGTTAAAAACATGATCACTGGTGCAGCTCAGATGGATGGAGCTATTCTCGTTGTTTCGGCTGCTGATGGTCCTATGCCTCAGACCCGCGAACATATTCTCCTTTCCCGTCAGGTTGGCGTTCCCAGTATCGTTGTTTTCCTTAATAAATGCGATATGGTCGACGACGAAGAACTGATTGAGCTGGTAGAAATGGAACTCAGAGAATTGCTTAGCGACTACGAATTCCCTGGAGACGAAATACCTTTTGTAAGAGGTTCGGCATTGAATGCTCTCGAAAGCGATTCCAAAGATCCAAACGCTCCTGAGTATGCTTGTATTCTTGAACTTATGAAAGCTGTAGACGAATACATCCCAACACCGGCACGTCCTACAGATCTTCCTTTCTTAATGCCTGTTGAGGACGTTTTCACCATCACTGGTCGTGGAACCGTCGCTACTGGTAGGGTTGAAAGAGGATTGCTTAAAGTTGGCGATGAAGTTGAAATCGTTGGTCTGACAGACGAATCCAGGAAGACAGTTGTAACCGGTGTTGAAATGTTCCGTAAGATCCTTGATCAGGCTGTTGCAGGCGATAACATCGGTGCTCTTCTCCGTGGTATTCAGAGAACTGAAATCGAAAGAGGACAAGTTCTTGCTAAGCCCGGTTCAATTACACCTCATACAAAGTTTACCGCACAGGTTTACGTTCTGACAGCTTCTGAAGGTGGCCGTTCCAAGCCATTCTTCTCAGGATACAGACCTCAGTTCTATTTCAGAACCACCGACGTTACAGGAAACATCAAACTTCCTGAAGGCGTTGAAATGTGCATGCCTGGCGACCACGTTACAATGGAAATTGAGCTTATTACTCCTATCGCTATTGAAAAAGGTCTCAGACTTGCTATCCGTGAAGGTGGCAGAACCGTTGGTTCAGGTGCTGTTGTAGATATTATTGAATAATATTTTTATAGTTCTGCTTCAATTATTGTTGGGGCGAAACTAAGAAAAATGAAATAGCTTTATGATATCGGCAGATGGTCCTTTAAGATTGTCTGCCGGTTTTTTATTAAGTTCTACATCAATTGTTGGGGTAGGACAAAGTAAAATGAAATAGCTCTTATGTTACTGGCAGATAATCGTTAAGGTTGTATGCCAGTTTCTTTTGGTTTTTAAGATGATAATTTTAAGCCATGGCATGGAGTATTATTGCGATATCATCAAAGTCCACGCTTCCAGATGAGTTTCTTCTAAGAATTAAGAATAATAATAGTAATTTAGTCCTGTAAAAAAATACTGTTTGTAATTAAAATTCATTGTAAAATTTCACATTATATGCAATAATTAATAAACCAAATTATTTTGAGAGGAAACACCCATGAAGAATACCCGGGTATTCCATAATGTTATATTATTAATTTTTACATTGTCAATTTTTACGTTGTCTGCCTGTCAAAAATCGGAAACAGTTGATACCACACCTTCATCTACGCCTGAAATAATTGTGTCGGATACTTCGGATGATCCTGAGCCTCCCGACAAAGGTCTGATTGGTATTTTCATGATGAAGGACAGTAATCATTCGGTGAAGATCAGTGAAGAAATAAAGAAGAAGCTGGAAGATGAGGGATATACCGTAGAATTGAAAGTATACGAGGAATTTTCTGAATATTATATTGAACAAATGGCCGCCAAGGGCTGTAAGGTCATGGTTTTCGCTTGTACATTATCCAATAGCTACTTTCCTATAAAATTTAAAGAAGCTGGGTTCACTGTTTTCGGAATTGATATTTATTTGATTGATAACTTAGATTATTTTGTTTCTTTTGACATGTTCAGGGCCGCAGGACTACAAGCCGAATATATTGTAGATGAGCTGGGTCTCAAGGACGGAAAAGGACCTTTCAATATCGAGCTTTTTTCAGGGGGCATGTATGATGGAAACATACACACATATTACAGAGATGCAATGGAAACACTTCGGCCTTATATTGGTAATGGGCGACTGGTTGTAAGAAGCGGAGAGGTTGATATGCGTGAAATTGCTGTATATGGTTACGAACCTGAGTATTCAAAGGCCAGAATGGAAAGAATCCTCGCTGACTATTACACCGACGAAAAGCTGGATGCGGTGCTTTGCCCTGTGGACTTTCTTGCCCTTGGAGTGATCGATGCTCTTACTGAAGCCGGATATACCGAATATCCGATAATCACCGGCGCTGATTGCTATAAGCCCAACATCATGGCCATGAAAGCCGGTAAGCAGTCGATGACGGTTTTTTATGACAGGAAAATACTTATAGCTAAACTTATTGAGATGATCGATGCGGTGATGACGGGCAGGGAAGTACCTGTTAATGACATTATCGAATTATGGGAAGGTAAAAAAGTCCCGGCATTTTTGTGCGAACCGATTGTCGTGACGGTTGATAATATAAAGGAAGTGCTGATTGACGGCGGATATTACACAGAAGCCGATTTAGAGGAATAAACCCCATATGTGGATCCTGCTGTGTTTCAGGAATTATGAAGGTATTTTAAAGATATAAGGTTAAAATAGTTATACACGTCAGAATTGTGGTATGTAATAACAAGAGTTGATCTATCTTTCCACTTCCGTACTCCTTACTCGAAACCAGACATAATTTGTAAAATAAAACTAAAAATACGACAAATAAAAATATATTGGTAAAAGTAACATTTGAAATCCATAAAAACCGACATTATAATATTATTTGCCGTCTATGCTAAGGCCTTAGAATATGAAAGGGTGATATACATGCCAAAGCAGAATAAAAATGACATAGCCTACCGTATCCCAATGCTTCCGCTTAGGGGTATAGTGGTTTTTCCTCATATGATCATACATTTTGATGTAGGAAGATTGAAATCAATCAAGTCAATTGAAGAGGCAATGCTGAATGATCAGGTTATATTTTTAACATCCCAAAAGGATCCCAACATTGAAGACCCTGATTTTGACGAAATCAATACTTTCGGCACGATCGCTCAAATAAAACAATTGCTGAGATTGCCGGGAGACACCATAAGGGTATTGGTGGAAGGTATACAAAGGGCAAAGGTAACCAATTTCGTAACCAATGATCCTTTCTATAAAGTTGATGTTAAGCCTGTCAAATCAAAGACTCTCCAGAGCGGAAGACCTGAGATACAGGCGCTTTCCAGGCAAGTGATCGATCATTTTGAACAGTATGCGAAACTTTCAGGCAAGGTATCACCTGACGCAACATTTTCAATTACCAATGTAAACGATTTAACACGCCTTCCCGATATTATTGCATCTAATATGGGAATATCAACCGAACTGAAACAGATGATCCTGGAGGAACTGTCTCCGAAAAGGCGCCTGGAAAAGCTTTTAGATATTCTGGCAAAGGAGAATGAAATTCTCGAGCTGGAAAAAAGCATAACATTCAAGGTTCGCCAGCAAATTGACAAGAGCCAGAAAGAGTATTATCTCCGTGAGCAAATAAAAGCCATACAGAAGGAACTTGGTGTCTCGGCCGATACGACTACAGAGATCGATGAATACAGGGAAAGAATAGAAAAAGCCAGTTTCAGCGAAGATGTAAGGAAAAAGGCATTAAAGGAACTGGACAGGCTGGAACGTATGCACTCATCCTCAGCCGAGAGCGGCGTAATACGCACATATCTCGATATTTTGCTGGATATGCCGTGGGGGAAAAAGACCGAGGAGAGGCTGGATATTAAATATGCATCTGAAATACTTGACAGGGATCATTATGGCCTTGAAAAAGTAAAAGAAAGAATATTGGAATATTTAGCGGTCAGAAAAATGAAAAACGGTCTTCATGGACCAATTCTATGTTTAGCAGGACCTCCCGGGGTAGGCAAGACATCCATTGCCAAATCGATAGCCGAAGCCTTAAACAGAAGCTATGTAAGGATGTCATTGGGCGGAGTTAAGGATGAGGCTGAGATCAGAGGCCACAGAAGGACCTATGTGGGATCCATGCCCGGAAGGATAATAAATGCGATAAGACAGGCAGGAAGCTCGAATCCTCTTATTCTGCTTGATGAAATAGATAAAATGTCAAGCGATTTCAGGGGTGATCCGGCATCTGCAATGCTTGAGGTTTTGGATGCAGAGCAGAACAAAGACTTCAGGGATCACTATCTGGAAGTAGCCTTTGATTTGTCTGATGTGATGTTCATAACCACAGCAAACTATAAAGATGCCATACCCAGGCCTTTATTGGACAGAATGGAAGTTATAGATATATCAGGATACACGGAAGAAGAAAAATTAAATATTGCTTCCAGGTATCTTGTACCCAAGCAGTTGGAAATGCACGGTGCCGGAAAAAAGGTAGTAGCTTTTGACCAATCTGCTTTAAGGGAGATTATAGTTCATTACACCAAAGAAGCAGGCGTAAGAAATCTTGAAAGGCAGATAGCTACCGTTATCAGAAAGGCTATTACAAAGATAGTATTGGGCGAAAAAACTTCAGTCAAGATTACAAAGAATACGGTCAAGAATTATTTGGGGGCCAGGATCTTCACATATGATAAAGCCGCCGAAAAAGATGAGATAGGCATTGTAAGGGGCCTTGCCTGGACACCTGTGGGAGGCGACACCATGCCTATTGAGGTTAACATAATGCCGGGGGAAGGGCATTTGGAACTGACAGGACAACTGGGAGACGTGATGAAAGAATCAGCCCGCATAGCAAGGAGCTATATTCGTTCCGTTGCCGGAGAATATGGTATAGATGCAGATTTTCATAAGAAATACGATATCCATATCCACGTACCCGAGGGAGCTATACCAAAGGATGGGCCGTCGGCAGGTATAACCATTGCTACTGCTATGATATCAGCGCTTACAGGCATACCCGCGAGAAAAAGCGTGGCAATGACAGGGGAAATCACATTGCGTGGCAAGGTTCTGGCGATAGGAGGACTGAAAGAGAAGGTGCTGGCTGCTCACAGAGCAGGAGTGGATACCATTCTCATGCCTTATGAAAACAAGAAAAACATTGAAGATATTCCGGAGTGCGTGAGGAAAGAAGTACGTTTAATACCCGTCTCTCATATGAGTGATGTGATCAGATACGCCCTTGTTAAGAAGCCGGAAGGAAAGAAACCAGAAAGAACCAGTAAAAATGTCATCATAAATCCCGCGGTTGAAGAAGCTGCCGTATCACTGGAGAATTAAGCAAAATAAAATATCAGCTATCGGTTGAAAAAGGTTGCCTTGCTGCCGCAAGACAGCCTTTTCCGATATACATGTTTATATAAGGATAATGTGAATATATGATGATTGTTGTTGTCTTAAAAATCATGATATAATTTAGAGCAGGTTCAAAACCTGTTTTTTTATTTCTTAATACCAGCTTATTTTTTGGAGGCAGTATGCTATATATTAAAAATGCAAAGATCCTTACTATGACAGATAAGAATTACGAAAACGGATTTATATCTATGAAAGACGGGAAAATATCGGGTTTGGGTGATATGAGCGATATGCCTGTCGTATCAGGTACCGATACTGTTATTGATGCAGCAGGGATGGTTCTTATGCCGGGTCTGATCGACAGTCATTGTCATATAGGTTTGGTTGAAGATTCAACAGGCTTTGAAGGGGATGATGTCAATGAAATGACAGACCCCGTTACCCCCCAGTTAAGGGCTATAGACGGAATTTATCACATGGACAGGGCGTTCGAGGAGGCGCGACAGAACGGTGTAACCACAGTGGTTACAGGTCCCGGCAGTGCCAACGTTATCTGCGGTCAGTTTGCCGCGTTAAAAACCTATGGCCGGTCTGTGGATGAAATGGTAATAAAAGCGCCTTGCGCCATGAAAATCGCTTTTGGCGAGAATCCAAAGACAGTATACCATGAGAAGCATCAGCTGCCGACCACTCGCATGGCTACAGCCGCTCTTTTAAGAGAGCAATTGTATAAAGCTAAGGAGTATTTGGAGGCTCTTGAAAAATACCAGGAAGATGAAGAGGAAAATGACAGGCCTGAATACGACATTAAACTGGAATCCCTTATTCCTGTAATAAAAGGAGAATTGCCGGTTAAGGCGCATGTCCACCGTACTGATGATATATTTACGGCCATAAGGATAGCAAAAGAATTCAATTTGGATATGACGCTGGATCATTGTACCGAAGGCTGGCTTGTGGCAGATATATTGAAAGAAAGCGGCTATAATATCATAGTGGGACCTATTCTGACAGACAGGTCAAAAATTGAATTGAAGAATCAAACCATGAAAGCTCCGGGAATATTATCCAGGGCTGGTGTTGATGTAGCGATAATGACAGATCATCCTTGCGTACCGATACAGCATCTGATGCTATGCGCGTCGCTGGCAGTCAGGGAAGGCATGGCGCCTGAAGCTGCACTGAAGGCAATTACAATTAACGCCGCAAAATGTGTTAGGCTTGATAGTCGAATAGGCAGCCTGGAGATCGGCAAAGATGCGGATATGGTATTATATACGGGAAATCCTTTAGATTATTCAAGCAAGGTAAAGATGACGTTTATCAACGGGCAAAAAGTCTATGAAAGCCAAGAAGGATAAAAAAGATGCCAAAGGAAATACAAAAATTCACGACTCATTCTGAAAAAGAAACCTTCGAGCTGGGATACAGAATTTCTCAGGAATTAAAAGCCGGAGACGCCATAAGCCTCGAAGGCGATTTAGGAACCGGGAAAACGGTTTTAACTAAGGGAATTGCAGCAGGTCTGGGTATCAGCAGTCCGATAACCAGCCCAACTTTTACATTGGTAAATTCCTATGAAGGCAGATGTATACTGCACCATTTTGATGTATACCGGGTCGGCGATTCTGAAGAACTTCTGGAAATTGGCTGGGAGGAATACTTCGCTGATGATGCGATCTGCATAGTTGAATGGGGAGACAGGATATCGGATATCCTGCCTGAAAATACGATCGTTATCAGAATTGAGCGGGATGATAAAGATTACGACAGCCGCATTATCACTATTGAAAGGGAGGTATTATAATGCTTACTCTTGCTGTCGATACATCAGGCCTCACCGCGTCCTGCGCAGTAGTTGAGGATGGAAAGGTTATTGCCGAGGTCTCCACAAAGCATGGCAAGACTCATTCGCAAAAAATACTTCCCATGATAAAAACCACTCTTTCAATGCTGGACAGGGAGATGAAAGATGTGGATCTTTTCGCTTCTTCTATTGGTCCCGGGTCTTTTACCGGACTGCGCATAGGTGTTGTTACAATAAAAGGATTGGCATATTCTCTGAAAAAGCCCGCTTATGGCGTACCTACCCTGGACGCTCTCGCATACTCCATGCCAGACTTTAACGGTATTATTTCTCCAATGCTGGATGCCAGGAATAATCAGGTTTTTACTGCTTTCTACCGAAAGCTGAACGGAAGATTGGAGAAACTAAGTCCTGATTCTGGTATCACCATCAAAGATTGGATAGACAAGGCCGGAGAATTCAACGAAGACATTATGGTTCTTGGAGATGCGGCGGACTTACATTTACCGAGGCTTAAAGAAATATTCGGCAATAAAATATTTTGCCCGCAGCTGGCCATGACATACCCCAGAGGGTCCGCAATCGCGCTTCTGGCTGAGGAAGCTTATTATAATAATGATGTGTTGACCGCATATGAGCTTGAACCGTTCTATCTCAGAAAATCACAGGCAGAAAGGTTGAAGAACAGTCAAAATAAATAAAATTTGAGGTAATATTATGAGTTCAGGAAAACCTTTAATCCGCTTGATGGAGCCCAGGGACTTAGATGAAGTCTTGGAAGTTGAAAAGAGCTGTTTTAAGAGTCCCTGGACCAGATGTATGTTTGAGGACGAGTTATATAACTCGAATGCCTATTATTATGTAATTGAGGTCGACGGGAAAATTGCAGGTTATGCCGGCTTCTGGAAAATTATCGACGAGGCTCACATTACAAACATTGCCGTACACAGCAGCTACAGGCGGCGAGGATACGGAAGGGCGCTTGTTGATACCTTGCTGAATAAGGCAAAGGAACTGGAAATAATAGCTGTTACCCTTGAGGTAAGGGTAAGCAATTCGGCTGCGATTTCTTTGTATGAAAGCTTTGGTTTTGTATCTTCCGGAGTTCGCCGCGGATATTATTCAGACAATAATGAGGATGCTCTGATCATGTGGCTAAAGCTATAAAGGATTTGATTTAATGTAAAAAATAGTTTATATTTTAGATAACGAAAAATTACCAAAATAATCTTAAAAAATAAAGGGATTGGGGATTGGTGTATGAGTTACAGTGTTGAACAAATCAAAAGTATGATTAAGAGCGGAAAAACAGCAATAGGAATTGAACTGGGATCCACCAGAATAAAAACAGTATTGATCGGTGAAGATAATTACCCTATTGCATCAGGCAGCTATGATTGGGAAAACAGTTATATCAACAACATTTGGACCTACAGCATTGAGGAAATATGGGAAGGCTTGCAGGGCAGTTACAGAAGCTTAGCCGAAAATGTAAAAGAAAAGTATGATACCGTAATTGAGACAGTGGGATCTGTCGGTATCAGCGCAATGATGCACGGTTATATGGTATTCGACAAAAACGACAACCTTCTGACACCGTTCCGTACATGGAGGAATAATATAACCGGAGAAGCTTCTGAGAAATTAACATCTTTGTTCAATTACCCGATTCCGCAAAGATGGAGCATTGCCCATCTATACCAGGCCATACTCAATAATGAGGATCATGTTCCGCAAATATCCTTTATGACCACCCTGGCTGGATATATTCATTGGAAATTGACCGGGCAGAAGGTTTTAGGCGTCGGCGAGGCTTCCGGCATGTTCCCCATTGATCTTAAAACAAAGACTTATGACAAAAAAATGATAGATATGTTCAGCCAACTGATCAGTGATAAGAATTATCCATGGAAACTCGAAGATATTCTCCCCGGAGTTCTTCTTGCCGGACAACAGGCCGGAACACTGACACCCGAAGGAGCAAAACTTTTGGATACATCAGGCAATCTGAAACCCGGTATTCCGTTCTGCCCGCCTGAAGGAGATGCTGGAACCGGCATGGTGGCAACCAACAGCATTGCAGTCAGAACAGGAAACGTATCTGCAGGTACATCGGTTTTCGCTATGATCGTTCTGGAAAAGGAATTATCAAAAGCGTATTCTGAAATAGATCTGGTAACGACTCCCGATGGCAGCCTGGTGGCCATGGTTCATTCCAACAACTGCACATCCGATTACGATGCATGGATCGCTCTCTTCGGAGAAGCCTGCAAGGCATTGGGCATGGAAATTCCAAAGCCGAAATTGTATGACACTCTGCTGGGAATGGCATTAAAGGGAGATCCCGACTGCGGCGGTCTGTTGTCATACGGATATATTTCAGGAGAGCATATAACAAACTTTGAAGAAGGGCGTCCGTTGTTCGTTCGTTCATCCAACTCCAACTTTAACCTTGCCAATTTTATGCGGGTGAATCTGTTTACTGCGTTGGGAGCGCTGAGAACAGGCCTGAATATCCTTTTTGAAAAAGAAAATGTAAAAGTCGATGTTATCTGCGGACACGGAGGCTTCTTCAAGACAAGAGACGTAGGTCTGAAGATAATGGCCGCGGCAACAACAGTGCCGGTTTCTGTTCTTGAGACGGCCGGTGAAGGCGGAGCCTGGGGCATAGCTTTGCTTGCTTCATATATGGCCAACAAAAAAGAAGAAGAATCCCTGGCCGATTTCCTGAACAAGATTTTTGAAGGTAAGTCCGGAGCGACTGTTGAACCGGATCCTTCCGATGTAAAAGGCTTTGATGAATTCATGAAGAGATATGCTCAGGGTCTTGAGATAGAAAGGGCAGCGGTGGAAAATTTAAAATAAGCGACATCCGCAGGAGAAGCATGATCTAAATCAGTTTAAATATAAAAGTAGATAACACCCCTTACTGTTTCATATTTTATCATTGTGGTAGATAAAATGATATTAATAAAAACAGGGGGTGTTTTTTTATGCCGGTAGCACCACTCGACGCGAACCAATTAAGAAGAAAATGTGATCCCTCAGTTCTTAATTTTCAGGACACCTCTTTTCTTACACCGTCAAGAGGACTCATTGGACAACAAAGAGCGATGGACGCCACAGAATTCGGACTTAGCATCCAATATGACGGATATAATTTGTATATGGCAGGGGAACCCGGAGTGGGCAAAACCCGTTATG
>Ga0134103_1003038_pt1 | contig 11778 bp, 12 predicted proteins | sample 14_taG_2_FD_94445 | JGI IMG/M metagenome (GOLD analysis project Ga0134103, IMG submission 94445) | Switchgrass degrading microbial communities from high solid loading bioreactors in New Hampshire, USA - 14_58_20_212_A1 metaG | ecosystem: Engineered > Bioreactor > Semi-continuous > Anaerobic >...
AGAATTAAGCATAAGCAAAACCTCCTGTAAATGATTGTGGGTTTATTTACTCGGTAGGTTTTCGCTTATGCTCTATTTTTTTCCTGCTGCTTACCCCAACATTTATTATAGAACCTTTTTTTATGGGATAGTGGAGACCAGAGTGCACTTGACAAAAGAGTTATATTAAATATGAAATTAATAAGGGGATTCCTCCCCTGGAGGTAAATGAAAATGAATAAAGCCAAAGAAAAACTATGGAGCTCAGATTTCATCCTAATTATGATAGCTTGTTCCGGGATTAGTTTTTGCAACTATTTTTTTTCGTCTACTTTGCCCATTTATGCCAAGAATTTAACCGGAACCACGGTTTATGCCGGGGTGATTATGACGGTTTATACCTTTTCCGCTCTGGCCTCCCGGCCGCTGACCGGTGTTTTATCCGATAAATTCGGACGGGTTAAATTGCTTGTCTTGGGCGCTTTCTTATGTGCTGTTGCTTGTTTTTTATATAATTTTGCTTCTGTGATTATAATGTTGATTCTTTTCCGCATTTTGCACGGGATCGGTTTCGGTATACATTCTACTTGCGGCGGTGCCATTGCGGCGGATATTATACCCAAATCCCGGTTGTCCGAAGGTCTTGGCTATTATAGCCTTTACGGGACCATCGCTTCGGCCCTGGCTCCGGGTATAGCTTTAACCATTATAGGTACGGGCCAAGTTGAAAATTTCCGGCCTCTTTTTATTTTGGCCACCGCTGTTACATTAGTGAGCATGATCCTGGATTGTTGCATAAAGTACGAACGCAGGAACAAAGCAAAGGTACAAAGTGAAAATAAACGCAAAGATGTGCAGCCCGTCGGCAAAGGGGCGCTGCCAAAGACTTTTCTCGGTTTTGAATATGGTGTTTTTTTGCCATCGACCGTAATTATTTTGGTTTTTATTGCCTTTTCCAGTATCATGTCTTTCCTGCCCCTTTTTGCTTTGGATAAAAATCTCGGCAACGTGGGGCTCTTTTTCACGATTAATTCCGTCGGGCTTTTTTTATCCAGGTTGACTGTGGGCAAGGTGGCTGACAGAAGAGGAGAAAATATTATTGTTATTCCCTCCCTTCTCGCCGCGGCGGTTTTCTTTGGGCTAATACCTTTTGTCCAATCTGCTTTGTTGTTATTTGTTATTGCCATGCCGTTGGGGTTTGCTCAGGGCGCTATTTTCCCCGCCATGAATACGATGATTTTTAAAAGGTGTTCTCCCCAAAGGCGAGGCACTGCATCTGCAGCCTTTTTTTCTTCCATTGATATTGGCATTGGCCTGGGTACTATGGTTCATGCCTATGTAGCGGATATCTTCAATTATAGTTTTATTTACTGGGGAGCTATGCTTTTCTGTGGAATTGCTTTGGCTATATACGTATTGCTGTTGATCCCTTCCAATCGAAAATACGGGATTTAATAAATTCCGGCAAAGTTTTTCCCATATTTAGGAAGGAAACGGACGAATTTTAACGAATTATTTAAAATACACGGCTAAGCAACGGTTACTGTATAAAGCAGATAATTGTGTCTATATGCCTGGGTAATATAAGGAGGGAAAGCTATGACCAAGAGTAAGCCAAAGATGCGCTGGTTGGGCTCTGAGCCGGAGATTGGGGATGAGCAGATAGCAGAAACTATCGAAACGGTACTGCTTATTGCCGGTGGAGGTTCTGCGGGACTGGTCGCTGCAGCAACTGCGGCCGAGTTGGGAGTAAAGGTTTTGCTTATAGAAATAAAGAAAACATTTACGCCCATACGCAAGGAAATCGGTGCGGTAGGTAGTCGAATCCAAAAGGCGGAGGGTGTAGAAATAGATATCCAGGAACTTGTTCGGCAGCACGTTATGTACAATGCAGGCTATGTTGATCAAAAGCTGCCTCTCATTTGGGCCCGGGAGAGCGGGGAAATGATTGACTGGTATGAAAAGCTGATTAGTGCCAGGGGAGCTAAATTGATGCTGCAGGGCGGGTACAGCATGGAGGTCAAAGCCGGTTCTTATACCAAGTTTCCCACGGGACATTCAGTGATGTGGCCCGCAAATATGACGGGGGTTAAAGTCCTAACTGAATATGCCGCCCAGCATGGGGCGGAATTTCGCCTGGAAACCGGCCTGGTGAAATTGATCAAAGAAGGGAAGCGGGTTGTCGGGGCGATAGCCAAGGATATTAAGACCGGAAAATATTTGCGTATTTATGCCTCTAAAGGTGTAATGGTCGCCACCGGCGGTTATGCCCGCAATAGAGAAATGTTGGAAGCGCTCCAACCCGAAACCGTTGAACTGACGGCCTTTACCGTGAGTGAAGGTTTAACCAGAGGTGACGGTATCAAGGCTTGTCTTTGGGCGGGGGCTAAAATGGACGATCGCCATCTTTCCATATTATTCGATCGCTGCGCCATCATGCCCGATGAAACACCGGAGACACTGAGCAGGCCGGGTCAACCTACGGAGATCATTGGACAGCCCTTTTTAAAGGTAGATCTAAAAGGCAGGCGTTTTACCAACGAATCGATGCCCTATGACTTTATTCTGCACCGGTCTTACAACTTGCCCGGCAAATGCTATTGTGTGATTTTTGATTCCGGTTTCCAGGAAGATACCAAACGGTTTGAATTGGCGGGCTGTTCGCGCATGCATCCTTTTAATAACGGAACACCTTGCAGCCGGCCGCTTAAGGATAATATCGAACTGTTGGAAAGTATGATCGAAGAGGGGCGTTTTATTAAAGCCAATACTATCCGGGAGCTTGCGGAAGGATTGGGCCTGCCCGCTGCTGAACTGGAAAAAACTGTAGCCAGATATAACGAGCTTTTTGACAAGCAATGTGATGAAGATTTCGGCAAGGAAGCCCACCGCCTGTCGGAAATAAGGAAACCGCCGTTTTACGGCGCTCGCGCTTGCGCATTTTTGCTCGGTACACTTGACGGCATTCGCATTGATGAGAATATGAACGCTCTGGATAATAATTATGATCCTATTCCGGGACTTTATGTTCTCGGCAATGACAGCGGCGGTTATTACGCCAATACTTATGTCAATTTGGTCACAGGCGGCTGTGCAGGGCGCAATATGACTTTTGCCAGAAGAGCGGCGCGCCTGATTGCCGGACAATGATCTTAAATCCCAGTTGACATGGGATGGGATATTCTATATAATACTTGTTGTCCAAACGCTGGGGTATAGCCAAGCGGTAAGGCATCGGACTCTGACTCCGACATTCGGTGGTTCGAATCCATCTACCCCAGCCAAAAATGATTATTAATTAACATCCGTTTGGATGAAACAAACGGATGTTTTGTTTTTGCCCTTATCGGAGCAACTCAAAAATTTGAAGGGAACTGCTTGTATTCTTGATAATCTTACGTTATAATTCTATATGCTTTAAAAATGCGGAAGTGGCGGAACTGGCAGACGCACTGGATTTAGGTTCCAGCGGGCAACCCCCGTGCAGGTTCAAGTCCTGTCTTCCGCACCAAAACTAGACACAATCCCGCAGGGCGGAATGCTTTGCGGTTTTTTTATTTACGCAATGGTGGGATTGCCTTATTCAATATCGAGGTTTGTCACTCCTTGTCCAATCAATTCATATAATGTTACCAGAACCATGGATAAATGGAGGAAAACCTATGAAGGGCATAGCATTTATAGATTATGAAAATATCTATTCCATTATGGCGGATATGGGCCATAGGATACAACCAGAGGAACTGGTTGAACTGGTCAAAACCTACACTGAATATATTGGTGCTGACTTACAAGCAGCGTATTTATATGCAAATTTTGATAAGGAAGAATTTTGGAAGACTCAGTCTTATTTTCAAAAGAAGGGTATTTTCACCCGGCATATATATAGTAAGAATACTTTGGCCAACACTGAAATCAGGCCTAATGCTGCAGATTTAGAACTGATTCTGGATGCACAGGAAATACTCTTGACCAGGCCTTCAGCTGTAGATATTGTCTTTCTGTTCACTTGTGATGGGGATTTTTTTCCACTGGTCAAAAGAATACTTGCCTGGGGAAAAGAAGTAAAAGTAGTAGGAGTTAAAAATAGAATTCATCATGACCTTCTTCCATATTGCGATGATTTTGATGTTTTTAGTTATTTATCAACGAAAGATTCCCCGGTTTATAACCCTTCAAACGATTTAATTAAAGGCATTGAGGTAATTGCAAGAATGCAATTAAGACTTCCTTATGTAGCATCAACCAGGGCAAGAGTGACGTTGAGCAAGGAATTAGAAAGATCCCCAGCAGAAATAAAGGAACTCATACGATATATGTTATCTCAGAATATATTGATAGAACAAGAACAGGATGATTCTAATTTACTAATAAAAAGAACAAAGATATATCTGCTTAATCTAAATCATCCTATGATTCAAGACGTACTTGAGGACAAAATTGAACAACTTCAATATCGCTATCAAAATTTAAGTCGAGAAGAAAACCTGTTGGATTAAAATGATTTTATTATAAATGCGGCTATAGGCAAAAGAGTCATTCTGTTAAAACTCGACCAAGAACAGAATGGCTTTATCTTTATAGCCAATTACATAAAAGAAGTATTTATAACCCCAAGGGATCTAACTGCAGATTTTTGAGGACCTGCAGTTTTATTTTTCCCTAAAGAAAAGGAGCCGCTGCGAACGGTTAGTTCGTTTGGCAACGGCTCTAAGGTTCCATAATTTATGATTATTACTTGTTCTTATTTTGTTTATCGTTTTGCTGATTCGGTTTCTGCGAAGTATTCTTCTCCTGATTTTCATTCTGAAAAATAGAAGTGATTTTTGCCATTAGGTTTTGTAGCATACTTTCAGAATTAGATTTTTGTTCTGTGGCATTTTCCGAATAGGAATTTTCGCTATTGTTCCAACTTTTTTCCTGTTGCAAGTTTTGCTGGGTTCTTACCAGAGCTAAATTACTTCCTGAGTTTGCCAAAGCAGTATTAATTGCTGTTAGGAAGGCTTGGGCTGTACTATTAACAACGTTGTTAATTGCGTTTTGCATGTCTTGATTGGGGTTTTCGAAGAGAGATTTTAAAACGGAATGAAAGGTATTACGGTTTCCTGTAGGAACGAAGCATTTTGTCCGAAAAGGTGGGAACAGGTTAGGAGATTGATAATAATAATAATTATTTTTGAATAAAAGCATTCCGGTTCCTCCTAGTTAAGATAATTTAGACCCAGAAGATAAGGCCTTTTTATAAGAGGAAGGTTAATTTTCGTATTTAATAGAACCCGAATGCTTAAAAGATACCTGTTTTTTGAAGGAACCTCACACCACCCAAAATAGTGATGTGAGGTTTAATTTTTGGTGGTCATAAACTACCAACGGGATTGTTTTGGGTTAATATTGATCCCGAAAGGTTATTTAGAACCTAATAAGCTTGCAAAAATACGCGATGCAATAAAGCTTGTTATTATAATTCCTACAATTATTCCCGGGATGAATAATGAATACGATCTTTCCTTTTCATTATGCTCTAAAGGCATTTCAAATAACCCCTTTACTAAAAATTTTGCAAAATTTACCTTGTTCGATATATAATATGCGCTTGTCTAAAATTGGTTCTTATTACCACTAGTTCTGATTTTTCTTTAATTTACTGAAATTTTTTGCTTATGTATGCGATGCGACAAATACTTTATCCTTATCTTCATATAGAAACTCATATTTAAGAATAATAATAAGGGGTAAGGACTGCAAATTATGCAGTCCTTCAACCTAGAAGAAATCAAAAAAATCGTTTACTAGTTTATTACCATGCAGAAGGAGCAGGTTTGTTAGGACCCTTTCCTCCGTTTTTCTTGCCACGCTCTTTAAAAAATTTCTTTACAGGTTCTTTGAATATTGGAAATGCTAATAATGCAATAATAATTGCTAACTCAATTCTGACTGCTACATCAATACTAATTAGAGGAGTTTTTTCCATTAAGTTTCACCTCACTTTTTATTTAACATGCTATTTGGGTTTAAGCTGGAGGAGCAGGGAGTTAGAGAAAGAATAAGGGCAGGAAAGAATCCTACCCTTTCCCCAAAATTATTGGGCAACAAACGTGATTAGTCTGATTGGGATTCGAACTACCGGTCGCTTTTCATCAACTGGTTTTCCCATGTTGGCGAAAAGCTGAGCATCAGTCAATATTGCAACTCCATTTTGTATTCCGCCGAAGTTGCCAACCCAGAAGCTCGAATCCACACCTATTCCTATACGTCTGCCAAGTTGAATTGAGTTGAACAGAGCTAAAATAAATGGAATAGGAGAAACAGACAATCGACGCGGTGAATTAAATAACATATGGTATATCCCCTTTCGTTTTGATTACCACAAGTGTGGCGGTATAAGATGAGAATCAAGGGTTACCATTTATTTCTAGTCTAAAATATGTACAAGTAATCTATAGTGTTACAAGCTCCTATTCTTTTTTCAAAAATATTGGCTACGGTTTTTCCTCGCATCATTACCAAAGTGGTGCGAGTTTGTTATTTTTTGGAATATAGTTTGTCCGAGAGCGCACCAAGTTGTCTCTAAATACATAATATAGAGTAACTTAAATGCTAATTTTCATCTAACCTGAATTATTAATCCCGAAAAGATTTCTAGACAAATGGGCCTCACATTCTTATTTTTCTTAAGAACGGAACATTAAAAATTATCTAAAGGATTACAGTTTAAATACCCAGGTGTTTAGAAAAGGCATAATGCTGCAAAACCAGCTTTAAAATACTATTTCATTTTATTAAAAAATTAACTTGTTTTCCCAAAACTTTTAAAGAAGGAGGGGAGCTATAAATGCTAATGGGCTCTTTAATAATTATTTGCGGTTGTATTCTATATTTACTTTTAAAACCCCCTGTTCCCGAATATTCCCTCTTCAAAAAAGAAGAAGTCATATATGCTAAGGATTCTTCTCTTGACGGCGGGGTGGCTGGATGTCTGACTTCGCAACCCAATACACGTTAATCATATTTTTCCTTATGGTTTTATTTCTAATTTGGAGGCCCCGTGGAATTAGTGAAGCCATTCCTCCTACCATTAGTGCTATCTTAATTTTCCTCGCCGGAATTGTTCCTCTGAGCGATATAACCAAAATATTAGGAATTGTAAGCGGGGCTTCCATTACTATTTTATCTACCATTGTAATGTCCATTGTCCTTGGCAGTATTGGTTTTTTCCGCTGGGCTGCCTATAACCTGGTGAATCGAGCTAACGGTTCGGGTATTTTACTCTATTGGTATATTATTTTGCTATGTTTTCTTATGACTTTGTTTTTTAACAATGATGGAAGCATTCTCATTACTACCCCCATTATCATTGAAATTGTGAAATTTCTAAGATTAAAACCTCATCAACAATTCCCGTATCTTCTTTCCGGAGCATTGATTGCAACTGCCGCAAGTGCGCCGATTGCTGTCAGTAATTTGGCCAACCTGATTGCACTTAAAATCGTTGGCTTAGACTTAAATTCTTATGTAGCGATGATGTTTGTTCCTTCAATGGTGGGAATTGCAGTTATTTCTTTACTTTTATATTATTATTTCCGAAGGGATATTCCGAGTAGAATTCCTACTGTCCTGATATCCTATGCTCAGGGAAAATTATCCGTCTCCCTTTCTTCCATTCCCCACCATCCAGGGCCTCCTCATCCTGCTCATTCTCATCCTGCCCATCCTCATCCGGATCTTCATATTGATCATCTTCGCCATCCAAAGCATGTCAGACATCCCAGGCATGAAAATCTTGTTGGACATCCCAGGCATCAAAACTCTATAGAGAAGGTTGATCAACCGGTCGAGATAGACATGTCCATGTTCAGGGTCTGTATCGTTCTTATTGTTCTTATTAGAGCCGGCCTGTTTATCGGAGCAAGCTTTGGTATCCCTATCGAATTGATTGGAACTATTGGAGCCATATTATTGATTTTGTATAGGTGGTATAAAAAAAGAGCAGGACCTCTCGATATAGTGATGAAAACGCCCTGGCATATAATTTTATTTGCTTTTAGTATCTATGTTGTGGTTTACGCATTGCATAATATTGGCTTAACCGCGCTGCTAGTCGAACATCTCCGTGAACCCGTATCTGCTAATTATTTAAATGCAAGTTTAATCAGCGGCGGATTGCTTACGGTAATGTCCAATTTATTTAATAATCTTCCGTCGGTTATGATCGGAACCTTTACACTTACTGAAATGGGGCTGAATACTTCCACGCTGCAAATCGCCTATCTGGCAAGCATTATTGGTTCGGATATCGGTGCTTTGCTTACCCCGATCGGTACTTTGGCATCCCTCATTTGGATGTTTTTGTTAAGAGAAAATCATATTAGGGTTAGTTGGGCCGATTATTTGAAAGTTACCATTATGGTAATTCCCATTGGACTGATTATTAGTTTACTAAGCCTTTATGTTTGGGTGGATTCGCTGTTTTTCTAATAGATATAAAAGTATAACAGATATAAAGGGAGCAAAAACCAGCGTAAACTGATTTTTGCTCCTACTTATTAGGCTTGTGGACTTCAGGATTTCATGGAAGATAATTAGTAATGTATCACACACCCTTTGTAGGGCGGGTACATTTGAGTTAATTAAGGATATTTGATTATATTGATTGTAATGGTATTGATGTTGTTATTTGTATTTTTGTTATTATTTGTACCTTTGTTGCTATTGGTATTGTCGTTCTTTTTTTTATGAAACATAAAGACTATAACAAATAATAATGCGTTAATAATAAACAACTCAGTTTCGATTATTTTATCTTTAAATGTAAACAGTATCTTTAATGCTTTATCTTGATAGGCCTTACAAATTTTAGGCAATGGCTTCACGCCCTTTAAAAGAAAGTGAGTGGAGTTGTCTTATATATTTTATTCGGCATGTCCAACGAGTGTTCAGGAGAGGACAAAGAAGTACAAAATTATGGCAAATAACAACCCGGTCAGGGTCAAGCGCGATGAAAAGGCCTAGGCACATCTGCCCAGGCTCATTTTTTACCATATCTTATACTGTCCGTTCTCTTTATTGTCTTTATTCTCTTTATTCTTCTTATCTTCTCTATTCTCTTTACTGCCGTTATTGCCTATACTCTCATTTTTCCTGGAACTTCCTTTATTTTTTTCAGATACATTGTTAACGATACCTAGCAATAAGAATATGATAATTGCCAACTCTCCGATGATTACACCCAAAATTGTCACCTCCAATACATATAGAAAAAATTGGAATTGCCCTATATATCTTATTCAAGGTGTCCAAGGTCGGTTATTGGAGAAAAAGCTAATTCCAAATAGTTTTACAAAGAAAGACCTAGGCAAATACGCCTAGGCCCATATTCATTAAAGTTTATCTTTTGACGGGGGGAAAATAGTAATAGTATTTGTAATAGTATTTGCATTATGGTTATGGTTCCTATTTGGGTTACTGTTCTCATTGTCATAGCCATAATCATTATTGTCGTCATTTTGATTAAAATTAAAGATAAACACTAACAGTAATAGGATAATAACGGCCAACTCAGTTTCGATCACGTGAATTTGAAGATTTTCGCCCATATAGTATCACCTCCTATATCGTGCACGAGGAGCTGTCTTTATATCATATTCAGCATGTCCATTGGGTGTTACATAAGTTGATCAGGGGGTTGGAAAATAGTAAAAGCCAGGCTCCGTTTTACACACCAAAAATCGACAAAATATCCCACCAGATGCTAGAAGTCTGGTGTTTTTTGTTTCTCGGAAAGCCCTTGACAAAAGGATTAAGTAGATCCTAAAATAAAAGTGAAGAAAATGTAAAAATATTGAATTATTAATGAAAAATATCACAAATGAGTGGTGGACGAGCCTCTCTTCAATTTTGTTAAGGTTAATTGCAGCCTTGTTTTTGTCATGACGGTGACATTTTGTTAAGGCTGGTTAATCTTAATGACTTGAAGGGAAGTTATTTATTCCGTCCACTTTTTTATTTGCAACAATCGTAATACTATTTAAGCAACTGTCAAATATTAAATTATAATAGTTGGCGGTCTTATTATTATTTCATTATCAAACCTCTTCTTAGAAAAAAATAGAAAGGGTGAAAACATTGAAAAGGTTGTCAAGAAAAATGCTAAAGATCAATGGTGTTGATAGGCCTGTTGTCTATGAACCGGAGAAGGATACTCTGGCAGTAGTTATCCGCCGGATGGGCCTTACCGGCACCAAAATTGGCTGTGGAACAGGGCTTTGCGGTGCTTGCTCCGTTGTTTTAAACGGTGAGGTAGTCCGCTCCTGTACCAAGAAAATGAAAAATGTTCCAGAATTCAGCGAAATTATTACCATTGAGGGTATTGGTACTCCTCAGCATCTCCATCCTCTGCAGCAGGCTTTTATTACTTACGGTGGAGTCCAATGCGGTTTCTGTTCCCCCGGTTTTATTGTCTCCGCGTATGTTTTGCTGAATCAGAATCCAAATCCTACCCGGGAAGAGGTAAGGGAATGGTTCAGAAAACATAGAAATATTTGCCGTTGCACCGGTTATAAACCGATCGTTGATGCTGTTATGGCTGCAGCGAAAGTTCTGCGTGGCGAAGCTACCATGAAAGATATTACCTATGACTTTGAAGGCGAAAAAGATATTTATGGTTCCAGACGTCCTCGGCCTTCTGCTTTGGCCAAGGTTTGCGGTTTGGCTGACTATGGCGACGATGTCAAACTCAAGATGCCCGAAGGTACAGTCCATCTTGTTCCTGTTCTGTCTGAAGTACACCATGCCAAAATTATTAGCATTGACGTTTCCGAAGCGGAAGCCATGCCCGGTGTCGTTAAGGTTATGACCGCCAAAGACGTTAAAGGGACAAATAATTTGTATGTTCCTCCCTTTGTTCCTCGCCACAAGGGTAGAGGTGTTACCGACTGGCCGATTATTGTAGACAAGAAGATTAATAGGCGCGGAGAAGTTTTGGCGCTGGTTGCCGCTGAAACGGAAGAGATAGCCCGTGAAGCTGCGAAAAAAGTCAAGGTGGAATTAGAAATTCTGCCGGCTTATATGACCCTGCCCGAAGCAGCGATGCCCAATGCCATCCAGCTCCATGAGGGCACACCCAACCTGTATATGGAACAGCCCGTCTTTAAAGGCGAAAATACCAAAGAACTTATTGACAATGCTCCATATAAAGTGGAAGGAAGTTTCCATTCCCAGCATGAACCGCATCTGCCCATAGAGCCTGAGGTTATTCAGGGCTATATCGATGAAGACGGCATGTACACTCTGCAGAGCAAATCGCAGGCTATTGGCGAGAACAGAGACGACCTGTCTGCTGCCTGCGGTATTCCCAAAGAAAAGCTCCGGATCGTTTTGAACACTGTCGGCGGTTCTTTCGGATACTCCGTCAGCCCCAACACCAGTGCTTTGGTCTTGACTGCCTTGTTGAATCTGGAAAGACCTTGCACCATGACCTTAAAATATGATGAGTTCATGCATACTACTGGTAAACGTTCCGCAACCTTTACCAACGGTCGGATTGCCTGCGATGAAAACGGCAAGATTATAGCTGCGGAATACGACCTTGGCCTTGACCACGGAGCCTATGCTGTTATGGGCGGTAAGATTTTCAACAACTTGGTTTCCGTTGGTTTCCATGGGTACAATATTCCGAATTTCAGAGCTTTGGCCCGCGGTGGGTCCTCTAACCATGCTTTCAATACTGCATATCGCGGTTTCGGTGCTCCTCAGGTTTATACCACTACAGAAGCATTAATCGATATGCTGGCGGAAAAAGCA
>Ga0134103_1003042_pt1 | contig 11772 bp, 9 predicted proteins | sample 14_taG_2_FD_94445 | JGI IMG/M metagenome (GOLD analysis project Ga0134103, IMG submission 94445) | Switchgrass degrading microbial communities from high solid loading bioreactors in New Hampshire, USA - 14_58_20_212_A1 metaG | ecosystem: Engineered > Bioreactor > Semi-continuous > Anaerobic >...
AAATGTTGTTATTGCAGGCGGCGGTTCAACCGGGGCGGAAGCGGCTCTCCAATTGGCCAAAGACGGGCATAAGGTAACCATGATTGATATGTTGGATTATAATACCGTAACCTCTGAATATCCGAGAGGACTGCTGTTTTTACTGGAAGACTATAAGGTTGATATGCGATTTAACGTTAAACTCGAAGAAATTACGGAGACCGGAGCCGTGGTGATCGATTCCAAGTGGAATCGTGAAGAAATCCCGGCGGATACGGTGGTCCTTTCCTTCGGATTTAAGCCGCGGACAGCTGTTGCGGAAGCCTTCCGAGCATTGGAAGCTGACGGAGTCCAAGTATACTTGATAGGGGACTGCTTGACTCCTCGCACAATTAAAGAAGCTATACACGGCGGATTCAATACGGCAGTTGAAATTTAACAGGATTCTACCGGTGAAAAAGTCTTGGTGGTATTTTTGGACTGCTGTCTAAAAATACCACAAGACTTTATTCGTCACTGTTATCCGTAACATGACAGCAGTTGTTTACCGAAAGGAGGAGATTATGGCTGTGAGCAACAACGAACGGAAATACGGCAGACATATCATCCAGTACCCTGCCGATGTTTCACTCTGTGCAGGATGTGGGACCTGTGAGGCCGTTTGCGGACTCATTCATGACGGTGTAACCAGTCCGTCAATAAAGAGAATCTTTTTAGTTCGAGATACAATCATGACGGAGGACATGCATAAAGTCTATACCTGCCAGCAATGTCTCGACCATCCTTGCTATAACGCTTGTCCCCGCAAAGACAGTGCCATGTGCATTGATGAAGAAACGGGAATTGTCTATATCAATGAGGAGCACTGCAACGGTTGCAGGCGGTGCTGGAAGGCATGTCCTTTTGAACCAAAACGTATAGCCTTTAATTTGGATAAACCGAGGAAAGCCTTAAAATGCGATCTCTGCCGGAACAGACCGGAAGGGCCGGCCTGTGTGGAATTCTGCCAGGTACGTTGTATCGGCCTTAGCGATCAGCCTATTCCGGGGGAGGGGGAGAATAATGGATAAAATTTACGGATATGTGGGCAAGATTGCGCGAATTAACCTTACGGACAGTACGGTGTCCTATGTCTCGACCTTCAATTACGTACCCAAGTTCATTGGCGGACGTGGGGTATGCAATAAAATTTTTTGGGATGAAGTGGGCCCGGGGGTAAAAGCCTTTGATCCGGAAAATAAACTTATATTCATGACAGGGCCGACTACCAGTACCGGTATCCCCACCGGCGGCCGGAGCACCATGTGTTCCATTTCACCCAACAGTCTGCCGGAGCAATACTGTTGGAGCGGTATCGGCGGCTGGTTTGGCACTATGTTGAAATTTGCGGGTTACGACGGCTTTATCATTGAAGGCAAAGCCCCGGAACCAACCTTTATTTTTATTGATGACGGCAAAATTACCTTCCATTCCGCTAAGGAATTATGGGGTATGCTGGTTCATCAAACACAGAAAAAACTGGAAGAAATTCTTGGCAAAGATGTTACCAGCATCGTAATCGGACCGGCCGGTGAAAACCTGGTCCGCAATGCCAGTATTACCACCAGCAACGACAGCGTGGCGGCCAAAGCCGGTTTTGGTGCGGTGTTCGGATCCAAAAACCTGAAAGCCATCTCTGTCCGGGGGACAGGAATGGTCCGGGCCGCCAAGCCGGAGAAAATTCTTGAATTGCATAAAACCATGGGCAAGCCGCTCAGAAAATTGAATCCCATTAAATATAAGGATTCCTTCTCGCCTCGTCCCCATATTGATTTCCGCGTTCCGGGGGGAGTAAAAGAGGGGCGCGTGGCTTGCAGCTACGGTTGCAACCAGCACTGCAACACCATCTTATTCGATGTTAAAGCGGGTATAGGCGGCAACGAAAAAGGCCGTACCAATTTGGTTAACAAATGTGTGGGCATCTATGCCTATAAGATGATAGAACACAGTGGCTGGACGCCGCAAATGTCTTTTAATACGCCTCAAAATGACTATGCCGGCTGCCGCTTTATTTCCGGTGACGGTTTTACACCCGATCTTAGCGATCCGGCCATTAAAGAAGGCTTTTTGGAACGCCGCCTGGGCGACATCGTCAATTACTGGGACGGGGATTATGACCGGGGAAATGTTATTAACCACCTTTGCACCCAGTACGGAATTGACAGATGGGACGTTATTATCTGGTATATGTCCTGGCTGGCCATGGCCAAAAAGGAAGGTGTGCTGGACGACATCGATTTTGGTTTGGGTATGGAAGTGGATCCGTCTTCCGAAGAGTTTATGAAGCGTTTTCTGGAAATGATTGTTTATCGTAAAGGTTATTATGGCAATATCTTTGCCGAAGGAATGGCCAGGGCGATCCGGACTTTGGGTATGGAGAAATACGGAAAAACTATCTATACCGGCAGAATATCCCAGCGCACAGGTAAACAACAGATTATTCCGATCAGCCTGGAGTCAGCTTGGGGACACTGCTGTCACTGGGCGGGACGAGGATTCCAGGGTTCCAACGATATTACCTGTTGGCTGCCCATTGCCATAGAACTCATGACTTCGACCCGTGACGCCCAGACCAATACTCATCACCATGACTCTTTTGACTATTATCTTGAAGTGAGAGATGATCCCTGCCATAATCCGCGGGTGGCTTCATCTATTATCTTTAACGAGCATTGTGCCGAATTGAAAGAATCGCTGATGAGTTGTGAATTCCAGCTTCCTCAGATTTTTGACAAAGACATTGAGAGTGAGATGTTTGAAGCGGCCACCGGGATCAAGATGACTCACGAAGAGATTTATCAGGCGGCTGAGCGCATCAAGAACCTTTTCCGTGCCATTTTAATCCGCAACCATGGCAGAACCAGGGATATGGAGGTCAATGAGGTTTATCCGATTCTCACTTATCCCGACGCAGACGGTAAAACTGTCTCTTGGGAAGACTTCAACTATCTGGTGGATATGTACTATGAACAAAGAGGATGGGATAAGAAAACAGGTTGGCCGACGAGGGAAACCTATGAAAGGCTGGGTCTAAAAGAAGTGGCGGATGAACTGGAGACTATCGGGAAACTGCCTAAAAGTGATTAAGACCTGTTAATTAAGGTATTCATGCCGCTAAACAGTAAATAATAAAGAGGAAAGCGGAAGGGCGAGAATAGAAAATGCTATTAGAGCTTGGTAAACTTTTAGAATCCATTAAATATGACCAATTGACGGAAAGGACAATCATAAAGGCGAAAACGGTTATTTTAAACTTTTTTGGCGGTTGCCTGGCAGGGGCCGATGATCCGTTAACCATGGCGGAAAAAGCGGTCTGGGAGAGTCAACATGTCAGCGGAGATTGTGTAATTTTAGGCCATAAAGGCAAAACATCCCCCATGGCTGCAGCTTCTGTCAATGCTCTTATGGGACAGATATACCTGCTGGAAGATTGCCATGAAAATACTATAAGCCATCCCGGGGTAGTGGTCATTCCCATTGTCATGGCGCTCGGGCAGAGTTTAAAGGCCGGCGGCCGGCAAATCATTGAAGCCATCGTTGTTGGTTATGAGAGTATCGGGCGGATCGGAAGCGTTCTTATCGCTCCCGGTTTTCCGGAATTTGGCTTGCGGCCGGCCAGCACCATGGCTCCTTTTGGCGGGGCGGCGGCCGCGGCCAAAATTATGGGCTTAAAAGCGGAAGGGATCAGCAACTCTTTGTCCATTGTCGGCAATACGGCATCGGGTGTGATGGAATTTGTCAATTCCGGGACGGTGGATATCTGTCTCCAAAATTGCTTTGCGGCCAAAAACTCTCTGATGGCGGTGATGTTGGCCGCCAATGGGATCAAAGGCGCGCCGACGATTCTGGAAGGTCAATTTGGTTTAGGCCGGGCTTTAAATCAAAGAGAGTTGGATTGGAGCCCTGTTTTGGCTGAACGACCGGGCCATTACATGATAGATGAATCCTTTATTAAGAGATTCCCCGGTTGCGGCCATGTATTGGCAACGGCCCAAGCTGCAACATCATTGGTAAAACGATTTGCAATTGATCCGCAAAATGTGGAAAAGGTAATAGTCGGTGTTTCCAGACGGGCCAAAGAGTTCCCCGGAGTGGACTATGCCGGACCCTATTCGGGTCCCATCTCGGCCATGATGAGTCACCAATTTATGGTTTCTTCAACCCTGGTTCACGGGGAAATCAGTGTGAATACGGTAAAAATGTATGATCATCCTGAAGTGGCTCGAGTTGCCAAGAAGGTGTTTGTTGAGGTTGATGAGGATATTGATCGCGCCTTTCCGCATAAAACGGGTGCCCGTCTTACCGTCCATCTGAAAACCGGCGAAACAATCAGTGATTATCAAGAAGACTTAAATCCCTTGAATTTGGATGAAGTGATCCAGCGCTTTAGAAATAATGCCAAAGGCTTTTTAAGTGACCACAGGATTGATGAGATCATCGATAAAACATTAAATATTGAATCCTTGGATTCAATCAACAGTCTCATGGATTTATTGGAACCTGACAAATAGTGCCCATTATTCAGCTAAATATTTAATAACTAAATAAAGCGATTCAAATTATTATATGGAGGTAAAAGTATGGACAGACTTAAAGGTAAAATTGCAATTATTACAGGTGCGGGCTCCGGTATGGGCAGAGCCACGGCAATAAAATTTGCCCAGGAAGGTGCGAAGGTCGTAGTTGCCGATATTGACGGAAAGAAGGCCGAGGCTGTTGTTGCCGAAATAAAGGAAGCCGGCGGCGAGGCTGTAGCCTGCCAGGCCGACATCTCCAAAAGCGAGGATTGCCAGAAGATGGTTGATACCGCCGTTAAGGCTTTCGGCGGACTCAATGTTCTCTACAACAATGCCGCTTTACCTCAAAAAGAAGTCGAGTTTCATAAATGTTCCGACGAGGAATTTGAACGAATTATGCGCGTTAACGTCCAGGGCGCTTTTATGGCTTGCAAAGCCGCCTATCCTGAATTTTTAAAAGCCGGCGGCGGCGTTTTCCTGGCTACCGCTTCGCTGGGAGCCATTATGCCTCGTGGCAAGAGTATTGCCTATTCTCCCTCCAAGGCTGCCATTATCTGCATGTATAAAGTTCTGGCCAGTGAATTGGCCAAAGACAACATTCGCGCCAATGTAATCCTGCCCGGCCCGACAGCCAGCCCCATGTTGAAGCAGTTTATGGCCGGCGACCGTGAAAACATGTCGGATGAAGAAATTGCCAAGATTGTCAGCACTTCCATTCCTCTCGGCCGTTGCGTAGAGCCGACGGACATAGCCGATGCCGCCGTGTTCCTGGCTTCCGATGAAGCAAAGATGATCACGGGCGAAACCCTTCTGGTGGATGGCGGCCGCAGTGTAGCTCGCGGCAGAGACTAAATTGAACATAAAATAAAAGGGGACGCTTCGAAACTCAGAGTCGTTGCGTCCCCAACAATTTATGATTATTCATTTGATTTTAAGTGCTTTCCCGGACAATCAATTCCGGGGTAACGGATAACAGTCTGGTGGTCTCCTTGCCCTCAATTACTGTTTGGAGAAGTTTAACCGAAAGGTTTCCCATGATATCAGTTTTATTGTCCACAGTGGTCAGCTGTGGGTCGCAGCATATGGAGGACGGAGAGTTATTGTAACCGATAATGGCAACATCCTGGGGTACTTTATAACCTGCTTTCTTTAAAGCAAACAGTCCGCCGGCGGCAGTAATATCGTCTCCGAAAATAATGGCGGAGAAACGGGCGCCGGAGGCAAGGATCTCTTTCACTACTGCAATTCCACCCTCAAAGCTGCGGTAGGTATTAAATATGGATTTGTCGGTAATCGGCAGTCCCAACCGTGCCATATTTTCTTTAAAGGCCGCTTTCTTTCTTTCGCCGCTATAGGTATCGGCATCCTTGACATAAAGAATGTCTTTATGGCCTTTCTCCTTCAGGTGTTCAACGCAGAGCTGCACTCCATGCATTTCATCGATGACAACCGAATAAGTATTGTCGGCCGGGATTTGGCAATGGCTGAGCACAAAAGGAACGTGGGAAAATTCTGACAACATCAGGGTTTCCTGTAGAGTGTTCTTAAAGACAGAACCAATACAGATAATGCCGCAAACGCCAAGATTAACAAGCATTTGAAGATATGTTTTATTATTTTCTATGCTGCCACCGGTATTACACAGGATTGCATTGTAGCCAATTTGAAAGAGTTCCCTTTCCATGGCACAGGCAGTTCTGGCATAGTTTGGAGCAGTGATGTCTGTCGCAAGGATCCCCACAGTCTTGGTGTGCTTTAATACGAGGCCCCTGGCTATGGCGCTGGGCCTGTAATTAAGCTGTTTAATGGCCTCTTGAACTTTGCGTCTGGTTTCAGGTGAAACACTAGACTGGTTATTGAGTACACGAGATACGGTGGCAGTGGAGACGTTGGCGATGCGTGCCACATCATAAATATTGATCTTCTTTTTTGCTATCATAATCACAATCTCTACTATCTTTTATTTTATAAAATATTATTAGTTCAGTTACGGTAGCATCGGCTCCATGCCGTTTTGACCGTAAATAATACAGTAATTATAGAGGCTTAAGCTTTTATTGTCAACATATAGATTGTATCTGTTACATTCTTTTTATTGAGATGTTTTAAGGATATATCTTTGAGAATTATTTAGCGAATGCGTCAGGATAAACAGATTGACATATTTCCTGGATACGTGTAGTATGAATGTAAGTAAAGGGAAACGCTTACATAAAAGTATCATAATAGTTACATTATTATTTCTATTATAACCTAATAATTATATCCGGCCAAGTAAATTTACCGAATTTACTTTTATGATAAGCGTAAACCAAGCTATATATAATAATGGGGAGAAAAAATTAAAAAAATTAAAATTATTGGGAGGCAGAAAAAAATGAGTAAAGAAACGCAGGAAATTTTATTCGAAAAGCCGATTGCTCAGCAGATTGCTGAAATCAGCACCAAGCTTAAGCTGGAGGACATCGATCAGAGAACAATCGATAACGCTAAAATCTTTCTGCTGGACTGCTTAGGCTGCATCCTTTCAGGTAGCCAGATTGAATCCGCCAAGTCAGTCAGGGCGGCCGTGGCCAATATCGACAGCGACGGCGAATGTACGATTATTGGGACCAACCAGAGAACCAATCCCATGCTGGCGGCACTGATCAACGGCACAGCCGGCCACAGCCAGGATTACGATGACGATCATCGCGAAGGAACTCAGCATTCCTCTGTAGTGGTTTTACCGGCAGTACTGGCCTTGGCCGAAAAGTACGGCAAGAGCGGAAAAGACGCCCTTTTGGCTTATATAGTAGGTTCTGATGTGACAATACGCGCCGGAGAAGCCTTCAACGGAACATCCTATTATGCGGGATGGCATCTTACCGGTACCTGCGGCGTTTTTGGTTCGGCGGCCGCCGCTTCTCTCCTGTTGGGCTTGAACGTCGACCAGATGGTTAATGCCCTCGGCGTTGCCGGTAGCACATCGGCCGGTATCGGCGAATTTAACTCCTGCGGTGCCTGGACCAAGAGATTCCATGCCGGTCGCGCTTCCATGGACGGGATACTTGCCGCTTATATGGGTAAAAGCAACTATTTCGCTCCGCCGACAGTATTTGAAGGCAAGGAAGGCTTCCTCGTCTGCTTCTCCTTTAAAGGCACACCGGAAAATCCAAATCCTAAAGGAGATTTCGATGCCAATAAATTGATCAAAGACTTTGGCAAGAAATGGGAAATGGCAGACAATAGTATCAAGTTGCACGCCTGCTGCCGCTTCACCAACAACTTTGCCGATTGCGCCATCGATATTCGTAGACAAGGCTGCGATGTATCCAAGATCAAATCCATCCACGCCGAATGCAACAAGTTTACCGATACCAAACTGTGCAGACCGGAAGATATCAAACGCCATCCTAGAAATGTTGTCAATGCCCAGTTTTCACTCTTTTATGAAATTGCCTGCGGTTTGCTTAGAGGCAGCTGCCTACCGGATTCATTTACTGAAGAAGCGATTAAGGATCCGGAAATTCATCGTTTGTGCGACCTGATTACCTGGGAAATCAATCCTGAGTTTGAAGCAGTTTATCCCAAAAAGTATCCTGCCCGGGTTACAGTAACCATGGAAGATGGAACCAAGTATGTAGCAGAAGTAGAATATCCCAAAGGAGACCCCGAGTACCCGGCTACTAAAGAAGAAGTTCTTACCAAGTTCCGCGCCAATGCCGCCAATACCATCGGCAAAGTGAAGGCTGAACGGATTATCGAACTGGTGGATAAATTCGAAACTCTGGAAAACTTAAATGAACTGTTTGAGTGCCTGAAATAATTGTTCCATTTCTATACGTTTCAACAAGCTGGGAGATGAAAAGATATGGGGATGACCATGTCGGAAAAAATCCTGGCACGCCACGCAGGAGTGCCCGCCGCCAAGGCGGGCGACATCCTGACCTGCCAGGTGGATGTGGCTGCTTGCCACGATATGTTCTTTACGGTTGCCGGACAAATTGATTTCGAAAGGGTAAACAGGATTGCAGATCCGGATAAATGTGTAATTCTTCTTGACCATGCGGTTCCGGCTCCTACTGCTAAAGATGCCCATGGCGCCGTTAAAGCCAGGGCTTTTGTTGAAAAACATGGGATTAAAAACTTCTTTGATGTGGGCGAACATGGTGTTATCCACCAACTGCTGGTGGAAAAAGGATTTGCGGCACCAGGGAAGTTAATAGCCGCCGGTGATTCCCATACCTGCGCTGCCGGCGCTATGAACGCAGCAGCCCGCGGATTCGGACCTGCGGAAATGGTGTATGTCTGGTGCAAAGGGGAAACATGGTATCAAGTAAGTCCGACCATCCTTTACAGGCTGCACGGGCGTTTTGCCAGCCAGGCCGTGACCGGCAAGGACTTGTTCCTGTATATTGCCGGAGTTTACGGCGATGCTACCAATATGAACGTGGAATTTGGCGGCGAAGGTGTGGGAAACATGACAATTTCCCAACGTCAAAGCGTAGCCACCATGTGCGCCGAGATTAACGCTGAATTTGCAATTTTCCCTTGTGATGATGTTTTGCGCGAATTTTTGAAAGAACGCGGTGACCAGGAGATCAACGCTGTTGATCCGGATCCGGACGCCGACTACCATGACGTTCGGGACATCGATTTGGGAAAACTTACTCCATATGTTGCTTTACCGCATTATATACCGAATAATTGCCGCCCGGTTAAGGAAGTTGAAGGCACCGAGGTCCATCAAGTTCTTCTCGGCTCCTGTTCCAATGGTCGCCTGGAAGATATTGCTCTGGCGGCCTCTATTGTCAAAGGCAAGCGTGTGGCCAAGGGAGTTCGCTTTATTGTGACTCCGGCTTCGCAAAAAGTATATCTTGAAGCACTGAAGGCTGGATACCTTGAAACGCTGGCAGAATCGGGCGCTGTGATAACCAACGCCACCTGCGGTGCTTGCTACGGCGGACATATGGGGCTTTTAGGTCCCGGGGAACGTTGCCTTTCGACGACGACAAGAAACTTTAAAGGAAGAATGGGAGATGCAGACAGCGAAGTAATGCTCTGTTCTCCGGCTACAGCCGCCGCGTCTGCACTGACAGGCAAAATTACCGATCCCAGAGAGTTTTTGGGGGGTTAACTATGAAATTTAAAGGTAGAGTTTGGGTATTTGGCGATGAAATCAATACCGATCTTATTTTTCCTCACAGCGCCTTTCGGGTTTCTCCTGAAGAACAGGTTAAATTGGTTTTCAGCGATAACAGGCCCGGTTGGTCTTCGCTGGTGCAAAAGGGAGACATCTTAATTGCCGGCAAAAACTTCGGTACGGGATCCAGCCGCCCGGGTGCGGTACTGCTTAAGAGACTGGGCCTGGCATGTCTGGTTGCCGACAGCATAAACGGGCTCTTCTACCGTAACTCAATCAGCTATGGTTTTCCTGCGCTCCAGTGTCCCGGTGTCAGCACCATGTTTGAAGAAGGAGATATTGCGGAAGTGGACCTGTTGGAAGGAACAGTCACCAACTTAAGAACCGGTGAGACCCGTCAGGGGAACAAACTTTCGCAATCTATGGCCGATATTTTAGAGGCCGGCGGTATTGAAGAGCTGTTGATTAAGGAAGGGTATATGGATTAGTAGAAAAGGAGAGGGTCAAATGCTGAAGAACCCAGGAAAAGTGCTTCGTGAATTGCTAAAACAGCCTGGCATCCTTATGGCGCCGGGTGTTTACGATGGTATTTCGGCCCGCATCACGGAACAGGCCGGTTTTAAACTAGGTTATTTGACGGGTGCCGGTGTGGCTGTAAGCAGAATAGGCGAACCGGATATCGGCTTGACTACCATGACCGATGTTGTGGATCTCGCCCGTGCTTTGACCATCAAAGCGGAGATCCCTTATATCTGCGATGCGGATACCGGTTACGGTAATCCACTCAATGTTATCCGGACAGTGCATGAATTGGAAGCTGCGGGTGTGGCTTGCATTCAGTTGGAGGACCAGGTTGCCCCAAAACGCTGCGGGCATTTGGCCGGCAAGTCTTGTGTTCCCGCCGAGGAGTTTGTTCAAAAAATCCGTGCTGCCAGCAGGGAAAAATTTTATGAAGATACACTTATCATGGCCCGGACCGATGCGCGAGCCGTATACAGTCTTGAGGAAGCAATTGAACGCGGCAAAATGTACATGGAGGCGGGCGCCGATATTCTCTTTATTGAAGCGCCTCAAACCATAGATGAAGTTGAAAAAATAGGCAAAATATTCGGGCATCAGATACCGCTGTTGGCCAACCAGGTAATCGGCGGCAAAACACCGCGTTTGACGGCCAAAGAACTGGAACAGTTGGGTTATAAAATCGTAATATTCCCCGATGTCTTGCCCTTTGCGGCCAGTGTGCTGTTAAGAAGAATCCTGGACAAGGTTATGGCTGAAGGGTGCAGTTGGGATGCCGTTCCTGATGCTCCGGACAGCCGTGAGCTGTTCAACACCATGGGTATGGCCGCCTGGCGGGAAACGGAGCAGCTTTATAAAGAAGGCTGCAGGTAAACCTAAAGTTCCAAGAGGAGGAATACCATGTCATTATATAAAATAACACCTCTTCATCTGGGCGATATTACTCGGCCGAAATCCAATATGATCTATGGCTATCAAGGAACGGAGGTTCAAGATTTTCCTTTAATAGCCTATTACCTGGAGGGCGAACATAAGATCCTGGTGGATACCGGCGGAAGCCATCCTGAAAGCGCCCAGGGAAAAAAAGCGGCTCCTTACAAAAGGTCCCCTGAACAGGAACTGGATGCCGCTCTTCTGAGTATCGGCGTTAAGCCGGAAGATATTGAATATGTAATATTTACCCATTTGCATTGGGATCATGCGGCCAACAATCACTTTTTCCCAAAGGCCAAGCTGCTCTGCCAAAGAAAAGAGTGGGAAAGCCTGCATGACCCCAAATATTCCAGCAAAGGCTATGAACTGGATAATGTCCTGCAATACAAATACGAGCTGCTGGACGGCGATCAGGAGGTTGTGAAGGGTGTCTCCGTGATCCTTACCCCCGGCCACACACTCGGTATGCAGTCTGTTGTAGTTGACACCGAAATAGGCAAAGTGATTTGTACGGGAGACCTTGTCACTTTAAGACAAAGCCTCACTTACGACCCGCCTAGATTCAACGCTTTGCTTTATGATGATTCCGCCCGGGAAGAGATGCAGCAGAGTCTAAACAAGGTTCTGGCCATCTCCCGGTATATACTACCCGGCCACGAT
>Ga0134103_1003049_pt1 | contig 11747 bp, 4 predicted proteins | sample 14_taG_2_FD_94445 | JGI IMG/M metagenome (GOLD analysis project Ga0134103, IMG submission 94445) | Switchgrass degrading microbial communities from high solid loading bioreactors in New Hampshire, USA - 14_58_20_212_A1 metaG | ecosystem: Engineered > Bioreactor > Semi-continuous > Anaerobic >...
CAAATCAATGCTCTCGACCTGTTTTTCCGTAAGGAGGTCTATTGCCGTCATTCGCTTAACCTGATTGTCTATTATTTTCCTGAAATCTGCTTCATTATTTTCAGTATTGATTTTTATTTCAGCCAGATCCAGATGTTGCATGATAAAATGCATTATAGTTCCTTTTTCTGCAGCGCTTAAACCTTTCTTTTCTTCCAAAAACATAGGTTTTTTAATAAGTTTGGCAGTAAAGTAAGGCATAGATGCGCTTTCCTCCAACGATTGAGCGTTGAATCTTCTTTTCAGCTCTGTAACAGAGAGCTTCGCGGGGATAAACGCCGCGTCTATGTATTTATATTCCCAGCCAAGTCTCCTGTCTATTTCTTCTATACTACTGTTACCGCAGGCAATCGAATTCTCATCGTCATCGGCTGTCAAATCCTCAATCTGATTGATAAAATCATTTACCTCATAATCATCGGAACCTTTATCCGTCATTATATCGCTTTTGCTCCAGAGTTCGATATCCCATAGGGATGAGTCTTCTATCAGTGAACCTTTAAATTGGTTTTCTGAATCCGCTTTTTTGCGGAAATCCTCACACCGGCTATGGCGCAGGACAGCCGGTACTATCCAGTCAAGATAATTTTGTGCATTTAACATTTCGTAGTCGGGAAGCTTTTCTCCCTTAGTATTTGCAACATAAAACCATTTAATTAAACTCTTATCCAATTCGGAGACTGCCCCTGTTATAATAAGTTTTTCACGCGCTCTGGTAAGAGCAACGTATAAAATCCTCATTTCCTCCGACAGAGTCTCGTTTTTGATTTTCACCTTTATTGCTTCCTTGGCAGCCGAAGACCATGAAAGTCTTTTTTTATAATCCACCACATCAGGGCCGATACCCATCTCCTGATGCAACAGAATGCTTTTATTCATATCCTGCAGATTAAACTTTTTACCGCAGCCTGAAAGAAATACGACGGGGAATTCCAAACCCTTGCTTTTATGAATGCTCATGATTCTGACTACATTGTCATTCTCGCCTAATATTTGGGCGCTTCCCATATCTCCCTTGCTGCTTTTCAGCTTGTCAATAAAATTAATAAAATTAAACAGTCCTTTATAACTTGTTTCTTCAAATTGTTTTGCTCTTTCAAACAGAATTCTTAAGTTTGCCTGTCTCTGTTCTCCTCCAGGCATGGCTCCCACCATGCTATAATAGCCCGTATCGCTGTAAAGTTTCCATATAAGCTGATCGGCAGGCAAATATAAAGATGCCTCCCTCCACCCGGCTAAATTATCGAGAAATTTTTTTGCTTTATTGCGAACCTCTCCAGACCCCTCTTCGGAAAGTTTAATCAAGCCGTCAAACAACGAACCTTTGCGCGTTGCGAGTCTTATGTCAACCAGGTCATCGGTGGTGAAGGAAAAAATCGGCGACCTTAATACCGATAATAATGGGATATCCTGATACGGGTTATCAATTATCTGTAAAAGTGACAGTACAACCTGAATCTCAACAGTTTTGAAAAATCCGCTTCCTGTATCAGCAAAGACAGGTATCCCAGCCATAGTCAATTCTTCGACAAACACGTCTGACCAATTTTTTGTCGTTCTTAGCAGAATTACTATATCCCGGTATTCCAGTTTTCTATACTTCTTTTGGTTCTTATCAAAAACAGCGAAGCAATTGCCATCTTTATCGGGTTCCATAAGCATTCGTATTCTTTTAGCCACCATTCTGGCTTCACATTGTATGTTATCAAGCATTTCTTCTTCCTGTCCGGCTGCTTCACCATTGTTTTCCTCTGTATCGCTGTTGGAGTTATTTAATTGGTTATCAGACTCCCCGGTATTAATAATATGAAGTTCGGTGCTTCCGTCAAAGATCATCCCCTGTTGTTCAATATCCGGAAATTCAGCGCCGGGATTAAGCGCTTCATTTTCAGTGTAATCCAGTTCTCCGACATTTACAGACATTATTTGTTTGAAGATAAAATTCACGGCATCCACAACATTTTTACGGCTTCTGAAATTCTTGTACAAAAGTATTTTCCTGAAGGGACTGTCCTTTTCAGTTGAATATGTATCATATTTTTGCATAAACAGCTCCGGCCTTGCCTGTCTGAACCTGTATATGCTTTGTTTGACATCGCCCACCATAAAGATATTCGGCTTAGGGCTGTCCACTCTGGATATCATGTTAATAATAAACTCCTGAACCAGGTTACTGTCCTGATATTCGTCCACCATTATCTCGTCAAAACGCTCTCTGTATTGCAGCGCAGTATCCGAAGGAATGAGCCTTCCGTTTTGATCTCTTTTTGTAAGGATCTCAAGGCAATAGTGTTCCAGATCGTTAAAGTCCAATATGGATTTTCTATTCTTTTTTTCGTTGTATCTTAATGACATCTCAATAACTAAGTCGGCAAGACATTTCATCCTGACATAAAGAGCATTCATTTCATTTATTAGCTCTGCCGAATCAGCGTTTACCATTTGCCCCTTAATTCTCTCCAGTCGTTTCTTTACATTGTCTCTTATACTCTTAACCGTATCCTTTTTGTTTTCATCTGCCTCCTTGCCGGCTCTCGGGAGATTGGAAAAAGTAAAGGTATTTAAGGTGAAATATAAATCATCCCAGACTTTTCCGGAATGTAATTTTTCACCGTTTTCTATCAGCATAATAAGATTATTGATATTTGATACATCCTCCTGGAAAACAGGCAGATATTTTTCCAATCCCGGTTCTGTCATAATAATGTCTAAAGCGTGGGTAAGCATATCCTTCATACCCTTGAGCTCAATTCTTACCGAAGACAGGAGTATTCTGCCCCATACAGTGGATGCAAAATCGGTTCCTTCTGGGATCTTAAATGCTTCAGTCATATCCTTCAGCCATTTTTCCGGCCACGGATTGCTCTGTATAAAAGTATGCAAATTAAGGACTATATCCATCAGTTGTTGATCGTTCCGATTACTTCCATAGCTTTCCAAAAGCTCATAAAAGTCCTGATTGTTTTCCTTTTCATACTGTTCTTCAAAAACATCGTTTAGGGCTTCAAGTTTCATTAAATAGCTTTCTGTTTCATCGGCAATCCTGAAATCCGGATCAATGTTAAGAAGATGAAAATTGCTGCGGATGACTTCCGTACAAAAAGAATGTATGGTGGTTATACTGGCTTTTCCCAGTAGTGCCATCTGTCTTTGTATGCCTTTAGATCCGGGATTGTCTTCCAAGTATTTGGATATGGCATTGGCAATTCTTTCCCTCATCTCGGCTGCTGCCGCGTTGGTAAAGGTAACTACCAGAAGCCTGTCTATATCAACAGGATTTTTTTCATCGGTTATTTTCTTAATAATTCGCTCAACCAAAACAGCTGTTTTACCCGCGCCGGCGGCGGCTGCCACCAGAAGATTGCAATCCCGTGCGGTTATAGCATCCCATTGTTCATTTGTCCATCTGGTTTCACTCATTTACTCTTTCTCCTTAATACTTTCCCAAACCTCATCATTATCTTTGTTATACAACAATCTGTAAGAGTTCTCCTTTCGTGTTGCATCGAACTGGCATACAGGAAGATAACTGCAATAGGTGCATGCGCTTATGTCCTTTTTCTTATATGGTTTAATATCGGCATTCCCCTTCATTATTTCTACGCAGATATCTTTTAGCAATCCTTTTATATATTTCCGAATAAGTCTGAACTGTTCGATGGACGCTGCCGAAGTGTTTCTTCCAAGCACACCTCCCTTATTTATAGTCGCAGGTATCACCATGGAAGAACCTTCGATTGTATTATCCATTTCTTTAATCAGCTTGACATCGGCCAGAACCAGACCTTTCATCTTCAGTTTCCGCATTATGGTCTTCTCCAGTTCCTCTTCGGAAATATTTTTGTCGCTTCTGATAATGGGATCATCCACCTTAAAATATAATATGCCTCCCGGGAAAACCGGACTGTTTCCTTTCTGTTCTTCACTTTCCCATATAGCATCCATATAAGTAATAAGCTGAATTTGTAACCCGTAAAAAACATCCGACAGTTTGAAATCTTTGGGGCCCGACTTGTAATCGATTATACTGAAATATTTTCCATCCTCGGACTCAAAAGCGTCTATCCGGTCTATCCGTCCGGTTAACCGGATAGTCTGCCCTGAATCAAGTTGGATCACTATAGGAGGATATTTCTCATTTTCACCGAACCCCACCTCGTAACCAACAGGATTAAAGCTGCTCCTGCGTATATGTTGAGCTATAAGCAATACCGCTCTTGTAACCACTCTCTTAAGCCGCATTGTAAGGGTAGTGTACCGCTTTGATGCCGCGATCCCCTTCCCCTTCATGCCTTCAATCATCTCATCCACAATTTCTGATATTTTTTCCCTGCACCAATCGTCAGTAAAATTCCTCCAGGTCATATCTCCTTCCGACACCAGCCTGGAGAATTTTTCAATAACGGCATGCATAAATGTCCCTATATCCGGTGGATTAAGGCTGTAAATCTTCCGCTCCTTTGCCTTTAAACCATACTGAACGAAAAAAGAAAAGGGACACGAACTATATTTCTCCAGTCTTGATACGCTTGAATAAGCAGGATTGCCGTATAAAGCCAGGATTCTATCTTCACTGATTCTTTCAGCCGAATTGGTATAACTGAAAGCTTTTCTCACAATATCAATGCTTTCTTTCCAGTCTTCACGTCCTTTGAACCACCTGTAAACATCATTCCATATCGGATTAATTTCATTGCCGTCGGCTTTTTGTCTTAACGCTACTATGAGCTTTTTAAATGCGGGCTTTTGTCTTGAAATTGCTTCCATATCAAATTGATCAGGCAAAGAAGGAATAATGTCGCTTTTCTGACTCAGCTTTGGAAAAAGCTTCTGCAGGCGGGACACGATAATTGAAGGCCTCATGGTTTTACCCTCACTGTCCCCTATCGGCCAGCTTATTCTTAAATATTCACTGGCACCGGTAAGAGTCCTGTAAACAAGGTACTGTTCGTCAAAAGCCTGCGTTTTTGTATCACTTGCAAGCTCAATGCCCATATGATATAAAACCGAGCGATCCTGATCCGATAAAATACCTTCTGTCAGGGCAGCTGAGGGAAAAATTCCATCATTGGCACCTAATACTAACATGGCTTTTATTTCATGGCTCCTGGATCGTTCCACACTTCCTACGAGCACCTGATCAACGGCAGCGGGAATTGTTCCTATTTTGTATTCCGACAATCCTATCTTCAGGATTTCGCTGAACTCCTCGAGACTTAAGGTTTCGTCACCCAACACTTCCACCGTCTGATCCAGAAGCTCCATAACTATATTCCACACCTGCGAATACTCATCGGCAAGTTTAAGCAAACCTGATTCTCTGAAGTTGTCAATGGTTTTCTCTATCGAATCAGGAACGCCCAAATCGCATAAAAATTCAAAAATTCCAGTACAAAATTCCGCAGCTGTTCTTTTACCCTTAGTCTTATTTCTGAAACCCTGTAAAGGCTTCACTACTCTGATTCTTATATTATTTATTTCATCAAGTTTATGATTTTCATTAAGTTGATCATCGGGAATAAGTTCCGGACTCATGTCCCAAGGTTTTTCCCTTGTCCAGTAACTTCCCCGGATTCCGCATGCCAGTACATAATTTTCCAAAAGGTCAATGCTTCTCCGGTCAATGCCCGTCAAACCTGTTTTCAAATAGCGAAATACAGCTTCATAGGACCAGTTGTCAATAAAAATGTCCATCATTGATAGAAGAAGGCGTATTAACGGATGATTATTTATTTCGGTCTTTCTGTCAATAAAGTACGGGATCTCATAGTCATTAAAAATCAGCTCAACGAGTTTCTCATAAGCTGGAAGATTCCTTGAAACAACCGCAATGTCGCGGAAACGCATATTATGATCTCTGCAAAGCCGTATAATCTCGCAGGCCGTCGCTTCTATTTCGGTAAAAATATTCTTGGCCGCAAAAAGAGATATATCTTCCATCTCTTTGTCCAGAGTTCTATATGGAAATGCATAGAGATTCTTTTCCAAATGCGCTAATTCTTCGCTTTTTCTGAAACGAACGGATTCGCCAAAAAAAATAGGGTCTTCCATTACAACGCCATTTTCCGCGGCTAACCTTTTCAGTTTTCTGTAAACATTCCTGACAGGTGAGAATACATTGATTTCATTTTCCTTACTGTTTTCAAGAGTGTCGGTACACAGGCTCACAGTAACACGGAACGCCTTTTTTAAGAGTTCGCCGATTATCTTATACTCCTGCGGCGTAAAACTTATAAAGCCGTCAATCCAGATTTCGGCGCCATCATATAAGTTAGATGCGGCAATTTTTTTTGCCGCCAGGGTAAGGTCATCATCCGAGTCTCTGTACCTCTTTTCAATCAGGGATTCAAATTCGCTATATACAAGATTAATCTCTGTCAGCTTTTGTCTTAAGAGATTGTCCTCATCAAGGGCATCAATGGCATCCTGCAGTTTGTTGGGTGTCACATTGTATCTTTTAAGTTCTGTGATAAGGGTGGAGATCGTATTTACAAAACCTTCCCTTTCACTGGTTCCGGCAAAAACTTTGAACCTGTCCTTCATTTTATTAAGAATCCGGTATATTATCATTGACTTTCCGGCAGGATGAATGTGGGGGTATGTTATTCCCCCCGTCTCATTAAATACTCTGTATGCCATTCTTTGAAAGCTCAGGACTTCGGTCTTCAGTATGCCGCCGGTTTTGGTAACTGAAACAAGGTTCTTTTCAGCCTGAAAAGAAAACTGCTCCGGAACCAGTAAAACCAGCGTTCTTTCCGAGTTCTCCTCTATCCGGGATTTTATTTCATTTAAAATAAAATGTGTCTTGCCGCTGCCGGCACGACCGTATACTATACGTAAACTCATAAGTTTCCCCGTTATCTGCATTTTTGTTTTTTTATTATTTAATTATATCATAAGAATACAAGGCAATTGATTGCTCAAAAATGTAGCTGCCGCATGTTATCCATGCGGCAGCAGTATATTGATTCAATGTTTATTTATGCAATCCTGAGAATTCTTGTCATTCTGAGTACCAGCGAAGAATTTTGCTTTCCCTGTCATTCTGAGCGAAACAAAGAATCTTTCTGTTATCATATAAGATCCTTCACTACGCTTCGCTGCGTTCAGGATGACACACTAGGGATACTTGATCAGAATACCAAATCGCTCTTCTCTTTTATTTTCATCTCTTCAAAATACCTGTTCTCCATTGGTATCCATATTTCTTTGAATTTACGGGCAAGAGCCTCCCCCGACCTTTTGGTTATTATTTCAAGCTGTTTATCATGGTCAACACCAAGGAAAATCTTATAATCGTAAATATCGATAAGAGTGGGGTGCATACTGTAAACACCCTCCACAATATTAAGCTTTTTTTCTTTCACTTGAACGGTTCTGTCAAAACTTAAGGTATGGCAGTTATATACCCGGTATTCAAAATCTCCGCCTTCTATAAGACGGTCGGCTACCTCATGCCTGAATCTGACATAATCCACATTCCCGCCGGTTTCCTTGAGTCTTTCCTCTGTTTTCAGCTCCGGTGGAAGGAAGAAGTCATCCATATGAAATACATTGCAATCAAAATGTTCTTCGATATATTTTGCCAGCGTACTTTTTCCGGCTCCGCTGTTACCATCAATAGCAATTATTACAGTGTCTTTTTCCTTTAGAAGTGTATTGATTTTTTTCAGTATAATTTCTTTATCCTGTTTATTCAGCATTTTATTAATCCTGCTCTCTTTTATCTTTATGATGCAATTCATTCTGTGTTAAGCAAAGAATCCTTATCCCGATGTCATTCTGAGCGTCAGCGAAGAATCTTTTGCGTTAACACTTAAGATCCTTCACTGCGCTTCGCTACGTTCAGGATGACGAAAGGGTAAGTTTCGTTATAGATGACACCATTGTATCACAAATTTTCTTCCTTCAATGCATCTATTGGATTATCCTTCTTAATCTTTCGCATAGAATAAATCATTGTGGCAAAAACAACTGCAAACACACTGCCCACCGAAATCACAATACTGTACCACGGAATGAAGAAACCTGTCTCCAAACCATTCTGTATGCTCCTGTATATCAGCCAGGTAACACCAATTGACACAGGAATACCGTATACCAGCCCTTTTATACCATAGAGCAGGCATTCGTAATTCATCATTCTGTTAAACATTTTCTGTGTCATGCCTATAGATTTTAACATTGCAAACTCTCTGCGACGTAAGCCTATATTTGTTGAAATAGTATTGAATACATTGGCCGCAGCAATCAGGGATATTAAAACTATGAATCCATATGAGAATACATCCAGTACTGTTATGATAGCCCTGTTGGATTCTTCCATTTCAGCGTAATCAATTATCCTGCTGTAGTTTAGACCCATTCCGCTTAAAACCTTGACCATTTCATCATAAACAGTTTTGTGATCATTTGTTGCAAAATACATTGCTGTTTGAGCCGAGTCAAAGTCTTCACCCATTACTTTATATGCAGCACTGTACGGGTAGAGCAACGAAATTGAGACACCTGGATTTGTACTAACCATAAACGGTTTCTTATCTGTCAGGGTACCTTCAACTGAATAATCAATTACTACTTCTTCAGCTGCAAACTGCTTTTTATTTCCATCATCATCCATGTATATGAAATAAGTCTGCCCATTGATATACTGGGTTTCACCTGTATAATGTAAATTCTCCTTTTTAGCAAGCTTTCTCATATTGATTTTTTTAAGATCATTCTTAATAAGATTTATTGTGTAATAGCGTACTTCGTTAAAGTCAAATATTCGACTATAACCATTTATTACCGGCAAAGGCTTGTCAGGGTCCATATGAATATCGACATTTATTGAATTATCTTTTAAAAACTTCTCATAGGTAGCATCATCAATAAAATACTCCATAACATTAAAATAGGTGTACTGTCCCTCTTTTAGCTCATTATTGTATATCTTTTCTGCATACTCTATATACTCCTGGCTCAGGTCTTCCACGGCTATCTCAATGTAATCTGATGTATAATTAATGATCGTATATCCGCTTTCTGTAACATCGCTGATACTCTTAAGGCTGTTGAAGACTTCATCAACGGAGTACTTATTAGTTGAATCCGGCGTAAAAGTATAAACTATATCATATTCTGCCGGGTCCATCACTTTACCTGCACTCTCCTTAAGGTAAGCCGAAAAGCTGGAGGCGGAAATAAAAAGGACAATACTTAAAAAGAGTGAAATGACTGTGGCGCGATATTTTCTTTTATTGCGCTTGAAGTTTTTATTTGCAAGCATACCTTCTAAGCCAAAAAGCCTGTATATAAACTTTGATGTCCTCACTTTCTTTGCCTTTATCCTAACATCTTGAGACATTCTTATAGCTTCAATAGCCGAGACTTTAGCAGCCCTTTTTGCAGGAATGTATGCAGAGATCAAAACGGTGATAAGGCCAATAATTACTGCGATAACAACAGCCTGCCATGAAACCGACAAACGGAACACTGCTTCGATACCATTCATAAAATAAGTGGTAAACAAATTCCCAATACACTTAAAAGTAATCCCCATTCCCAATATACCGGCAAGTATCCCGAGGGGGATTCCAATTATGCTAAGTGCAAAGGCTTCAAACAGTACGCCTTTTTTCATCTGTTTTTTGGTAGCTCCGACTGAAGACAAAAGTCCGAACTGTTTCGTCCGCTCACTTACAGATATCGAAAAGGCATTATAAATAAGCGATATGGAACCAAACACAATAATTCCTATAAGAATTGCGGCAAGGCTGTAAAATACCTTAAGATAACTATCTATATTCGATATTCCGCTTAGACGCAGATAATCATTATTAGTGGTATACTCGTATCCAGAAAAAGTCTCCTCCATAAAATCGAATATTTTATTAGGATGCTTGAGCTTTAAATACACATCATAGCTGTATGTCGTCTCTCCACTATCCAGAGTGAGTCCTGTATAGCCGGGAGCAGAAAATGGTTCGAAACTGGGCCTTTCATAAAATCCGACAACAGTATAGCTTCTTTGCTCTTTTATGGTGAGGCTTTCACTTTCACCATTATCAGGATTTATGAATGGAACGCTCTGTTTCAGGGCCATACCGTCTATTTCTCTGATGCCTATGTCCAGATTCAGTACATCACCTATTGAATAAATAACTCCTCCGTTTGATTCAAGATGATTTGGCAAAATTATCTGGGATGTATTGGCAGGAAGCTTTCCGGCTGTTAATCGTACAGGCATCGTTTCGGCAAAGGTTGAGTCCATTCCTGCAATGAACAGGTATGGTTTATCTTCATTGATACAATCCTCCAATAAAGCATATCCTATATTCTGAATGGTAGTTATACTCTCTATCTCAGAATCGTTTCTCAATTCCTCCAGCTTTTCATACGGAATAGATGAAGCCGACCCATGCCAGTCCCCGTCCTGTTCGATTATTACCTCCAGCAAATAATTACGAAGGCTGGATATGCTGGTTGTAACCGCAGTTATCATTGAAACAGACAATATAATTCCTATTATAGTAACAAGAGTCCGAACCTTGTTTTTCCACAGGGTTTTTAGCGTAACCTTATTGATGATATTCATTAGTCTACCACCCTTCCGGAAAATCCTTCGGTTGCCTGCAGATTCGCATTTGGTGACGAATTTCTGATGGCTGACGATTTTCTTATGATCTCGTCCCGGATGATCCTTCCATCCTCGATGGACAGAATTCTGTCTGCCTGGAGCGCTATATTTTCGTCATGGGTTATTATGATAAGGGTCTGACCGTACTTTTGATTTGATAGTTTAAGAAGTTCCACGATCTCCTGGCTGTTTTTGGAATCCAAATTTCCCGTCGGTTCATCGGCAAGAACTACCGCCGGTGCATTCATGAGAGCACGTCCAATGGATACCCGCTGCTGTTGACCTCCCGAAAGCTGGTTAGGCAGATGATTTTCGCGATCCTTTAAATTAAGTATCCTTAAAAGCTCCTCCAGTCTTTCAGTGTTAACCTCTCTGCCGTCCAGAAGCACCGGAAGCGTAATATTTTCTGTTACTGTTAAGACCGGTATCAGATTGTAAAACTGATATATCAGGCCGACCTGTCTGCGGCGGAATATGGCCAGGTTTTCATCACTCTGGGCATAGACGTCCTGCCCGTTCATATAGACTTTTCCGCTGGTTGGCTTATCAACACCGCCAATAATATGAAGCAATGTGGATTTGCCCGATCCGGACGGACCGATTATCGCTATAAATTCACCCTTCTGAACCGAAAAAGATACATTGTCCAGCGCTTTAACAAGGTTTTCATCTTTCCCGTATATCTTTGTCAGATTTTCAACTCTTAATATTTCCATGTTAACCTCCAAACAGATTTGACTACTATGTAAACCGGGATGGTCCACGCAAACTTAAGGAACTCGAAACCGCATAAACCGCGGACTCATCCTTTGCGTACGTTCAAGACCATAAGCAGGGAACAACTATATCCGTGTTCTCTGTAAGCCCTTTTACATGTTTTAATTTTATCCATTGGAAGTGACATATAGGTGACTAAAATATAACTAAAATGTCACCTTAAGCTTACACAATGTCCTTGTAGAACCGGATCGTAAACTTCGCTCCGCCTTCCTTGCGATTTTCGACTTTAATTGTACCGTTTTGGCTTGTTATTATCATGCGGGCAAGGGCGAGACCTATACCTATATTATTATTGCTTGAATTTTTA
>Ga0134103_1003056_pt1 | contig 11731 bp, 9 predicted proteins | sample 14_taG_2_FD_94445 | JGI IMG/M metagenome (GOLD analysis project Ga0134103, IMG submission 94445) | Switchgrass degrading microbial communities from high solid loading bioreactors in New Hampshire, USA - 14_58_20_212_A1 metaG | ecosystem: Engineered > Bioreactor > Semi-continuous > Anaerobic >...
AACGAAGGCCGGTAGCGGACCTGTTCTTCATCGACGGGATTTAAATAACGATCCCGGAGGACGAAATAGGTCAGCGCCGTGTTGTTGGAAGCGTCGGATTCGATGATGATGCCCTGGGGGTTGACGGTAGAGCGCAGGGCATAAAGCCCATTGGGCAGGTGTGTAATGTCGATGGACTGTCCGGGGATATGCGCCGCGTAAGTATCCACCCAGCCTACCGAGATCCCCTGGCGCTTCCACAGGCACTGATAATATACGCGCCGCTCCGGGACTTCGATACCAGCCTGCTGCTGTTCCCGCAGCCAGGCTGTGTCGCCGGTCCGGCCGGTATCCATCATGCAGTAGCTCACCTTATCGCTGCGGGCGACGATGCGATCCAGGTCTCCTTCCGGACCGGTGCTCCAGATTTCGTAGCTGCTGAAGCCTTCCCAGTGCCAGTGGGTGTGCTCGGCGTGATAAGAGAATGTGCCTACGTCCTGCAGCACCTGGGTCTGACCGCGGCCGTAGAGGTGCTGGGTGACCTGCAGGGTATCCTCTTCTGCGTCGAGTTTCCCGCGCAGTTCGAGGACCCCCGGGCCGCTGTTCCAGACCGAGTTGCTGAAGCGGATCACCTTTTTACCGCTCTGCACGACGAGCTGCAGGTCATGAGGGGGAAGGGTCCTCAGGTCGGGCAGGAACACAGATTCCAGGTCGATGCCTGCCGTTTCCTCATGGATGGACGCGATGCAGGCCTCTTGCCGCAGCGCAGGGTTGCACAGCTCAGAAAATCCCTGAAGGGCGTGAAAACCCGGTGAAACGAAGGCTGCGGCGAGCAGCAGGCGCGCCAGTATTCTTTTCCAGAGATTAAGAAATGAAATGCAGCGGTTGATCACGGTCGACAAACCAAATCCCCTCTACCGTTCGCGACCCGGTACAGGAGTTTAGTATACCAACCGTAATTAACAGGCAGATTAATACCCCGCAGCCAGGCAGAAAACGCAGTGGATCAGGATCCCGTCAGGCGCTGCACCATGCGCACGCCCGTCATGGCATCCACAGCCCATCCATTCGCCCCGGTATAGGCGCAGACCTGGTCGCTGAGCTGGTTGCCGCCCAGGATCACCGGTGTGGGCGATATCCGCGCGTCCGGACAGGAACGGATCAACTGAATGGTGTCGCGCATGCTGTCGTATGAGCTGGTAAGCAGACCGGCCAGCCCGATGACCCGGGGATGCGACTCCAGGGCCTGATCGAGAAAGCGCTGTGGGGGCACGTCGACGCCCAGATCGATGACTTCGAAACCGTAAGCAGTGAGCATCAGAGCGAAGATATTTTTTCCGATATCGTGAATGTCACCGGCGACGGTCCCCAGCAGGACCGGACCTGCTTTACCGCTGCTGTACTTCATTTCGAAGCGGGGCGACAGCATCTCCATCGCCTCGCGAAAGATCTCACCGGCCATGATCAGGCCGGAAAGGTAATACTCCCGGCGTTCATAGCGCTCTCCGACCTGCCGCAGTCCTTCCTGGCAGTCTTCGACGATGAAGAGCGGGTCTTCGTTCTGCTCCAGGCGGGCGCGCACCAGATCGAGCGCTTCCTGTTCCTGCAGTTCTGCGACACAGCGGATCAGAGCACGGCGCAGATCGTTTGAGTCAAGATGGTCAGGTATGGGGATGTTTGCAGTGCCCACGGGCGTTTACTCGTCTGTGAAACCGATCTGGGTGGTGAAATGCAGCCGCTCGCTGGGCATGATGAACCAGCCCCAGCTGATCGGGCGGTCTTCGAAATCGTAGAAGATATGCTCCAGGTAAAAGGCTGCCGAAGGTTCGGGGACGTCCAGAAGGCCGGCTTCCTCGCTGTTCACCAGGGCGGTTTTTATTTTGATCTCACCGCGTTTGAGGAGCGTGTTGGTGCCGCAGGTCAGCAGCCCCTGGAGTGAGGTGACGTCCATCTCCGCTTCGACGATCGGGCGCCGGGGATCGTAGATCAGGTAGGCGCGGTGATAGAAGACCGGCTTGTCGGTGGTGAACAGGCGGCGGATATAAATCACCGTGTCTCCCACCTGCAGTTCCAGTTTGCGCGCCGTGCGTTCATCCGCCGAAACGATGCGCACATCCAGGAGCTGGATCCTGCCGTCGATATCCGTGTCGAACAGGGCTTCCAGACGCTGCAGGTCGAAGTTGGCAGTGCTCAGCTCCAGCCCTTTGACGTAGGTGCCGCGACCTTTGACCGTGCTGACGACTCCCATATCGGACAGCAGGTTGATGGAACGGCGCACCGTCATCGGACTGATGCCGTACATCTGGCACAGCTGGGCTTCGGAAGGGAGCTGGTCGCCGGGGCGGTACTGCCCGCGGGCGATCTGCCTGCGCAGGATGTTCGCCAGTTGTAAGTAGGCCGGCTCGAAAGAGTTCCGGTCAATCGTTTCGCGCTGACGTGGTGCAGTGTTTATTTTTTGCTGCATTGGTTCCTGAAATTTTGTGGAAAGGTGACACTCGTCATATTGACAGGGCCTGTGCCCAAGTATACACTATATTACATACTTCCCTATAGAACTATAGTAATTAACGGCAGGAAACTTAATGGATCCGAAGCGAACAAAAGTTATTGCCTGCGCGACGGTGCTCGAGGAGCTGCGCCCTTTTATGCCGGCCGGGATGGACTATGAGCTCCTCGACTTTGGGCTGCACCTCAACCCCAACAATTTGAGAAATCGACTGCAGGAGGCTGTTGACGCCTCCTGTCGCTTTAATGATACCCTGCTGCTTGGCTACGGGCTGTGTTCACTGGCGGTGGTTGGCCTGGAATCGCGCGATTGTACACTGGTGGTGCCACGTGTGGACGACTGTATTGCCATCTTCCTGGGATCACCGCAGGCCTACAGGGCCCAGGCCAAAAAAGAACCGGGAACCTACTACCTCACCAAAGGTTGGATCGAAGTCGCCGACACACCGTTTGACGAATACGAACGGATGGTGGCCCAGTACGGCAAGAAGCGCGCCGGCCAGTTAATGCGCACCATGCTTAAAAACTACACCCGCCTGGCCTATATCGACACCGGACGGGATGACCAGGAGCGCTATGTAGAGCATGCCCGTAAAACGGCCGAGAAATTTAATCTGAAGTTTGAAATCCTCCCCGGATCGAACGAACTGATTTTGAAAATGCTCACCGGACCCTGGGACCAGGACTTCCTGGTCGTGCCGCCAGGGAACAAAATCTCTTACCTCGATTTCAAAAATTCAACACCGGTACCGGGCAATTAATTTTCCATACAGGTGGACAATGGCTGAAGAAAAGTATTTCCAGGTGCAGTTTCAACCTGTGGGCAAGCGGGTAAAGGTGCTGCAGGGGACAACGGTGCTGGAAGCCGCGCGCCAGGCAGGCATTGAATTGACCACAGCCTGCGGCGGTAATGGGAGCTGCGGGCAGTGTCAGGTGGTGCTGGTGGAGGGCTGCCTCTCTCCGGTGAAGCCGAACGAGAAATTTTTGATCACCGAAGAAGATCTGCAGCGCGGCTACCGCCTGGCCTGCGGGGCCCAGATTCTGAGCGATGTCCGGCTGCACCTGCCGAAAGAATCCATGCTGACCGGCCAGCGGCTGCAGGTGGAAAGCAGTCTCAAGACTTTCCCACCGGATCCTTTTATCGATGCGGTGGACGTGCAGCTCGAACCGGCCGCCCTGCAGGACCTGCGGTCTGACCTGACGCGCCTGCGAGATGCACTGCATGCCCAGGGCGTGAAAGATGAGGTGACTGCCAGCTCAGCGCTGGTGCGCAGCCTGCCGGATACGCTGAGAGAAAACGACTGGAAGGTGACCGCTTACCTGCGCAGAGGGGAGATCCTGGCGGTGCGGCCGCACGGCGAAAAACCGCTGGGATATGCCGTAGACCTGGGTACGACCAAGATCGCCGCCCACCTGGTAGACCTGTGCACAGGTGAAGTATTGGGCTCGGCCGGCGCGCCCAACCCGCAGATCAGCTACGGCGAAGATGTGATCAGCCGTCTGAACTATGCCGTGCGCAGCCCCGAAGGCGGCCGGGTGCTGGCCGGGAAAGTGCGCGAAGCGCTGAACGGGATGCTGGGCGATCTGCTGAGGCAGGCGGGCGCCAGGCGAGAGCAGGTTGTGGATGGCTGCGTGGTGGCCAACACGGCCATGTCGCACCTGCTGCTGAAGTTCCCGGTGAAACAGCTCGCCAAATCGCCGTATGTGGCCGCTGCCAGCGAGGCGCTGGATGTGCCGGCTGCCGAGCTGGATCTGGACATGGCTCCGGGCGCGAGGGTGCACATCCCGCCCATCATTGGCGGGTTTGTCGGCTCCGATCACGTCGCCATGCTGCTGGCCTGCGAGCTGGACGAGAGCAGCAAGGTGACCATTGGCCTGGACATCGGCACCAACACCGAGATCAGCCTGCGCATCCCCGGCAGCGACCACCTGACCTCGGTTTCGTGTGCTTCGGGGCCGGCATTCGAGGGTGCACATATCCGTGACGGCATGCGCGCTGCCTCGGGGGCGATCGAAAAGGTGCGCATCGAAAACGGCCGGCTGACCTTAACCACCATTGACCACGAGCCGCCGGTGGGGCTGTGCGGCTCGGGCATTCTGGACGCGGTGGCCGAACTGTACCGCGCGGGCTACCTGAATAAAAATGGACGCTTCCAGCGCGAGCGGCCGGAGGTTCAGGAAGGAGAACAGGGGCCGGAGTTCGTGCTCGTGCCGGCGCAGGAGAGCGGCAGCGGGCGCGAGATCGTGATCACGCAGAACGATGTCAATGAGATTCAACTGGCGAAAGGCGCGATCCACGCCGGTTTGAAGGTGCTCCTGGAAGCCACCGGGACGCCCCCTGAAGCCGTTCAGGAGGTGATCGTGGCCGGCGCGTTTGGCTCTTTCATTAATATTCAGAGCGCGGTCGCCATTGGTCTGTTCCCCGATCTCCCCCGGGCGCGCTACCGCCAGGTAGGCAACGCCGCGGCGGTCGGCGCCCGCTGGATTTTGATCTCCAGGGCAGCTCGCCAGCGAGCGCAGGAGATCGCCCGCAGAGCGCATTATCTCGAACTGACCATCGAGCCCGGCTTCAGCCGCCAGTTTGCGCGGGGGATGCTCTTCCCCGCCTGAAAATTCTGACTCTGGAGTAAGTGATGAAAATTATTGGAGAAAAAATCAACGGTACCCGCAAACGCGTCGCCCGGGCGATTGCCGAGCGCGACGCAGAATATATCGCCGACCTGGCCCGCAGGCAGACCGAGGCCGGAGCGGACTGGCTGGACGTGAACGCCGGAACGCACCCCAGCCAGGAGGCGGATGACCTTTCCTGGTTGATCGACACCATCCAGGCGGCCGTCGATACGCCCCTGTGTCTGGACAGCGCCAACCCTGCCGCGCTGCGCGCAGTGATCACAAAAGTGAATAAGACGCCGATGATCAACTCGATCAGCGGCGAGCCCGAGCGGCTGCAGGGCATCCTGCCCATCGCCGCCGAGTATGGCTGCCCGGTGATCGCCCTGGCCATGGACGACAAGAAAATCCCGGAGACCAGCGAAAAGCGTATGGAGGTAATCCGGTCGGTGGTGGCCGAAGCGCGCGCCTGCGGGGTGTCCGAGTCCAACCTGTATATCGACCCGCTGGCGATGACCCTTTCGACGAACTCGAAGAGCGCTCTGGTGGCCCTGGAAACCATGCGCGGTGTGCGCGCGGAGTTCCCGGAGGCACACCTGACCATCGGGCTGAGCAACATTTCCTTTGGCCTGCCGGCGCGTTCGTTTATCAACCGCTATTTCCTCAGCCTGGCCATGGCCTACGGTCTGGACAGCGCCATCCTGGACCCGCTGGACCGGGACATCCAGGCCGCGATCCGGACCACGGAACTGCTGCTTGGTCAGGACAACCACTGCCTGAACTTCATCCGCGCCTCACGCAAAGGGCTCTTTGACCCGCCCGCCGCATAACGCGGCACTGTGTATACCTTTTGAACAGCCGCAGCACCTCACCGGCATACCGCGGCCAGAAAAATCAGGGGAAGAAAGGAGGACAGACGCAGTTCGTAATTGTGAGCTGATTCATTTCTGGCGTATTCGTATTCGATCCGTTCTCGCCGAGAGGTCCATTCTAAACCTATGAAGGAGAATTACACCCATGTCAAAAGAACTGATTGAGGCCATTACCGAGATGCGGGAAGAGGATGCGCTGCAGATTGCGAACCGCCTTCTGGATGAGGGCGTCGCACCGATGGCCGTCCTCGATTCCTGCCGCGAGGCCATGGAAATCATTGGCCAGCGCTTCGAGAAGGGAGAGGTCTTCATCCCTGAATTGATCCTGGCCGGCGAGATGCTCTCCAGCATCACCGAGGTGATCAAACCGCGCCTGGAGGGAGAAGCCACCCAGAAGAAACTGGGCAAGGTCGTGATCGGCACCGTTGAGGGCGATATCCACGACATTGCCAAGGATATCGTCGCCTTCATGCTCGAAATCAATGGTTTCGAGGTCACCGACCTGGGCGTAGACGTGCCGCCGGCCAAATTCGTCGATGCAGTCAAAGAGACGGGAGCAAAAGTGGTCGGTCTGAGCGGCTTCCTGACCCTGGCCTACGACCCGATGAAGGCTACGGTGGAGGCCCTGAAGGATGCCGGCCTGAACGATGTGAAAGTGATGATTGGCGGGGGCCAGATCGACGAGCAGATTCGCGAATACACCCGGGCCGATGCCTTTGGCCAGGACGCCATGACCGCCGTCAATCTCGCCAGAAAGTGGTATGGAGTGAACTAAGATGGACGCCCAATGGTCTAAACTAACCCCGGATGAGAAATTTGAGGCCCGCTTTGCCACGTATGCCGCCGCCGAAGGCGTGAATTTTGCCACACCGGAGGCTGAAAAGACATATAAAGAGCGGGTGCAGGCGATCAAAGACGTCGTTCAGCTTAAGAAACCGGCGCGCATCCCGATCCTCCTCAACATCGGCTTTTTCCCCTTTGCCTACGCCGGTGTGACCGTCAAAGACGCAACCTATAATTACGAGCGGCTGGGATACGCCCTCAAAAAATATCACACCGATTTCCAGCCCGACAACCTGGCGAGCGCGTTGATCTACGGCAGCGGCAAACTGTTCGAGATCCTCGACTATAAGCTGTATCACTGGGCAGGGCACGGCGTGTCCGACACCTCACCGTACCAGTGCATCGAGGGAGAATACATGACGGCGGACGAGTACGACGACTTCCTCATCGACCCCTCGAACTTCTTCATGCGCAAGTACCTGCCGCGCGTGTTCGGCGCTCTGGAGCCCTGGACCATGATGTCGCCGTTTACCGACATCCTGGAGCTGCCTTTCCTGGGCGGTTTCATGGTGCCGGTCAGCCTCCCGCCGGTGCGCGAGTCCTTCAAGAAGTTGATCGAAGCCAGTGAGGCCACGGAAGAGTGGTTCCAGGCCTGCCTGGCGATTGACCAGGCCTCGATCACCCAGTATGGCATCGTGCCGTTCACGGGCGGCTTCACCAAGGCGCCCTTCGACATCCTGGGCGACACTCTGCGCGGCACCCGCCCGATCATGCTCGATATGTTCCGCCGGCCGAAGAAGCTGCTCGCTGCGCTGGATCACCTGGTCCCGATGGCTACTGAGATGGCCGTGCGCTCCTCAACCGTCAACAAGAACCCGATCGTCTTCATCCCGCTGCACAAGGGCGCGGACGGGTTCATGTCGGACAAGGATTTCAAGACCTTCTACTGGCCATCGCTGAAGGCTGTCCTCCAGGGCATCATTGCCGAAGGCTGCGTACCGTACCTGTTCGCCGAGGGCGGTTACAACTCGCGCCTGGACGATATCGTCGACGATGACCTGCCGGCGGGCAAGATGATCTGGTTCTTCGACCAGACCGATATGGTCGAGGTGAAGAAGCGCTTCAGCGGATACTCTGCCTTCGCCGGAAACGTCCCCGCTTCGCTGTTGAAAGCCGGAACCCCGCAGCAGGTGGAAGACTGCGTCAAGAGCCTGATCGACACCGTAGGACAGGACGGTGGTTACGCCCTTTCCAACGGCGCGGTGATGGACGACGCCGAACCCGAGAACCTGCACGCCCTGTTCCGGGCCGGCCGGGAGTACGGTAAAAACTGACCCTGTTTCTCCGTAACGATATGAACGAGGGTTTGCCTTCGCCAGCAAATCCTCGTTCATTTTATAATCAACCCGCTGCATTTTCTGGGCAGAAAGGAATGGTGCACTTGATTGAAAAACAGCATACAGCGGAGCAGGCCGTTCCGGCTGTGCAGCCTTACGCGTGGGTGATCCTGTGGGTGGTGTATCTGGCCAGCGTGGCTGCGCCGCTCAATCAGTTCAAAGTCCCTCCTATCCTGCCGTCCCTGGCTGGTGAACTGGGATTGACCCTGACCCAGGCTGGAACGCTGATGTCGTCCATCGCGCTGGTCGGGCTGGCGCTGGCCCTGCCGGCGGGGATGATCCTGCAGCGCCTGGGGCCAAAGCTGACCGGGCTGCTTTCGCTGGGGAGCATCGCCGCCGGGTCGGTAATCGGAGCGCTGTCGGGAAGCGTGGAGATACTGATCGCCAGCCGCCTGATGGAAGGGTTGGGTATGGGCCTGATGGCCGTGATAGCCCCGGCGACGATCGCCATGTGGTTTCCGCGCGAGCGCCAGGGCGGCCCGATGGGCATCTGGGCGACCTGGGTGCCGGTCGGTATGCTGGTGATCTTCAACCTGGCACCGGCGATGACTGCAGCGCTTGGCTGGCGTTCAGTCTGGTGGCTGGGTGCCGGATATACCCTGCTTATCATGGTTGCGTTTGGGCTGCTGGTGCGCCGCCCGCCGGATCTGGAACACGAAACTTCACACGCTGAGCCCCGGCCTTCGATGCTGCAGGCCCTGAAAAACCGCGATATCTGGCTGCTGGGGCTGAACTTCACCTGCTTCAACCTGGCTTCAATCGGGCTGTCAACCTATTACCCCACATTCCTGAATGAAGTGCGCGGGTTCCCGCTGATTCAGGCATCTTTCCTTGCCAGCATTGCCACGATGGTGGTGCTGGGGTCTGCACCGTTTGCCGGCTGGCTCTCTGACCGCATTGGGACGCGCCGGCTGCTGTTCAGCCTGCCGTTTCTGGCTTTTTCCGTGTTTTTGCTGTTTCCCTTCAAGGTTACCGGCTGGCAGCAGGTCGTGATCGTTATGGCCTTCCAGGGACTGCTGCTGGGGATAATGCCGAGCGTGGTGTTCGCGGCGGCGCCGGAGCTCATGCGCCGGCCGGAGCTGGCTGGCCTGGGCCTGGCGGTGGTCATGGTCGGGCAGTACGCCGGCCAGCTCATTGGACCGGTCCTGTTCGCCGACCTGGTGAGCCGCCTGGGCTGGGCTCCCGCCGCATACGGGATGATCCCCTTCTGCCTGATCGGGTTCATCAGCGGATGGCTGGTGCGCATCCGCTGATGCGGGGGAAGATGGTGCTGCGCATCCCGGGCGCTGCGAACGCGGATAAACCGAAATGAATGAAGCGCTGGAGAATTTGCCTCCAGCGCTTCATCAAATGTCAGCGTCTCAGTGGTTCAAACCGGGAACGCGCTCCGTTTGCGGGAATTACACATCAACGCCCAGGAAGGTGCGGATCACGTAGCCCAGGCCGAAGCTGAAGAGAGCCACCCCCAGGCTGACGCCGGCCATCTCGAGAAACCGCTGGCGGAAGGGTTCATCCCGGGCGACCGAGATGTAGTAATTAAATACGGCGATGATTACCACCGCAGCCGTCAGGGCGAGGAACAGGCACAGGTAATAATTCGGAAACAGCAGATAGGGCAGGATGAGCACGGCTACGGTGAGAATGTAAGCCGCACCGGTGTACAGCGACGCTTTGAGCGGGTTTTTATCGGTATCTTCTGAGCGGGTGGAGAGATATTCGGAGGCTGCCATCGAGAGCGCTGCGGCAATGCCGGTGATCAGCCCGGTCAGGGCGATCAGGCGTGTGTTCTGCAGCGCCAGGGTATAACCGGCCAGCGCGCCGGTCAGCTCCACCAGGGCGTCGTTTAATCCCAGTACGATCGAGCCAGCATAGCGCAGACTCTCTTCATCCAGCATTTCGATCAGCGCTTCTTCGTGAGCGTCTTCCTCGCTCGCCAGTACGGCGAGTTCTTCGATTTCCCCGCCAACCTGCAGATAATTCGCGCGGGATTTCTCCTCGCCGCGCTCCATCAGCTTGATCCCGAAGGTAAAACCGAAGATGCGGCTGATCAGGTAATAGAAATTGACACGCAGGCGGTCGGGTTCCACATCCTGTCTGGTGTAGGACTTGAACGTTTCGTAGTGCTTTAATTCTTCGTCTGCGATCTGTTTCAGCACCTGCTGGTTTTGAGGGGAGCGGATCGATTGGGCGAGACGGTTGTAGATGTGATATTCGGTAATTTCTGTGCGTTGAAATTTAAGGAGCTGCTGGCGCAGTTCAGCGGTGAGTTCCATGCAGAATCTCCCTTTTGCGTGATTTTTTTGCCACCGGGTGAGGTGGCCAGATTATAACTTTTGGGTTTTGGGCCTTCGTATCAATCTTACCACGCAGCACGTGGATTCCCCAGATGTCCAGCGGCGCCATGCGCTGGTGGACGAGCCTTACCCCTCACAGCATCCTGAGCGCCAGCGCTCCCACCTTCCGCCCGGGCTGTGGTAAACTCAACAACTGACAGCACCTCTTGTCCGTTCCCCCGTTAGGACCATGAATGCAGAATTTCCCTCTCTGTCTGATGTCTTTCGTTTGACGTTCGCAGAACCGGTCGAATGGTTATCTGGCGAGCAGCAGCGCTCGCAGCCCGTTCAATGGGTTGTCACTTCGCCCGGCGAAGTGCAGCGCAGCGATGTCCTGCTGCTTCCTGCTGAACATGCCAGCACAGAGCTGCTGCAGCAGGCAGCCAGCCGCCAGGCGGCAGCGGTCGTGCTGCTGGGCCCTGCGCTTCCGGGAGGTCTGGAGATCCCACCCGGCCTGCCGGTGGCGCGCGTATCCGGCAGGGAAAACCTGGCCTCCGCGCAGCGCATGATGCTGACCGCATTGATCAACCAGCGCGCAGCCCTGGTGGAGCGGGGGGTGCGCATCCACACCCAGCTTTCGGCGCTGGAAGCGGAGGGAGCAGGCCTGGAGGGACTGGCGAAGGCGATGACCGAGATCTGCGGGCGGGGCGTGCTCATTCAGGATAAGCGCGGTGGGATACTGGCCGCCTGCGCGTCTGCAGAGCTGGAGCCGGTCTGGGAGCAGGTGCTGGAGACCCTGCGGCCGCTGGGCAGCCTGCCGGAGCCGCTCCTCGACCGGAAGAAGGCCGGCCGGAACGCCGAAGCCATCTATCAGGAAGTACCCGGCGGGTTGAAGCGCCTGGTCATGCCCATCACCGTAGCCGGGATGGCACGCGGCTATCTGTCACTCATCACCCGTCAGGAGCATCTGGATGAGCTGGACCGCCTGGTCGTCTGGCACGGGAGCATGATATGCGCCACCGATATGTCGCGCCACAAGGCCGTGCGCGAGATGAAAAAACGGCTGGGGGGCGACCTGCTGGCCGCCATCCTGGAAGAGAGCCTGGCGCCGCGCGACGCGGCGTTGTGGGTGCAGAACATGGGGCTGGAACTGGACCAGGCACACGTGGTCCTGCGCTTTGCCTGGGAGGGGCAGAACACGCCCTCCCGCCGGCGCCTGGAGACCCTGGTCAACACCGAAGTCGCCAACCTGCGCCTGCGGGTGATCGTCAGCCCGATGGCCAGCGAGGTGATCTGCATCTGCCAGGTACCG
>Ga0134103_1003092_pt1 | contig 11650 bp, 11 predicted proteins | sample 14_taG_2_FD_94445 | JGI IMG/M metagenome (GOLD analysis project Ga0134103, IMG submission 94445) | Switchgrass degrading microbial communities from high solid loading bioreactors in New Hampshire, USA - 14_58_20_212_A1 metaG | ecosystem: Engineered > Bioreactor > Semi-continuous > Anaerobic >...
CACGATATCCCACCGGATGTTCTGAGGCTGCTCAAGTTCGCCGGCTATGATGAACGGATCTACCTCGAAAATCCATTCAGAAAACCCACCTAATTCTCTGCCCAAGGGTGCGAAAAGCAGGTTTTGCGCACCGCTGCCGGCTTCGGCTCCAGAAGAGAGTGAAAATGGGGACAAGTTTAGGCAGGACAGAATCGACGATGTACAGCATGAATACTAGTATATTAGGGAGGATTTCGGAAGGGCACCTAGAATAACTGATAAAAACATCCACAATATACAGTTCGCATTATTGAACTGGTGTTATGGATGTTTTCTATGAATCCCAGTTGTCGACTGCAGCCTGCCCATGCGCAAACAAGCAGTACGCCGCGCCAGAGTGACCATGGAGCACGGGGCCGGTGGAATTCATTGGATGGGAGTGGTGAGTTTGGATCAAAGCTACGTTGTAGAAATGAAGGGGATTAGGAAAGAGTTCCCCGGGGTTGTGGCCCTAGATAACGTTGGCTTCAACCTCAGAAAAGGCGAAGTCCACGCACTAGTAGGTGAAAATGGAGCAGGCAAATCCACTTTGATCAAGATCCTCGCCGGCGCCCATCAGGCTGACCACGGCGATGTTTACGTCAACGGGCAGAAGGTGAACATCCTAAGCCCCAGGCACGCCCAAGAACTGGGGATCAGCGTGATCTATCAGGAGTTTAACCTGATCCCCTATCTGTCTGTGGCGGAGAACATCTTCCTTGGGCGCGAATCCATGAGCGGCAGGTATTTCATCAACAACAGGGACAACAGAGCCAGAGCCCGGGAGGTCCTGGACCGTCTGGAGCTGGATGTTGACGTGGACGAAACCGTAGCTGAGCTCGGTGTGGCGCAGCGGCAGATGGTAGAGGTGGCCAAAGCACTGTCCATGCAGGCCAACATCATCGTCATGGACGAGCCCACCTCGGCGCTGGGCAACCGGGAAATCGAGCAGCTGTTTAAGACCATTGAGAAAATGAAGGCGCAGGGTATCTCCGTTATCTATATCTCCCACCGCCTGGAAGAGCTTTGGCAGATCGCTGATCGGGTAACCGTGCTGCGGGATGGCCAGTACATTGCCACCACGGACATCGACAAACTGGACAAGGAGCAGTTGATCAAGCAGATGGTGGGAAGGGACTTGACGGAGCAGTTCCCCGAGCGGAATGTAAGAATTGGTGAAGAAATGCTCAGAGTGGAGAACCTGAGCAAGGCCGGGGTACTGAAAGATGTATCCTTCCGAGTGCGCAGGGGCGAAGTGGTGGGCTTTGCCGGTCTGGTCGGTTCTGGCCGGACTGAGCTCATGAGGTGCCTGTTTGGAGCGGACCGGTTCGACACGGGGAAAGTCTATCTGAACAACCAAGAGGTGCAGATAAAGTCGCCACGGGATGCCATCAGCCACGGCATCGGCTTTATCACAGAAGATCGTCAAGGACAGGGTTTAATGCTGGTCAGGCCGGTCAAGGAGAACATAACCATCACGGCGCTGGATCAGGTAATCAAGAAGCTCTTCATCGACTATGAGGAGGAAACCAATGTCGCCGGGGATATGGTGGAAAGGCTGAGAATTAGGACTCCCGGTTTGGAGCAGGAAGTCCGCTATTTAAGCGGCGGCAACCAGCAGAAGGTGGTTATCGCCAAGTGGCTGCTGGAAAAGGCCAGAATTCTCATCTTTGACGAACCGACTCGCGGCATTGATGTGGGTGCCAAAAAGGAAGTGTACAGCCTCATCAACGAGCTGGTGGGCCAGGGCGTCGGCGTGATTATGGTTTCTTCCGAGCTCCCTGAAGTACTGGGCATGAGCGACAGGATTTACGTCATGAGCGCAGGCAGGATCACCGGTGAACTGAGTGCGCAAGAAGCTACGCAGGAAAGAATCCTGGAATACGCCACTAAGGAGTGAGTACAATGATCAAATCGCAGTCACGAAGACTGGAGTCTTTTAGGAAGGAACTGGGGGCCCTCACGGCTTTGATTCTCTTATGCGTCGTCATGTCTTTTGCTTCCCCTTACTTCTTTTCCTTGACTAACTTGATGAACATACTGCGCCAGTCAACCCTCATCGGCATCGTTGCCGCGGGAATGACCATGATCATCATCACCGGCGGGATCGACCTTTCCGTAGGGTCGGTTTTGAGCCTGGCCAGCTGTCTAACTGCTGGTATGATCATCTTCTATGGGTGGAACGTGTGGCTGTCGGTGATCCTGGGCATCCTCATCGGCGCCGTGTTTGGACTCATTAACGGTCTGCTGATCACCCAGATACCTCTGCCGCCCTTTATCGCCACTTTGGGTATTATGGGTGTGGCGCGGGGATTTGCTTTTGTTTATACGGGCGGTGCGCCCATTTATACCCTGCCCAAATCATTTAGATACCTCGGTCAGGGCATGATCGGGCCTGTCCCGTTTCCGGTCATTTTGATGCTTGTGATTTACGTAATCTTCTATCTGCTGCTCAAACGCACTAAGCTCGGGCGTTATGCTTACGCAATCGGCGGTAATGAGGAGGCGGCCATTCTCTCGGGAATACCCGTGGCCAAGTACAAAGTCATCGTCTACAGCTTAACCAGCGCTTTGGCAGCCTTGGCTGGCATGATCCTTGCCGCCAGGCTGGATGCTGCAACGTCCGTAGCTGGAGATGGCTTTGAGCTCGACGTTATTGCTGCCGTGGTCATTGGCGGCACCAGCATGAGCGGAGGCCAGGGAGGAGTCATCGGATCGCTCATCGGTGCCTTGATCATGGGTGTGGTCAGAAACGGCCTCAACCTGCTGTTGGTATCTTCCCACTGGCAGAGGGTAATCCTGGGATTGATTATCCTGCTCGCTGTTACCGTCGACGTACTGCGTAAGAAAGGCATTTTTGGAAAGGCTAGGAGGTGATACATACGTAGGGAGCCCAGTTCACCGCTGAGCACGATCTTCATTAATTCACAAGGAGGAATAACGCATGAGGAAGTTAGTTGTTCTGGTATTGGCTCTGCTTTTGGTTACCGGTGGTGCCATGGCCGCTGACAAGATCGAGGTGGCCATGATTTCTCCTGCGCTGACCAGTACTTTCTACCTGGCCACCAACCAGGGAGCCACTGAAATGGCTGAAGAACTCGGATGGCAGCTGTACAAGCTGGCTCCCGACAGAGAGTCCAACTTCCAGGCCCAGGTGGCTATGGTAGAAGACATGATCCAGCGGAATGTGGACGCCATTGCCCTCTGCGCCATCAACGACAAGGCGGTTGTGGGTGCTGTGGAGAAGGCCAACGAAGCCGGTATTCCCATTTTCGTGTTTAACTCCTTGACTGAGCTGCCTGGCGGCGAAGTCGTGGCCTACGTTGGGTACGATCAGCGTGCCGGCGGCCGCAAGTGCGGTCTGAAGGCCGTAGAACTCCTGCACAGCAAGTATGGTGAGTTCAAGGGTAAGATCGCCATCCTCGAAGGCGTTCCCGGCTACCACACCACCGAGCGCAAAGGCGGCTTCATGGAAGTTCTCGAGAAGTTCCCAGAGATCGAAGTCGTAGCTTCTCAGCCGGCTGACTGGGAGCGGGAGAAAGCCATGAACGTAACCGAGAACCTGCTCCAGGCCATTCCAGACATCGATCTGGTCTTTGGATGCAGCGACGCCATGGCCCAGGGTGCATCCCAGGCTGCACGTTCCATGGGTAAAGATATCTTTACCATTGGTATCGACGGCAACCCCGACGCCATTGAAGACGTATCTAAAGGCACCTTGACCGCAACTCTCATGGTATTCCCCATTGAGATGGGCCGCCTGACCATCAAGGCCATTAAGGACTACTTCGATGGGGTAGACATTCCCAAGATGATCAAGACCCCAACCGAGATCGTAGACCTGGACAACTGGGAAAGGATGCTGGAGGACTAAGCAATTAGGATTGTACATGAGAACCTCCCCTCAAGCGGGGAGGTTCTTCACATTAGGACAGGGCGCGGGACTGTGCTACAATGGATGTGGATCAATACACATAAAGGATGAAAACAGGTGGCAGAAAACAGCATTTGGACTAACAAGTACTTCGCAGCAGTGATGGCCGTCATCGCTTGTGTTCTATGGGGGAGCGCCTTTCCCGTCCTGAAGGTTAGCTACGCCGAGCTTGGACTCGGCTCCGGAGACACTTCGGCGCGCATGCTCATTGCCGGGGCGCGCTTTTTTCTGGCAGGACTCATGGTCTTTGGGGTACAGCGGCTTCTTTTGGGCGAACCCATACAGGTACCCAAAAGGCACTTCGCCTCTTTGCTTTTGCTGGGTTTGGCCCAAACCGGCCTCCAGTACTACTTCTTCTATAACGCCATTGCTCTCGTAAGCGGGATCAAGGGCGCCATCCTTAACGCAGCGGGCAACTTCTTCGTGGTGATCCTGGCTCACTTCATCTACGCCGATGATCGCCTCAACTTAGGCAAAGTGCTGGGCTTGGCCGCCGGGTTCGCCGGAATCGCCTTGGTCAACTGGCAGCCCGGCACCGCGCTGAGCTGGGAGTTCAGCCTGCGCGGTGAGGGCTTCATGATCTTTGCCGGTTTGACCAGCGCCTTTGGAACGTTTCAGGCTAAGCGGCTGGGCAAATCCTTGAACCCCGTGACAGTGAATGCCTATCAGCTCACCTTGGGGTCCCTTCTGCTGCTGGTGTTGGGTGTGCCAGCGCTCTTGCAGGAGGGGCTGCAGACAACTCCCCTCTTTTGGGCTCTGTTCATCTACTCGGCGCTGTTATCTGCTGCCGCCTTTTCCATTTGGTACACCCTTCTCAAGCACAACAAGGCCGGTGAGATCACCATCTACAGGTTCATGATCCCCATTTCCGGTGCCGTTTTGTCTGCGCTGCTGCTGCCCGCGGAGCGGTTTACTGCCTCCATCTTGGCGGCCCTGCTTTTCGTAGCCGCGGGGATCGCCGCAGTGAATGTTCACTCCGGGAAGATCACTTCCACTTCAGCCGACTCCAAGTGATGGATCCACTCATCGGGGGCGAATGCTGTGGCTGGAAGGAAGGTTTTGCTTTACTTCGCGTCAAATACAAATATTTCACGGTAGAGTGTGCGGGGAGGTTTCCGCTGCTGAGCGGCGGCGCTTTCCATGGCTGGATGTAGGGGGAAACATTTTGAAGTGTAGAATTCAAGGTTTGAAGGTTGAACGGCCGGTGCCGGACGACTTGGACTCCGCTTACAGGGTGTTTGAGGAATCCATAGCGTTAGCCTTTGAGGAAGAGGGAATCAGCCACGATGCGCCTGCGGAAATCGAGTACAAGCAGCAGTTAATCCGCTGCTCTGTGCTGGAAGATACCTATGATTTCGTCTTCTTCGTGGCCAAACTGGGAGATGCCGTGATCGGCACCATTTCCTACGGCCCCTGCGGTGATGATATCCGCAAGTGCTTAGGAGAAGAGTTGGAGGACCTGGGTGAAGTGGGCAGCATCTATGTGCTGCCAGGTTTTCAGGGCCAGGGTGTGGCCTCGGCCTTGATTGCCGCCATGCTGGAGTATCTCCAGAGCCTGGGAGTGAAGCGGTTTTACCTGGACTGCGGGCTCAAAAGCGCGCAGCAAAAGTGGCTCAGGAAGTTCGGCCAACCGTACAAAACTGCGAAAGATTATTGGGGTGAGGGCTCAGATCACCTTATTTGGCTCTGTGCCGTGGAGGCTTCGGCCCCGGCTGAACTCGGGGACAGAGGATTGGAGGAGAACAGTGCGTCTACAAGACCTCAGCTTAGTGATTCGGGAGGCAGCCGCTGAAGATGCCAAGCTGCTTTGGCGGTGGTGGAACGACGGGAAAGTTATGGAGCATGCTGGGTTTCCCAGGGGTTTGGGGATAAGCGAAGAGGAAGTTGTGGAGCTGCTTACAGACGGCGATCCCAATCAGCACCGGTTGATTCTAGAAGTGGATTCCAGGCCCGTGGGGGAAATGAACTACCGCGACCTGGGTGATGGCACCGCGCAGATTGGGATCAAGATCTGCGATTTCCAGCAGCAGGGCAAAGGCTACGGCCCCCGGTTTCTGCGCCTGCTCATCCGCCATCTCTTTGAGGAGGCGGGCTACAGCAAGATTGTTTTGGACACCAATCTTAAGAACACACGGGCGCAGCATGTCTACGAGAAGCTGGGCTTTCGCAAGGTTCGCACGCGGATCGATGCCTGGAAGGACCAGCTGGGCGAGCTTCAATCCGCCGTTGATTATGAACTGACCGCCGAGGATTTTGTCCATGAGTAGAGAAACTTCCGCCCTCAAGACAGCTCAGATCACCTATCTGGCCTTTGCAGCCTTTATGGCGGCGTGGATCGGAGCCTGGCTGCTCAAGATCAACCTGGAGCAGGACCTGAGCTGGCTAACAGCCGGCCTGGGCAGTTTTGTCTATTGGACAGCCGCCAAGCTGATCATCTGGATCGTTCCCGCGGTGTGGCTCCTGAGAAAGGCTGGCCGCAGCTTCCGGGAGGTATTTGGCTTGGCCAACTGGCCAGCGTGGGCGGCTTGGGGAGGGGGAATCGGGCTGCTCATTGCCCTCACCGGCATCATCCCCAACCTTCTCCAAGGGAAGGCCGTTTTGCCCACGCGGCTTGATTTTGCCCTCCTCAATGTCCTGGTGATCGCCCCCACCTTCGAGGAGCTGCTCATGCGCGGAGCGATTCAGGGAAACCTTACGGAGTGCTATTCCTTGGCCAAAGCAAACGTGATCACCTCCCTTATGTTCGTCCTGCTACATGTCCCCGGCTGGTATTTCATGGGGGTGCTGACGCAGAACCTCACCAACCCCGCTGGCGGGGCCCTGTCCATCTTCCTGGTCAGCCTGGGATTCGGCTACGCCGCCCACCGCTCCCGCTCGGTGATGGGCGGAGTGCTGGCTCACTTTTTGAACAACCTCTTTTAAGTGGGATTGTTCTCAAGTGCCATTTCCGGCGCGGTGGGGCATAACACTTAGTCTGAGATAAAGGGGGTCAAGTATGGGAAATCAGCGTTATCTGCAGAGCGTCTATGAAGAGCTGCATGCCCATCCCGAGCTGCCGTTGGAAGAAGTGTGGACGGCGGGGTTTGTCGCGGACGAACTGAGGGGGATGGGCTTCTCTGTCTATACGCAGGTGGGGGGTCAAGGCGTGGCGGGCCTGCTGGATTTTGGCGGTGGCGGGTCGACTTTGGCCCTGCGCTGTGATATGGACGCCCTGCCCATCACGGAAGAAACGGGCGCGGATTTTGCTTCCCAAAATCCCGGTGTGATGCACGCCTGCGGCCATGACAGCCATATGGCCATGGTCTTGGCTGCCTGCCGCTACGCAGCCCAAAACAGGGAGCGGCTCAGGGGTAAGTTGCTGGCTATTTTTCAGCCGGCGGAAGAAGTGGGGGCGGGGGCCAAGGCCATGCTGGAGGCAGGCCTTTTCCAGCGGCTCAAACCAGACCGCTTAGTGGCCGTCCACAACTTGCCGGGCCTGCCCACGGGCACTCTAGGCCTGCAGCGCGGAGCCCTTACAGCTTATACCGACCGATTCAAGGTCACTTTTCAGGGGATGGGGGGTCACGGGGCCTTGCCGCACAAGACTAAGGATCCCATTGCCATGGCCGCCGCCGCTGTCCAGGGGGCCCTGGCCTTAACGCACAGGCGCATGGATGCCAATTACCCGCAGGTGCTGTCCTTTGGACTCATTCAAGGGGGAACCAGCTTCAACATCATCCCGGAACAGGTGACCCTGGAAGGCACCGTGCGCACTATCCGCCTAGAAGACCAAGAGTTGATGATCCGCCTCCTGAACCAGGCCTTTCAAGCGGCTGCGGATCTGCATGAAGGGTTCTACCAACTGGAGTACACCAAGGGCGTCCCCGCCGTGGTCAATGACGCGGGGGTGGTGAAGGAACTGACTGGCTTTTTCGCAGCCAGGATCCCTGAAGTCCCTGTGACCTATGAGGGCTTGGCCAGCCTGATTGGGGAAGACGTGTCCTACTTCCTCCAGGAGGTTCCCGGCGTCCTGCTCTACGTGGGCTCGGGACAAGAAGGGGCCGTGAATGAACTGCATAATCCCCGCTTCCTGGTGCCCCCGGAAGCACTGGCTACGGGCCTTAAAGCACTAACTAGCATCATGGAAGGGTATTTGGGTTATGCTTAGGTGAAATAAACAGGGCGATTGCAGTGAGAGGTACAATCGCCCTGTTGGTTCCTGTTGGCATGGTTGTGCTGGGATGCTGGGCCACTAGAAGAATTCCTGGCTGTCCACCCACTGCTCACACTGCCTCAGAACGGTCTGGATGGCTTCCTCCTGCCCTTCCGGCGGGTAGTCGTATTCATCAAGGAGTCTTTTCACCATGCGGCGCATTCCCGCTCTAGCGCTCTGCCGCTGCTGCCAGTCGATGGTTCGGCTTCTCCTCAGCTGTTCCGTGAGCTTTCTGGTCATTTCCATCAGTGTCTCGTGTTCGTAAAAGTCTAGAATAGCTTGTGGCTTGGTTAAGGCATCGTAGAATGCCAGCTCTTCTTGGACCAATCCCAGTTCTTCGCCCTTCCGCGTTGCCTCCATGATTTCGTGGCTCATTTTGATTAGCTCGTCGATCACTTCTGCGTTCGTGATTTGAGCGTTGCGGTAGCGGTTCATGATCTGCTGCATGCGCTCGGAAAACCTCTCTGCTTGCACCAAGTTAGAGCGCTGGAAGATGGTGATCTGCTCGGACAGGAGCTTCTTGAGCAGTTCCATGGCAAGGTTCCTTTGCTCCATGGCACGTACGCGCTCCAGGAACTCTGGGTCGAAAATGGAGAACTCTTCGTCTCGATCGGAGAAGAGATTGATCACGCCCTCACTCTTGATGGTGTGTTCCAGCAACGTCGATATTTGACTGTTGATCTCAGCCACGCTGAGCGTCCTGGATGTTCGCACCCTGGTAACAGCAACCTTGATGGCCTCGATCAAGGCCGATTCCAGGCGTTCCAGCTCCGTCAAGAGGCTTTGACAGAGGCTCTTGAACTGCCGCATGTAGGTAGCTTCTTGGATAAACAGTCTTTGCATGTCTTCGCTGAAACCAAAGACGAAGTTGGCTCCGTCTCGAATGGCGTCGGCACGCTGCTTTGCTGAGGCATCCCTCTTGGTGAATGCGGAGAGATCAAACCCGTGGAGCAGTTCTTTGCAGATCTGCAGCTTTTCCTGGAACTTGGGATAGGCTGTTTTGCGGATGTCCATTTCCCCGAAGTTCTTCTGGTCTCTGCGGGTATAGTCTTTCATAGCTTCCTTGAGAGCTGTGGCAATGCCGATATAGTCGACGACTAGACCGCCTTCTTTGTCCTCAAAGACGCGGTTGACTCTAGCGATGGCCTGCATCAGGTTGTGGCCGGCCATGGGCTTGTATACATACATTGTGGCGAGGCTCGGGACATCAAACCCGGTGAGCCACATGTCCACGACTATGGCAATCTTAAAGGGATCCTCGTCATCCTTGAACCTGCGGGCCAGATCCTTCCGGTAGGCTGCATTGCCGATGATCCGTTGCCACTCTTCAGGATCCCGATTGCTGCCTGTCATGACGACTTTTACCTTCTCTTCCCAGTCGGGACGCAGGGCGAGGATCTGCTCGTAGATCTTCATTGCGATAGGACGATCGTACGCAACGATCATGGCTTTCCCGGTGAGGTAGTGCTGGCGGTGCTCTTCATAGTGTGTCACAATGTCTTGGCAGAGGGTTTCTATGGTTTCTGGAGCCCCCAAAACAGCTTTTAGGCTGCCCAGTTCTTTTTTGCTGCGCTCAATGTTTTCGGTACTGGCCTCCAAGGCCAGCTCCTCGTATTTGGCGTCGATCTGCTCCAGGATGTCCTGCCTCAACCCCAGGTTCATGACGCGGTTTTCATAGAACACTGGTCTGGTGGCCCCATCTGCCACCGCCTGCGACATGTCGTAAACATCGATGTAGTCTCCGAACACTTCCCGCGTATCGCGATCCTTCAGGGAGTGGAAACACGAAAGAGGAACCTGAGAAGTCTAACGACCACACATGTGATGCAATACGCTATGCGTTGCATCGACTACGATCGCTCCTACGGGAACTATCTCGATGCTTGAACTCGTAAGTAATAAGACCGGGGTATCCATAAAACATCTTTCTGCGTTCCCTGGTGAGAATGAAGTTTTGTTTGGTACTAATGCAACATTCCGAATTATAGGAAAGTCCGAAGTAGAGGTAGAAGGAAAGGGTGTAGTAACTGTTTATAAAGTAGAGGAGGTGATTTAGGCCTATGAAAATTAAAAAAATAGTGGAAGATTCAAATCCGGATAAATTCACAGGTGCGGTTATCATTTTAGAAATACCCTGTTCTTCTTGTAAGCACTATAATAAAGACTTGACCTGTAAAGCCTTTCCAAATAGAATTCCGATTGAAATTATTGACGGAAAACATGATCATAGAACGCCCTTTAAGGGAGATAACGGCATTCAGTACGAGCCAAAAGATTAGGTTTACACATTAAGGAGGAAGAGCCAGATGCTCATTAAGAAAATGAATTTACAGCTGTTTGCGGAAGATCCGTCACCAGCAGACTCAAATCCGTCCACAGAACCATCAGAAACGTCATCAGCTGCTTCACCCTCAGCTGAACCTAAGTTGTTTAGTAATGTATGGGGCCTGCGCCTTCGCAACAGTGCTCTTGCTTTCACTCATTCAACATCCTCCTCGATTGTTTTCTCCCTGGCGTACACACCTTCCACGATGGAAAGCTCGATTGCACTCATGCCATTCTCAATACCTTGGAACACTACGTCAAGAATGCTGGCCTCATCGACGAACTCCTCATCCTCCCCTATGGGCGTTCCTGTAAAACCTATGTAACTAGCCCCCGGTAAGCTGTCCCGGATAATCCGGGCAATGCCTTTGACTATGGTGCCGTCCCTTCTCACTCGTTCCGTCAGACCATACTGACTGCGGTGTGCTTCGTCGGCGATGACAACTATGTCCCTGCGCTCAGATAGGGGTTCATCCGATTCTTCAAACTTCTGCATTGTGGTGAAGATGATCCCATGTGCCTGTCTACCTTCAAGAAGCTCCTTGAGGTGCTGTCTGCTTTCCGCTTGAATAGGGGTTTGCCTCAGAAACTCATCGCACGCGGCAAACTGCCCGAAGAGCTGGTTGTCCAAATCGTTGCGATCTGTGATGACTACGAAGGTAGGGGATTTCAGCCGTTCCTGAAGCTGTTTGGTGTAGAAGACCATGGAGAGCGACTTTCCACTCCCTTGAGTATGCCAGAACACTCCAGCTCTACCATCTGTCTCCGTAGCCCGGACCGTTGCCTCCACGGCCTTTTTCACTGCGTAGTATTGATGGTAGGCGGCTAGTATCTTGATGTCCTCGGGAGTCTCCCGCATGAAAAGGATGAAGTTGCGGAGAATGTCAAGGAGGCGGGCTGGCTCGAGCATACCGTGAAAAAGGGTATCCCATGTGGCTATGGCGGTTTCCTCATAACTGCCATCCACCGTTTTCCACTCCATAAACCGGCTTTCGCTGGAGGAGATGGTCCCCGCCATGGATCGCGTCATGTCGCTGATGATGCAGAAGCCGTTGTACCCGACTTTCCGCACCCTTGAACCTCATGGAAAAATAGTTTCTGCCCAGCAGGGATTTGTTAGAATTTCGCGAACTGTTCTCTATCCAAATATTGGAGGGAGAATCAGTGCAGGTCTCAGCCAA
>Ga0134103_1003093_pt1 | contig 11640 bp, 10 predicted proteins | sample 14_taG_2_FD_94445 | JGI IMG/M metagenome (GOLD analysis project Ga0134103, IMG submission 94445) | Switchgrass degrading microbial communities from high solid loading bioreactors in New Hampshire, USA - 14_58_20_212_A1 metaG | ecosystem: Engineered > Bioreactor > Semi-continuous > Anaerobic >...
CAACTGCTGTACGACGGCGCGCTGCGCGGCCTGGGGGAGCGGCTCGCCCCGTTCAAGCTCATCCGCCTGACGCTCGACGCGGGGAACGGACGCTCGCCGGAACCGGACGCGCTGCTTCCGCCCGGCGCGGAGATCGTCGCGCGGGAGAACGGCGGTCTGACGCTCCGCGTGCCGCGCGCCGGAACGCCGGACCTGACCGCCCGGCTGCTGTCCGCGCTGCCGGTGATCGACCTCTCCGTCGAGGATCCGCCGATTGACGCCGTGATCGACCAGATTTACCAGGAAGGTGCCGTATGACCAACCATCGCGGCGGCTGGGCGCTGATTCAGGCGACCTGGCTCTCGTGGATGCAGTACCGCAGCTTCTTCTTCCTGCTGGCGTTTAGCTGGATGATCGGCCCGCTGATCTACCTGCTGGTATGGTCCACCGCGGCGGGTGGGGGGACGGTTGGCGGCTTCTCGCGCGGGGAGTTCGTCGCCTATTACCTCATCCTGATTCTGGTCAACCAGCTCACCATCTCGCAGACGACGTGGACGATGGGCGAGCTGATCCACAACGGGCAGCTCAACCGTCTGCTGCTCTACCCGATGTCGCCCGTCTACAACACGCTGGCGAGCGAGTTCGCGGGCAAGGCGGTGTACATGCTGTTCGTCGTGCCGGTCTCGGGCGGGCTGGCGCTGCTTCTGCGGCCGGAGCTTCACCTCACGCTGGCGAACGGGCTGGCGTTTCTGCCCGCGCTGGCGCTGGCGTGGGCGCTGAGCTTCACGTGGGGCTACTGGATCTCGCTGCTGGCGTTCTGGACGACCCGCGCCGACGCCCTGCTGACGGTCGAGTATTCGCTGCTGTTCCTGCTGGCGGGGCAGGTGGCGCCGGTCGCGCTGCTGCCGGACGCGCTGCAGGTGATGGCGAAGCTGCTCCCGTACCGCTACATGATCTCGTTCCCGGTCGAGGTGATCACCGGGCAGTTGGACGGCGCCGGGCTGCTGACCGGCTTCGCGCTGCAGATCGGGTGGCTGGTCGTCGCGCTGGCGATCTACCGCTTCCTGTGGCGGCGCGGCGTCCGGCGCTATACGGCGATTGGGGGATGACGATGCTGCGACCGCTGAAACTCACGGCGTTGTTTATCGGCGCGTCCGCCCAGCACGAGCTGGCGTACCGCGCGAATTTCTGGGTGAGCCTGCTGAACTCGGCGCTCAACTTCGGAACCGGGCTGCTGGGCGTGATCGTGCTGTTCGAGCAGGTGGAGAGCGTGCGCGGCTGGGAGTTCGCGCAGACGCTCGCGGTGCTCGGCGTGTATATGACGGTCAGCGCGCTGCGGGGGTTGTTCATCAGCCCCAGTCTCGACTCGCTGGCCGGGATGGACGGGGAGATCTGGCGCGGCGAGTTCGACTTCACGCTGCTGCGCCCGGTCGATACGCAGTTTGTGGCGAGCGTCCGCCACTGGCGGCTGTTCTCGCTGGTGGACCTGCTGCTCGGGTTTGTCGTGCTCGGCGTCGCGGTGACGCAGCTCGCCCTGCCGATGACTCTCGCGCACGCAATCAGCTTCGTGCTGACGCTGCTGATCAGCGGGATGCTGCTCTACGCGATCCTGCTGGCCTTCGCCAGCCTGACGTTCTGGAGCCCCGGCTTCCTGTTCGGGTGGGTGTTCGACGGGCTGTTCCAGATGGCGCGCTACCCGGTCGGGCTGTATCCGGGCGTGTTGCGGCTGGTGCTGACGTGGATCGTGCCGGTGGGGGTGATCACGACGGTCCCGGCGCGTGCGCTGAGCGGTGACCTGCCACCCGCGCTGCTGGCGGGGAGCTTCGCGCTGAGCGCGGCGGCGGTCCTCGGCGCGAGCGTGCTGTTCCGCACCGGCCTGCGCCGGTACGCGAGCGCGTCGAGCTAGGAGCGCCCTCCATCTCCTGACCTCTGCCCCCAACCCCACAGGAGGGAAGGGGAAAAGAGCGCGGCGAACGTAGGGGCGGAGCTTGCTCCGCCCGTTTTGTTGGTGTGCGGGCCTGCGACGATACGCCTGCAGGGTGGCTCCCCAGCTTGCATGGAAGGAGCGAAATACTAGAATGCAGGCCATGGGGAAGTGGTGAGCCGCATGCATGAAGGGGGGCGCGGTGAAGCTCTTCGGAAAAATCTTCAATCGCCCGCATCAGGGAAATCGCAGACCCGCAAGCGACTACATCGTGGCGACGCCAGGTGAGTTGGACGAGACGCTGCGCAGCAATCCCCAGGATGCCACTGGTTACAACAATCGGGGGAACGCGCGTTTCCTCACAGGCGATTTGTTCGGAGCCATTGACGACTATAGCGAAGCGATCCGCCTCAACCCGCAATTTGCCGCCTACTACTATAATCGAGGCGTCGTCCGCGCTGCGATAGGGAACCTGGACGAGGCCATTGCCGACTACGATGAAGCGATCCGCCTCAACCCGCAAATGGACGCTGCTTACACCAATCGGGGTGTGGCACGCGATGCCAAAGGCGATTTCGACGGAGCTATCGCTGATTACAATCAGGCGCTGCGCCTCAACCCGCATGATGCCGAGGCGTACTGCAATCGGGGCGCTGCGCGGCAGAATAAAGGCGACCTGGACGGAGCGATAGCTGACTACGACAAGGCGCTGCAGCTCAACCCGGAGCTCAAGGAAGCTCGCTACAACCGGGACCTCGTGCTCGAAGAAAAAGCCCGTCGGGCGACGGAGCGCTAACTCCCATGCTCACCAAGCCGCCCATTGCTGACGCCGCGATCATCACCCATCTGCGCGACGCCTACGCCATCGACGCCGCCGATCTCGCGTTTCTGCCGATCGGCGCGGACGCGGACTCGGCGGTGTATCGCGCCACCACACGCGAGGGCCGCGCCTATTTCGTCAAGCTGCGGCGCGGCCCGTTCGACGACCTGCCGATCCGCGTGCCCTGGTTCCTGCACCAGCATGGCGTCAAGCACGTCATCCCGCCCATCCCCACGCGCACAGAGGGGTTATGGACCGCGCTCGACGGGTACACGCTGGCGGTGTTCCCGTTCGTGGAAGGGGCCGACGGCTACGAGGTGGACCTCGGCCCCCTGTGGGTTGACCTGGGGCGCGCGCTGCGGGCGATCCACACGCTCGACCTGCCCGCCGACCTGGCGAGCCGCGTCCGCCGGGAGACGTACGCGGATACGTGGCGCGAGGGGGTGCGCGGGTTCCTGGCGTTGGCCGAGACGCAGACGTTCGCGGATCCGGTGTCGGCGGACCTCGCGGCGCTGCTGAGGCGAAATCGCTCCGTCATTGGCACGCTGGTTCGCCGGGCAGACGCGCTCGCCGCACGGCTGCGGAGTCGCACGCTGCTGTTCGTGCTGTGTCACGCGGACATCCACGCCGGGAACGTGCTGATCGATGCGGACCGGGAACTGCATATCGTGGATTGGGACACGGTCACGCTGGCGCCCAAAGAACGCGACCTGATGTTCCCCGGCGCGGGTCTGTTCGGCGAGTGGCAGCCGCCCGAGCGAGAGGAAGACTGGTTTTACTCGGGCTACGGCGAAACGGCCATCGACCGCGACGCGCTGGCGTACTACCGCTGCGAGCGGGTCGTGCAGGACATCGCGGAGTTCTGCGACCAGATCCTGCATTCGGCGCCGGACAACCCCGATCGCGCCAACGGCCTGCGCCTGCTGAGCGGCCAGTTCCTCCCCGGCGCGGTGGTTGATCTCGCGCTGAACACGGAGCCGGAATCGCCCGTGCCGTAATGCCGAACAACACCCCCCATCCTTCCGAGCTTCGCTCGGCATTCCTTCCCCCACAAGGAGGGAAGGAAAAAAACACGTGAGCGACCGGCTCCCCTTCCCTCCGCTTGCGTGGGGTTGGGGGCAGGGGGCGGGGGATGGGGGGGGCGGCGTGCGGCGGCCGGTTTCTATTTTTGTGAGTAGGTATCAGCGAGCGGAGCAAGCTCCGCCCCTACGCCGCGTGGAAATATACACACCCGGCCAGTTGAACCGCTCCCCTATTCCCTACTCCCGACTGCCTACTCCCTGCTCTTGCTAACCGCTAGCCGCTAACAGCTTATACCCATACAACAACGCCCGGGGCAGGTGGAACGGTCCCTTCCACGTGCCGCCCTTGAGCGGCGTCAGCAGCGAGCCGTCGCGGTGCAGGTAGCCGTACCACTCGCCATACTCCGGGTCCGCGAAATGCTCGAACGACCAGGCGTGCACCCGCTCGTACCACTCCGCGCACCACGCCTCGCCGCTCAGCTCGTGCGCCAGCAGCAGGGCGTAGAGCGCCTCGGTGTGCGGCCACCACAGCTTCTGATCCCACTCGAGGCGCGTGGGCGGCTTGCCAAGGTAATCCACGAAATACAGCAGCCCGCCGTGTTCCTGATCCCAGCCGAGGTCGAGCATCCAGCGCAGGATGTCAAGCGCGGCCCGCAGATAACGGTCGTCGCCCCGGTGCTGTCCCTCATGCATCAGGAACCACGCCGACTCGATTGCGTGCCCTGGCGTGACCAACCGCCCGTCAGCAGTGTCCAGCATCAGCGAGCCGTCGTGGTTGAGGTTCTCGAACAGGGCGCGCTTGTCGGGCCGCATGAACTTGGTGAGAATCTGCTCCGCCGCCTCGCCCGCGACCTCGTCATACAGCGGGTCGGAGTCTACCTTGCGGAACTCCTGCGCGGTCGCTAGCAGGATCATCGGGATCGCGTGGCTGATGGTGCGCCGCGTCGCCGGGTTGACTTTCGGCGTCAGGCGCGAGGGGTTCCGCACGAGGTCCACGATCAGCCGGAACGTGCGCTGCGCGAGGTCCCACGCCGCGTCGTCGCCGGTCGCTTTGGCGTACTGCGCGCAGGCGATCGCGGCGAACGTCTCCGAGAAGAAATACCGGCGCTTGATCAGCGGGCGGCCGTCTCGCGTGACGAGGAAGAACATCCGCCCGTCGCTGTCGTAGCCGTGCCGCGCCAGGAACTCGTAGCCGATGCGCGCCGCCTCAAGCCACTCCTCGCGCGGCTCCAGCGTGTTATAGAGCGTCGAGAACAGCCACACGCCCCGGCCCTGGAGCCAGATCGCCTTGTCCGTGTCGTAGACGGAGCCGTCGCGGTCCAGACAGTTGAGGTAGCCGCCGTACTCGCGGTCGAGCGCGTGGTTCAGCCAGAAGGGGACAACGTCGTCTACCAGCGTGTGATAGTACAAATCCCTCAGTTCGGTTCGCCGTGCCTGATCCATCGTCAGTCCTTTCGGAGCAGTAAGCATATAGCAGTTAGCGGTTAGCAATTAGCAAAAACCAAAGCGGTCTTGTAGGGGCGGAGCTTGCTCCGCCCGTCATAGACGTTCGCCAGGATCACCCCCTTAACTCCGGCCTTTTCCCCTCTCCATAAATGGAGAGGGGCCAGGGGTGAGGTTCTATTCGCTTATTCCTCGAACAACTCCGGTAGCATCGCCCGCGCGATGGGACGCAGCCGCTCCGCCTCGCTGTGGGGGATGGAGCGGTACGGCCAGCGCATCCGCGTGCCGACATCGGCCCACGCGCCAATCGCCGCCAGCAGCTTATCGACCGCCTGATTGGAGTAGCCTTGCTGCGTGATGAAGGGCTCGATGTGCTGCGCCATAAACGCCTGGATACGCTGCTCCAATTCCCGCGCCGCCGGGGGATCAGAAATGATCTGCTCGTACCAGCGTTGCGCCCCGGCGGGTTGCAGGCACGCGACGTTCGAGTAAGCGCCGTGCGCGCCGTGTGCGATGCCAGTTGCCAGCCAGTGCCCCGGCACGAAGATCGACAGCCCGGCCGCGTAGCGACGCGTCTCGGCGTACCAGTCCGCGCCGCGATCGACTACCTTCATCCCGACCAGCCCCGGCACCTCGCGGCGCAACCGCTCGTACACGGCCGGCTCGAGCACGCGTTTGGCGCGCGGCGGATTGTACAGCACCAACCCGATCGGATCGGCGGCCTCGGCCATACGCGCCAGGAACGCGACCACCTCGTCGTCAGTGAGCGGGAACCAGTCCGGCAGAATCACCTGGATCGCGCTCGGACGCAGCGCCGCCGCCCGCCGGACGCGCCCCAGCGAGATCTGCGCGCTCATGTGGCTCGCGCCGATCTGGAAGGGCACTCCGGCTCGCTCGCAGCGTTCGGCCAGCAGCGCGCTCACCCGGTCGAACTCGTCTTCGGTCTGCGCGTAGAACTCGCCCGCCGTGCCGTTGGAGTAGATGCCGTTTGGCCGGGACGCGATCAGCACGTCCAACTCGTCAGCCAGCCGCGCAAAGTCGATGCTCTCGTCGGCGTTGATGGGTAGCAACAGAGTCGCCCAGTTGCCGACAATTTCAGAGGCAGAAAGGGGTTTCATAACTGGTATCCATCTATAGGTGAAGGTAAATGTTGCTAGGCGTAGCTTGCTGGGAAAACCTCGCCCCTTAACCCCCGGCCCCTTTTCCCCTCTCCGTTTACGGAGAGGGGCCAGGGGTGAGGTTTCCCGCTGCCGAACCTGGGAACGCTCGCGCACATCTCACGGCGCTCTCGCTAACTGCTAACCGCTTCTCCCTACATCCCCGCCAGCTCGGCGAAATCGCTCGCGGCCAGGCGCGCGCGCAGATCGTCCTTCTCCGTGTCGGTGAGCGGAAGCTCCGGCAGGCGCGGATCGCCACAGTCGGGACCGAGCGTGCTCATGGCGACCTTCAGCCCGGCGGAGAAGCGGCCCGTGCTGTAAATCAGGTTGATGATGGCGTTGACTCGCTCTTGCAGGCGTTGCGCTTCGACGTGCTCCCCGCACTCCGCCAGCGTGCGGATGCGCCGGTATGCGCCCGGCATCAGGTTCAGGGTGGAGCCGATGTGCCCGTTCGCGCCGCTCATCGTCGCGTAGACGGCGTGCTCGTCCATCCCCGCCATGACGACCCAGTCGCGCTCGCGCCCCAGGTCGATGATCTGCCGCAGCAGGTTCATATCCGCGCCGGTGTATTTCGTGCCGATCACGGTCGGGTGTTTGAGCAGCGCGTGCAGCAGGGCGAGCGGATCGACCTGCGGGCTGAGCAGATACGGCATCACGCCCAGGCCCGGCACGGCGTCGATCAGCGCCTCGAAATAGCGCACGACCGCCTCAAGCGTGGTGTAGCGCGGCGGGATAATGCTGCTGACCGCATTCGCGCCGAAGACCTGCGCGTGCTGGGCGAGCGTGATCGCATCCGGCACGGCGACCGCGCCGACGTGGATGATCACCGGAACGCGCCCGCCGACCTGAGCCAACACGCTCTCTGCCACGCGCTGACGCTCCTCGACCGACATGGTGAGGCCCTCGCCGGTCGAGCCACACACGTAAAAGCCATCGACCCCTTTGTCGAGCAGGTAGCTCACCAGGTCGTGCAGGGCGGCAATGTTGACCTCTCCGCGCCGGTCGAACGGCGTGATCAGCGCGGGCCAGGTTCCTTCAAGCGTCGTCATCTTCGGCTCCGATCCGAATAGCCAAATAGCCATCAGCGATTAGCAGTTAGCGGTTAGCAAAAGCACACAACAGCGAAAAGCAGCTACAAGCAGCGATTCCATCACGACACCGGCTTTCCGTAGGGGCGGAGCTTGCTCCGCCCGCGTGAGATGCCCCCCATCCCCCGGCCCCTGCCCCCACCCCACGCAAGCGGAGGGAAGGGGAGCGGGTCGCGGTCGCGTCGGTGTTGCCCCGCCCTCTTTATGGGGGAGGGGCGGCTCGTGCGCAGCGCGAGCGGGGCGGGGGGATGGCTTGCTCCGCCCGTACTATGCCCCTCACCCCTGACCCCTCTCCCTCTGCGACTGCGTCGTGGGGCGAGGGGAAATGCGGCGCGCCACTCTTATACCCCCCATCCCCCAGCCCCTGCCCCCACCCCACGCAAGCGGAGGGAAGGGGAGCAGATCGGCGCCGCTTTTTCCTTCCCTCCTTGTGGGGGAAGGATGGGGGGATCACTACTCCCCACTCCCTATTCCCTACTCCCTGCCCTTAGCTAACCGCTAATCGCTAACCGCTAACCGCTGCCTTTACATCACCATCCGGGGATCGGCGGCGTCGCGCAGACCGTCCCCCACCATGTTCACGAACAGCACGGTCAACACGGTCAGGATCGCGGGCGGGATCCACATCCAGGGAAGCTGCTGCAGAATCTCCAGGTTGCGCGCTGCTTCGAGCATGTTGCCCCAGCTTGGCGTGGGCGGCGCGACGCCCAGCCCCAGGAAACTCAACCCGGCTTCGGTCAGGATCGCGTTGCCCACCGTGAAGCTGACCATTGCCACCATCGGCGCGATCACGTTCGGCAGAATGTGGATCGTGATAATCCGCCAGTTCGGCGTGCCGATGCAGCGCGCGGCGGTGACGAACTCCTGCTCTCGGAACGACAGGAACTGCCCGCGTACCAGGCGGACGGTCCCCGGCCAGCTCAGCCCGCCGATGACGATCACCAGTGTGGTGAGCGTGCGCGGCAGGAAGGTGGCGATCGTAATCATGATCACAATCGCGGGCAGCGTCATCACCACGTCGGTGAAGCGCATAATCACCATGTCGACCCAGCCGCCGTAATAGCCCGCCAGCGAGCCGAGCGTCAGCCCGATCACGGTCGAGAGCAGCGTCGCCGAGCCTGCCACCGCTAATGAGACGCGCCCGCCGTGAATGGTGCGGCTCCAGATGTCGCGTCCGATGCGGTCCGTGCCAAGCCAATGCTCGCTGCTCGGCGGCGATTTGCTGGCGCGCAGGTCCATCTGCTCGTAGGGGAAGCGCTGGACTTCGGCGGCGAATACCGCCAGCAAGATGATCGCGATCAACCCTAGCAGGCCGATGACGGCCAAGCGATTTTTCAGGAAGCGCCGCACCATCCGCCGCCCAGGCGAGGCGGGCGTCTTCTCGGCCAGGTCAAGCACCTCGCTCGAGGCCCACGCCGTGGCGGCCGGTTCGACGGCGGGCGCAGCGTTTGCGCCAGGGGTGGGGTTAGTCATAGCGAATCCTCGGGTCTACCAGCCCATAGGCGAGGTCGGTCAGCAGATTGGCGCCGAGCACCACCAGCGCGATCACCGTGTTCATGCCCATAATCAGCGGCACGTCGCGCCCGCCGACCGCATCCAGATACAGCGTGCCCATACCCGGCCAGCTAAAGATCGTCTCGATGAACACCGCGCCCACCACCAGGTTCGGCACGCTCAGGCCGATCATGGTGATCACCGGGAGCAGGGCGTTCGGGACGGTGTGCCGCCAGATCACGGTGCGGCGCTTCAGCCCTTTGGCGGTTGCGGTTCGCACGTAATCGGAGTTAATGACTTCGAGCATGCTGAAGCGGGTGTAGCGCATGAACGTGGCGATATATCCCAGGCTGAGGATTCCGGCGGGCAGGATCAGGTGGTAGACCGTGTCGCCCACGCTCGGCGCGGTGTGGACCGAGCGCATCCCGCCGGACGGGAAGATCCGCCAGTGGATCGTGAACAGATACAGCGCGAGGATGCCGCTGATAAACGCAGGCAGCGAGATCCCGACAAACGACAGTGTGGTGAGCGACACATCCCAGAACGAATACTGTCGCAGCCCGACGAACACGCCCAGCGCCACGCCGACCAGCACGCCAAACGCCATCGCGGTGCTCATCAGCAACAGACTGTTGCCCAGCCGACGCCCGATCATCGTGAGCACCGGCTCGCCGCTGATGTAGCTGCGGCCCATTTCGCCCTGCAGCGCATTTGTCGCCCACTTGATGTAACGCACTGGTGCGGGCTGGTCCAACCCGAACCGCTCGCGGATGGCCTGCAACGCTTCCTCGGAATAACTGATCTCGGGGTTGATGTAGCGGTCCGCCACGTCGCCCGGCGCCAGCTCGACCAGCGTGAAGATGATGATCGTCACGGCGATGAGCACGGGAATACTCGCCAGCAGCCGCCGCGCCAGGTACTTCAGCATCGCGTTTCTCTCTCAAACTGACCGGTCGGAGGGTGGCGAGGGGGGTCAGGCACGCCCGACCCCCGCTCGCGGAGTACCATCAGCGACTATTCAGCCGCCACCGTCCACAGCTCGGCGTGGTCCTCGTAGGGGCCGCCCGCCGGGCCGGGGAACCAGTAGAAGTCTTGCACGTCGTTGGTCGTCGCGGCGAAGCGGATCGCGGTCCACAGCGAGCCTTCGATCGCGTTCTCATTCTGGAACGCGCAGATGTCTTGTAGCAGGCCCATGTAGGCGTCCGGATCAGCCTCGCTGCGCGCCTGGGCGATCAGCTCGTCCAGTTCGGGATAGCTCGCGCCGGACAGCGTCTTGGCGTCGCCCACGGCGTCGGGATAGCCGCCCGTCTCATAGTACTGGAACGGGTAGCTGCCCGCCGTGTGGCCCAGGCCGCGATACGAGATCGACCAGCCCTCGCCAGTGTAGAAGTACGAGTTGTAGCCTTCCGCGTCCACGCGCGGAACCGTCTCGATGCCCACGTCCGCCAGGAACTGCTGCATCGCGGCCATCGCGTCGGCGTGGAACTGGCTATCGTAGTAGGTGACGATCTCGATGGGCTCGTCCTGCGACCAGCCCGCTTCCTCAAGTAGTTGGCGGGCCAGGTCAGGATTGTAGGCGTAGTCGTTGTACTCTTCCGGCCACATCGCGGGATACGCCGCCAGGCAGGGGACGACCGTCGCCGTACCGCCGAGCACTATTTCCGCAATCGCCTCGCGGTCAATCGCGTAGAGGAACGCCTGGCGGACGCGCACGTCCTGGAAGCGCTCTTCGCGCATGTTGAAGATCAGGTAATTGGTCACGCCGCTGGGGCCCTGGTAGATCACGTAATTGTCGTTTTCGGCCAGGCGCAGCGCCACGTCACCGCTGACGTAGGTGAACTGGATCTCGCCCGCCTCAAGCGCCAGCGTCGCGGCGGTTTCGTCCTCGAAGTAACGGTTGATCAGGCGGTCGAGCTTCGGCGCGCCGTTCCAATAGTTCGGGTTCGGCACCACAGCCCAGAACTGGTCGCGCACGAATTCGTCGTGCATGAACGGGCCGGTCCCGATCGGGGTGCTAAACCACCACTCGGCGGTGGCGATGTCTTCAGGCGGGAAGTCGATCGCGTGCTCCGGCAGGATGTACGCTTCCACCAGCTTGTACGGGAAGCGCGGGTCCGGGACGGCCAGCGTAAGCTCGATCGTCAGGTCGTCGATCACGTTGATGCCTTCGATCGACTCGGCCTCGCCAGCGCTGAACGCTTCGGCGCCGAGCAGGGTCTTGATCCCGGCCATGCCGACGGGAGCGGTCGCGGTCGAGCCGGGGCTGAGCACGAACTCGAACGTGAAGCGGACGTCATCGGCGGTGAAGGGCTCGCCGTCGTGCCAGACGACGCCTTCGCGCAGGTTGAAGGTCCACACGGTCGAGTCGTCGTTGCTGGACCATTCGGTCGCCAGTTGCGGCGCCAGCCCGCTGATGTCTTCGTTGTAGCTCACCAGCGGCGACCAGATTTTGATCAGCCAGGTGTTGCCGGCAGTCTGAATCCAGGGATGGGTCTGCGACAGGCCGCCCGGCCCAACGTCGAACCCGCCGACGAGGGTCCCGCCGCCACCCTGGGCGAGCGCGCTGGCCGGGAGCGCCAGCAGCATTGCGAGCGCGGTCACAAAGATAAGCAGCTTTTTCATGAGAGTTCCTCCACAGAATAAACCGATCTACGCATCTATCGAGCGTCTATCCAGGGGTCTGGTGAGATGTGGGTGCTCCTTTCGTTAGATC
>Ga0134103_1003097_pt1 | contig 11629 bp, 7 predicted proteins | sample 14_taG_2_FD_94445 | JGI IMG/M metagenome (GOLD analysis project Ga0134103, IMG submission 94445) | Switchgrass degrading microbial communities from high solid loading bioreactors in New Hampshire, USA - 14_58_20_212_A1 metaG | ecosystem: Engineered > Bioreactor > Semi-continuous > Anaerobic >...
CGTATAAATGTCTTTTACTTTCAGCGGCAGAATATCGCTAATCCTTAAGCCGGTATTGAGGCCAAACTTGAACAATAGTCCGTATTTCGGATCCTTGCCGTTAAGGTAATAATACATTTGCTTTATTTTTTCTTTGCTGCGTATGGGTTCTACAGTCATTAGCCCGTCCTCCTTAAGCAATAAATAAAGAGCTATTAATAGGTCCGCCTTATTTGCTGTTATAACGCGCAGTTGCCTACTGTAATATATTGTAATCAACCATAAGGCTTATGCAACATTTTTATAAAATTATTAATAAAAAATTACATGTTTTTACTTATATAAATTTAAATCTTAATTAACTAAGGTTATTAAAATGCCATAATATCAGTATTTTCAATTATTGCCAATGTAACAAAATGGACATATTGTTACTTAAAAAAATTGAAACAATAATTGAAAATTTTGAATTTAGTTACCTTTGTAGATTTTGATGGAAAATACTGCAAATATATGGGTTCAGGTGTATTTGCCTGCTTGGAAACATAACAGGCAAACTGCAGGTGTTTGTGAAAAAAATGATAAGTTCAAACGGCTGTACCAGAATCGGATACGTGAAGAACCTTGCATACTATGCCAGTAAGGAATCTTAACATAGCATATGGAGGTAAATGCTGATGAAAAGGGTTCTTATTGTAGATGATACCGCATTTATGAGGATGTTACTGAAAGCAATGCTTGAAAAAAATGGTTTCCAGGTAATCGGTGAAGCGGAAAACGGTTCTGTAGCTGTAAAAAAATACAAGGAACTAAAACCGGATATTGTGACTATGGATATTACGATGCCTGAAATGGACGGTATACAGGCATTGAGGGAAATAAGGCAGTTTGATTCAAATTCAAAAGTAGTTATGATCTCCGCACTGGGGCAGGAATCCTTTGTCAGGGAAGCGGTTCTGTTGGGAGCTAAAGGTTTTATTATAAAGCCTTTTAGAGAGGATTATGTTGTTAAAACATTAAATAAGCTGTAACAAAATCAAACTGTTTTTACAGGGAAGGGGGGTGAACGATAATGGATGAACTGCTGACCAGCCAGTATGTGGCTTACGATTTGGCAGGAGAAAAATACGCCATAAAAATCAGTGATGTATATGAGATTATAAAAATGCAGAATATTACACCAATTCACAACAGCAAGTCTTTTCTTGAGGGAATTATAAACCTCAGGGGCAGAATTATACCCGTAGCCAATCTCCATAAAAAGTTTGGGCTTACTGATTACACGCCTAACAAAAAAACCCGCATTATTGTAGTTAAGAGCAGGGATGAGATGATTGGAATCGTGGTTGATAAAGTAAACCAGGTAATAAGATTTTCTGATATTCAGCCACCTCCGGACATGATAGCGGGAATTGACGGCAGTTATTTTGAGGGGATAGGCATTACCGATGAAGGAGTCGTCAGTATTCTGAAAATTGATAAAGTACTTTATGAATAAGAGGGAGGGGGGAGTATGTCTAATATTTTCGAAAGCCCGGAGATAATTGGCGCTTTCGAAGTGGAAGAACAGCTGCAGCTTCTCGAGAACAGCATTGCAGAACTGAAGCAAAACAGCGATTCAGCCGAAGAAATCCAGGAATTATTTCGTGCAGCACACACTTTAAAAGGCTGTTCAGATACTGTGGGTTTTGAGAAGATGAAAATTCTGGCGCACGAAATGGAGAATTTCCTGGATAAGGTCCGAAACGGGATTCTCGAGGTATCCGGGCCTGTTATCGAAGTTCTGTTCGATTGCCTGGATTGTTTAAAAAAGCTGAAGGAAGATTATGCGGCTGACCCAAACAATGTAAAAACTGATATATATCCTGTAATAACAAAGCTGAAGGAGATAATATCCGGCAACAGAGCGAATAACGCGAATAAAGCCAGTAATGAACAAGCTGGGCAAAATGGACAGGCGATGTTTATACTTGATTCAAAACAACAGGAACAGATAAATCAGGCACTGAGTATCGGTCAGAATGTCCTCGTATGCGAAATTGAAATATCAGAAGACAGCCAGATGAAATCAGCGCAGGCGTGTCTTATAATGAATTTTTTCAATGAATGGGGTACGGTAATAAGCATGGTACCAAACGTGCTGGAAATTCCGGCCGATGCTGATATCAGCAATATAGCCTTTCTGGTTATTACCCAGATGAGTCCTGATACATTGAAGCATAAAGCCTGTAATGACCTGATTAATGTAAGCAATGTCAATGTTTTTCCTTACAATTCTGAATGTTCAGAAAACAGGAAAAAAACAGGCGAAGCTTATATACAGGACAGTGACAATACCTGTTGTGCAAAGGCTGAAGCAGACGTGGAAAAAACAGTACATACAGTCAGAGTTGATGCAGATCGCCTTGAGAGAATGATGGATTTGGTAGGGGATCTGGTAATAGAACAGATAAGAATCGAACAGGTAGCAAACAGCTTATACAACAGGTATCCGGCTGATGAAACTGTTGATGACCTGATAACCATCTCAAATAATGTGTCGGTTTTAATTAATGAGCTTCAGGAAGGAATAATGAAAACACGTATGATTCCCGTGAAACAGTTATTCAGCCGTTTTCCCAGGATGGTAAAAGATTTGTCACATGCGCTGGGCAAAGAAGTAAATCTTTTGCTTGAGGGTGAGGAAACAGAAATTGACAGAGCCATTATGGAGGAAATAAGCGACCCGTTAATCCATCTGATACGAAATGCTGTTGATCACGGAATTGAAAAACCTGAAATCCGAAAAAAACTGGGCAAACCTGAAAAAGGTACCCTGCGAATAACAGCGTTGCCCTATGATAACAATGTAATAATAACCGTTGAGGATGACGGGGCTGGAATTGACCTGCAAAAGATAAAGCAATCGGCTATAAAAAAGCGGATTGTCACAAAAGAGGAAGCAGACGGCATGACAGAACAGGAATTGGTGAACCTTATTTTCCATACCGGCTTTTCTACTTCTCAGAGCTTAAAAGACGTATCCGGACGTGGATTAGGAATGGATATTGTACGAACCCGAGTAGAAAAACTGAATGGAATAATAAATGTTGAAACATGTGCAGGTGCAGGATCAAAATTCATTATAAAGCTTCCTGTCAAGCTTCCTCTTACGCTTGCAATTTTAGAAGGACTTCTGGTTAAAATCAGCAACGAGACTTACGCTATACCAATGGACAATGTGGTTGAGATTGTGAGAAAACCCAATAATGAAATAGAATCCATCAACGGGCAGGCAGTTACAGTTGTAAGAGACAAAGCGATACCGCTGGTATGGCTGCATGACTACTTCGGAATTCCGAGAGGAAGGGAAAGGAAAAACATCCTGATAGTCCTGCTTGGAATAGCTAATAAGTGTCTTGGGCTTGTTGTGGATGACATTATTGGAAACCAGGAAATGGTTGTAACAAACCTTGGTTCGTATATAGGAAAGGTTGAAGGTATCTCAGGAGCTACTATTCTGGGAGACAGAAGTGTAGCCTGTATATTGGATGTTACAGGTATATCCAACATGATAAACTGCAAAAAACTGCAAAACAACCTGTAAAGAATAAAAATGCCGATTTTAAAAATAATCAACAGGGGGCAATTTATATGGGATTAAGAAGAAATATGGCTTTAAAACTTTTGGAAAGTACCGGAATTTCTGAAAAAATAAATTTGGTTACCGGTTCCGCAAGAAAACTCAATGAAAAAATAAAAGACTTGACAGGCATTACCGAACATGTATCAAAAGGCACAATTGACCAGTCTGCTGCAGTTGAATCCACGAATTCAATGACAGGTAAGTTATCAAAATCGATATATGGTGTTGTGGGTAACGCTGAAAAACTAATAGAACTTGCTGAGCAATCCCAGAAGTCTCTTGAGGAGATTGTTGCCACAATAAAGCAGGTTGCAGGAAACAGTGAAAGTACTGCAAATTCAGTAGAAGACATATCGGTTTCAATTGAACAAATGGGTAAATCAATAAAAAGCGTTGCAGGCAATGCTGAAAGTACTGCAGGTTCGGTAGAGCAAATATCTGCTTCTATAGAACAGATAAATAAATCTGTAAAGGGTGTCGCAGGAAACGCAGATAATCTTACCAGCTCTTCAAGAGAGGTTTTGGCGGCTGTTCAGGAGGTGGCTGCATCAATCCAGCAGGTGGCAGGTAACGCTGAAAGTACTGCAAGCTCTGTGGAACAGATATCTTCTTCAATAGAGCAGATGGGGAAATCCATAAAAGGAGTCGCCGGAAATGCTGATAGTCTGTCCGGTTCGGCAGAAGAAGCAACCAGTGCCATTAATTCGATGGTTGTATCAATACAACAGGTGGCAGGAAATGCTGAAAGTACTGCAGGCTCCATAGAGCAAATTTCCCTGTCCATAGAACAGATGGGTAAATCAATCGAAGGCGTATCCGGAAATGCCGAGAGCATGACAACATCTGCCCGGGAAGCATCGGAAGCAATACAGGAGATTGTGGCGTCAATACAGCAGGTTGCAGGAAACAGTGAAAGTACATCGCGATCGGTGGAGCAGATATCATCTTCGATAGAGCAAATGGGTAATTCAATCAAAGGTGTTGCCGGAAATGCCGAAAGCCTGAAAGCTTCAGCCGACGAAACATCAGCTGCAATACAGGAGATAGTGGCATCCATACAGCAGGTGGCAGGTAACGCAGAAAGTACCGCAAGTTCGGTGGAGCAAATAGCTTCTTCGATAGAACAGATCGGTAAATCAATAAAAGGTGTGGCAGGAAACAGTGAAAGCCTGAAGGCATCAGCGGATGAATCAGCAGCCGCAATACAGGAAATGGTGTCTTCAATTCAGCAAGTCTCAGGCAATGCGGAAAGCACAGCAAGTTCGGTGGAGCAGATTTCTTCATCAATTGAAGAGATGAGCAAGTCGATAAAGGGAGTCGCAGGGAACGCGGAAAGTCTGAAAGAGTCTGCTGATGAGGCAATGTCAGCTGTACAGGAGATAGTGGCATCCATACAGCAGGTTGCCGGAAATGCGGAAAGCGCTGCAAAATCAGTGGAAGAAATATCAGCTTCAATAGAGCAAATGGGTAAATCAATCCAGGGTGTTGCAAAAAGTGCCGAGCTGCTTCAGAATTCTTCAGCGGAAACGTATAACGTAGTTGAAAACATGGCTGCTTCTATAAGTCAGGTGGCGCAGAATGCACAGAATGTGAGCAAGCTGAGTGAAAAAGTTATGAATGACGCCATGGACGGACAGAAAGCCGTAGCCGATACGCTGCTGGCAATAAAGGATATATCTGAAGTTATACATAGAGCTGAAAACGTTATAAACGCGCTTGGAAAAAGCTCGGAAAAAATAGGCAGCATTATTGAAGTTATTGACGATATTGCCGAACAGACAAATCTTCTTGCTCTGAACGCCGCAATTGAAGCCGCAAGAGCCGGAGAGCACGGAAAGGGTTTTGCGGTTGTCGCAGATGAAGTCAGAAAACTGGCTGAACGGACTGCCACGGCAACAAAGGAGATATCTGAACTGATTAAAGGCATTCAGGGTGAAACGGGCCAGGCTATTAAAGCAATAGAGATTGGAACCCAAAAAGTTGAACATGGCTCGAAGCTGAGTGATAAGGCAGGCAAAGCCATTGAGAAGATTGTTGAAGGCATAGAGAATGTAAATACTGAAATACGACAGATAACTGCAGCTACAGAAGAACAGAACAAAGGAAGTGCAAAAATTATAGAGTCCGTCAATACTGTTGCAAATCAGGCAGCTATGGTTACGCAGGCAACTAAAGAGCAGGCTTTTGGAGCGGAGAATATTGTTAAAGGAGTTGCAAATGCACGTGAACAGGTAAGACAAGTCACAGTTGCCGTTAAGGAGCAGGCAAAACAGGGACAGAATATTATAATTGCCGTTGAAAACGTAACAAACCAGGCTGCACAGGTTACGCAGGCAACTAAAGAACAGGCTAAAGGAGTTGAAGAAATCATCAAGGGAGTAACCAATGCCCGGGAACAGGTACGGCAGGTTACTGTTGCGGTAAAGGAACAGGCGAAGCAGGGACAGAATATTATCCAGGCCGTTGAAAACGTAACCATGCAAACTGCCCAGGTTTCATCTGCGGTAAAGGAACAGGCAGCCGGTGTTGAAGAGATAATAAAAGGTATAGACAATGCCCGTGAACAGTTGAGACAGATAACTGCAACAGTGAAAGAGCAGGCTAAGCAAAGCCAAAATATAGTAGCTGCAGCGGAAAATGTAACAAAACAGGCAGCCCAGGTGACCCAGGCCGCCAGGGAGCAGACTGTCGGCGCCGAAGAAATTATTAAGGGAGTGGCCAATGCCAGGGAACAGGTAAGACAGATTTCTGAAGCCGTTAAAGAACAGGCAAAACAAGGACAGAATATTGTGGCTGCAATGGAAAACGTAACAAAGCAGGCAGCCCAGGTAACCCAGGCCACCAGGGAACAGGCCCAGGGTGTTGAAGAAATCATTAAAGGTGTGATAAATGCAAGAGAACAGGTAAAACAGATTAGTGAAGCTGTAAAAGAGCAGGCTGCCCAGGGGCAGATTGTAATTAAGGCAGCAGAAAACGTTACCGGTCAGGCCGCCCAGGTTTCATTGGCAGTGAAAGAACAGGCTGCAGGAGTTGAAGAAATTATCAAGGGTGTTTCGAATGCAAGAGAACAGCTGCGTCAGATTGCCGTTGCAGTTAAGGAACAGGCCAAACATGGGCAGGATATTACCAAATCGGTAGAAAATATAACCGAACAGTCTGTCCATGTTGCAAATTCCGTTAAAGAACAGGCCCAGGGTATAAGTGATATTGTAAATGGCATTGAGAATGCAAGGGAACAGATGCGTCAGGTTACGACTGCAGTTAAAGAGCAGGCAAAACAGGGTCAGAATATAATTACTGCCATTGAAAATATAGCAAGACAAACAGCTGAGATTACAGATATGACAAAAGAACAGGCCCATGGAGTTGAAGAGATTATTAAGGAAGTTACAAATGCACGGGAACAGGTAGAACAGATTACAGCAGCGATGAAAGAACAATCGCTTAGTGCAGATAAGGTTATTAACAACGTTGAGAATGTAACGGTTCAGGCAAGTGAAGTGGCTGATGCAGCAAGAGTTCAGGCAAATGAGGTAGAACAGCTGTCGAAATATATATCTGAAATAAGCCGTGTAATTAATCTTAATATTAAGGATGTCGAACGCACTGTTTCAGTGGCAAACGAACTTTCAAAGTATTCCGGAGAAATTATTGATGTACTGAAGGTATTGGATCAGTAATTTTTTAGCCTGTTACACCGGAGTTTCATTTAAAAACAGGAATATGAATTACTGTTCACACTAAACCTGTGGAGGCGGGGATATTTCCCTACCTCTGCAGGTCGGGTTATAATGCTGAATAACGGAGGCTGGAACAGATTTGTATGGATACATTTGGCCTTATTCAACTGGCAGAGCTTATACAAGAATATTGCGGCATTGATTATTCTAAAAATCTGTCTTCACTGGAAACAAAAATATCAGAGAGGCTTAAAGAACTAGGGCTTTCATGCTGGGAATACGGAGGTTACTTAAGAGTAGAACCCAATGAATGGGATACATTAATTGAACTTATTACTGTTAATGAGACCTATTTCTTTCGGGAAGAAAATGTTCTGGAAGAGTTCAAAAATGTTGTGCTACCTCAATACAAAATCCGTACTTCCGATAATCCCTTGCGCATATGGTGCTCTGCATGTTCCAGCGGAGAAGAACCTTACACCCTGGCAATACTGGCAGAAGAAACCGGGCTTTTTGAACCCGGTGCCGTAGAGATCATTGCCACAGATATAAACAAAAAAGTCCTGGAAAAAGCAAGACGCGGTTCATATAACAAAAAGTCATTTTCTTTCCGTTCAATTCCAAAAGAAATACTTGGCAAATATTTTATTTCGGAAGAAGAGGAGTATAAGGTCAGGGATTCAATAAGAGCCATGGTTGATTTTCGCTGCCTGAACCTTCTGGAAAGAAATATACAGGAGAAAATAGAAAAAGCAGATATAATCTTCTGCAGGAATGTGCTTATTTATTTCGATAAGGAAACGATAAACAAAGTTATAAGTTCATTGTATGACGTGCTGAATGACGGCGGGTACCTGTTTTTGGGACATGCAGAAACTATAACTGGCATGAATACCGGGTTTGAAACAGTATATACACCCTCTGCATTTTATTACAGGAAAGGGGAAAGACATCCATGAGACAGTATGGAGTATTGGTAGTGGACGATTCATCTTTTATGCGGAAATGTATCAGCATGATTATTGAGAAGGAGCCGCAGCTTTTTGTTATGGGAATTGCAAGAAACGGTATTGAAGCAATAGAAAAAGTGCAGAGGCTCAAACCCGACATTGTGACGATGGATATTGAAATGCCTGAAATGAATGGAATGACAGCTCTAAAGGAAATTATGGAAATATGTCCTGTCCCTGTTGTTATGGTGAGCAACGGGACCGACAGGGATTCTGAAGCTGCTTTTCAGGCCAGGGAGACAGGGGCTGCTGATTTTTTTCTGAAAAATGCACTGTTGGGTGATAATGTAAAGCCTGAAATAATAAAGGAATTTACCGACAGGCTAAAAGCTATTGCTGAAAAATCTAAAAAACAAGTAAATAATGAACAGGAAAAAGTTAACTCAAACGTAACTGAAATACTCGGAAATATTTTAAACAAAACTGAAACAAGGTCAGGAAGGTCAAAACTCATAATAATAGGCTGCTCCACGGGAGGACCTTCCGCTTTGCAGGCAATTCTCCCGCGTTTTCCGAAAAACATCCATGTACCCATTATAGTTTTGCAGCATATGCCACCGGGATTTACGAGACCATTGGCTGAACGTTTTGACAAGATCTGCAGTTTGCATGTTAAAGAAGCTGAAAACGGAGATCTTCTCGAAGCCGGAAATATTTACATAGCTCCTGCGGGTTACCAGACATTAATTGATAAAAAGGCGGATGGTTCAATAGCCTTGAAAATAGAGGACTGCCCTTTTCTTGATACCGTTTATAAACCGTCTATTGATATAACCCTTGATTCAGCCGCACCTGTTTACAGGGAAAGACTGCTGTCAGTTATTCTTACAGGTATGGGAAATGACGGGCTTTTAGGATGCGGTACCGTAAAAAAATATAATGGTAAGGTTATTGTTGAAGCCGAGGAATCATGTATTGTATACGGAATGCCAAAGGCGGTATTTGAAGCAGGATTAGCTGATGTCCAGGTGCCTTTGACTGATATTTTCCATGAAATAATGCTCCGTATCTGATTTTTGCTGTAGCAGGGTCATCTTTCAGAACATTCCATTTTGATGATGCGAACAAGTACAATGCTGAAATATTGATATATGGAATATGACCATAATCAATGCAGAAATTCATCCGGGAAAATTTACAGTGAAGCTTCAGTACATGGAAATAAGAGTAAAAAAGGCTGAACAGCAAATAAGAAAATAAGACGTCTTAACCCGGGTAATAACCGGAATTAAGACGTCTTTGCCTTTTGATTTACTATTTACATATTACAGTTTGATTTTATCAGACGGTGATGCAAACGGACCGGGAATAACATGAACACCGCGATGATTTCCGAAATAATCCGAGTCAAAGCGTATGGGCGTTCCGTCCGGGTTTTCAAAGTATTGTTCCGGTTCAAAGGCTTTGCCAAGTATTTCGGTATTAATCATGCGGGTATGGAAATCCTTGACTAATTCAAATATATTAGTGTCAAGATAGTATTCACCGTCTTTTTCCACGAGTTCAACCTTAATTTCCTGTTCGCCATTTTCAATTACAAGGCATTTCGTTTCCTTCTTCCATGGTTTTGCACCATTCAGGTAGATATTTCCTTCGCTCCATACCGGCAGGTGACCAAAGTGTACCGGTTCCAGGGCCCGCATGTTGGGACGCTGTGTGAAATCGAACTGAGAAATCCATTCTTCATAGGTAGGATATTCGTCGAATACGTGCGTACCTGTAACCCTGTTCTCGCGTATTGCCTGCTCCGGATCCTGGTCATTAAGGACTACATAGTCGTCACTCGGCCACTTTTGGACAAAAATATTGTTATAGAAACGATTGTCGCCGTGGAGGATTGTCATAAAGCCCATAACTTCGGTGCGGTGCGGTATATGGTACGGTGTGTAGCGCCATGTGGTTCCGCCGCCGACGCTGGTAAATGAACCGCAGATAAGGTTGTGAACCAGTGCCACGCCTTGTGTTGCAAAGCGGAGGCTTACGTCTGAAAGCAGAATATTGTTGTCAATCAGTGTAGGACCATGGCTTACTTCAACAAATATATCCTGGGACATCATACCGCCGGGCAGAATCTTCGCATACGGCGGACGCTGGTTGTCATGGAGCAGGTTTTGAGTAATCCTTGTGCCCTGTGCTTCCCAGTCACACCAGATACCCATTGTGCAGTGATGAATATGATTCCGGCGTATGATTACATCTATTGCAGCATGCAGCTTGATACCGGAAATTTCTGCTCCTCCAAGTTCCATCATATTATTGATATGGTGGATATGGTTGTCTTCAATGATACTGAATACAGCACCCATTCTTCCGATAATGCCGCCCTGTTCGCAATGATGAATGTTGCAGCGACGTATAATATGGCTGCCGATGTTTTCTTTAAGCCATCCATGGTACTGGCCGCGGCAAACTGCATCGCGTTCCATCTGTGTGGGGCTTTTTACCTGTTTATAAGTGAAATAATGCTCGTTATCGGGATCAAGGTATTTTCCGAGAGAAATACCGGCACATTTGCTGTTGGAGATCTCGCAGTCCTCGATGATCCAGCCTTTGCTCCAGTGAGGACCGATCATGCCGTCCTGGAAAGCTGCAGGCGGGGCCCAGGTTGTAGCAGCCTTATCAATTTTGAACCCTCTTACCGTAATGTACGATACGCCCGTCTTGGAAGGCATAAAACATCTGCGCCGAACGGTAATTTCTACGTTTTCCTTGTTTGGATCCAAACCCTGGAAATTTGCGTAAATGACAGTCTCGTCATTTTCCGTGTCCTGTTCGGTATACCACTTATATATAGAGTCTTCGGGTACCCAGCTGTATTCATAGATTTCGCCTTTCAGGCATTCTTCAAGGGTAACGGCTTCATACATTGCCTTGTCATTCAGGAATACACAGCCGGTGTGCTTGTTCGGTGTAGCGAAATACCAGTCACCGTATACCAGGGTGGTATAAGGATTGTAGTCACCGAAAACGCTGTTTGGTATCCTGCATACCCATACATTGTCCTTGTAATGTTTCCAGTTTTTTACCTGTTCGGCACCCGTTATAACAGCGCCAAGAGGTGTTGTACTGATATAGGTGATACGTGCATCTTCAGTACCCGAATTAACCGGATCAACATATTCCCGGTAAATCCCCGGTGCAACCAATACTTCGTCTCCCGGAAGGGCCACTTTAGCAGCATCACTTATGCGTTTGAACGGTCTTTCAAAAGAACCGTCGCCGTCTTTTACGGCATTTACGTCTACATAATATTTCATAATTACCCCCCTCTTATAATATTTGTCTTATTTTTTTCCTGGATCAGGGTACATTATACCTGTATTTTATCATGATGA
>Ga0134103_1003098_pt1 | contig 11629 bp, 11 predicted proteins | sample 14_taG_2_FD_94445 | JGI IMG/M metagenome (GOLD analysis project Ga0134103, IMG submission 94445) | Switchgrass degrading microbial communities from high solid loading bioreactors in New Hampshire, USA - 14_58_20_212_A1 metaG | ecosystem: Engineered > Bioreactor > Semi-continuous > Anaerobic >...
AAAATGATTCTTTCTGAAGCCATTATCGGCGGAATCTTAGGGGTTCTTCTAGGAATTATTGCTATAGCACGAGTTGTTTTTCTTCGAGAATCATTGCTTTTAGGTCTCGTGCTGGCAATTTCGATATGGATAATTGTTTTTGTCTCTAACCTTATCGGTGTGTTTTTACCAGTACTTTTCAAGAAAATGAAACTAGACCCTGCTATTGCTGCTACACCAGTAATCACTACCATAGTGGACATTGTAGGAGTTTTCACATATTTATGGATAGCACAGAGTTTCTTACCTTGGTAATAAAACATTATTTAGAACAGGAAGAGTTCACGCCGTTAGAGGCAAGGAACTGAAGTATGGTTTTTTATGATACAATAAAAAACAGAGATTATGTTTTTCTTCAAGCCGAAAGAAAAGGGTGAAAACAATTGAAAATAGGGATTGGCTCTGACCATGCTGGTTTTGCATTTAAGGAAGCAATAAAGGTGGAATTATCCAGAGAAGGATATGAAGTAGTTGATGTAGGAACTCAAGATGAACAACCAGTAGCTACTGCTCCTTATGCTCAAGCGGTGGCTGAGGGTTTATTAAATGATAATTTTGAACGGGGTATTCTCATCTGCGGGACAGGTGGAGGAATGTCGGTGGCAGCTAATCGCTATCCTGGTATTCGGGCAGTGTTGTGTTTTAACCCTTTCACTGCTGAGATGGCTCGTAGTCATAATGATGCCAATATTTTAGTGATGGGGTCTCGTACCATATCCCTACCTCAGGCTTTAGAGTTAGTAGATATTTTTCTTTCTACTCCTTTTGCGGGAGGGAAATATGCCGAAAGACTTCAATACTTGGAAGAAATAGAAAAGCAGGTAGCAAATATTTTACGGGAACGGTTTACTTAAGAATATCATTTTTTTAAAATTAAACTTAAATAGATACAAGTATAATAAAGGGAGTTGCAAAATCCAGGTGAAAACAGGGAGGTGAAAAACAGTAGTGCTTAAAATAATGGATCGCTATTTTATTAAAGACAGCACAAGTGGTATGTTCACCTGGGTAGGAGCAGTAACCATCATAATGTTGGTGCAAACTCTCTTTGAATTGGCTGACTTTTTTGTCAACAAAAAGGTTCCTTTCCTCATTGTTTCGGAAATTCTCCTCCTTTATATCCCTGCTCATATGGTGATGACCTTTCCTATCTCTGGTTTATTAGCCTCAGAGCTTAATTTAGGACGCCTCTCTCGGGATAGCGAACTAATAGCTTTAGAAGCCAGTGGAATAAGCTTAAAAAGAATTATACTGCCCTATATCATTTTCTCTGTTTTAGTGAGTGTGGGTTCTTTTGCTCTCAATGATTTTGTAGTTCCTAATACTAACCATCGAGCCCAAGTTTTAATTCGAGAGTATGTTTATAAAGAAGGTCCTCCTAAAATCGAAAAAAATGTATTTTTTCGAGATGCTGAAAATCGTTACTTTTATGTCAGCGAATTGGATAACGAAACCTGGGAAATGAAAGATGTAATTATTTATGAGATGGGGAAAAACCGTCCTTTTCCTGATGTAATTTTAGCCAAAAGCGCTTGGTGGTTAGAAGACCAATGGTTACTTAAAGAAGGAGTAGTACATCGTTACGATGAGAAAGGTTTGCTTATTCAAGAGATTGAATTTTCAGAAATGGTTATAGATATGAAAGAAGAACTAAAAAACTTTTTTGACGAACAGAGAACTCCGGAAGAAATGCCTACCCGGGACTTAAGAAAGCAAATTGACATCCTTAGAAAAGCGGGAGCTGCAACTGAAAACTTTGAAGTAGCTTACCATCTTAAATATTCTATTCCCTTTTCCGCCTTAGTTTTTATGCTGATGGGAATGCCTTTAGGAATCCAACGCACTAAAGATACAAGAACTGTGGGGGTTATAGTTACCGTCATATTAGCTTTTGCGTACTATATGTTGCTTTCCGTTTTTCGTTCTCTAGGAAGAGGAGGTATAATGGAACCTATGATAGCAGCTTGGATGCCCAATATCGTTTTCGGTGTGCCTGGCCTTATACTTTATTTGACTGTAGATAGGAAGTGAGGTATAAAATGCAAAAGTTCCTTCTTTGCTTAATGATATTTATGTTGGTTATCTCCAGTGGTGAGAAGTGGCTAACGGCAAAAGAACAAAATCTTTTCGACCAAGCTATGGAAGCTCGAGGAAAAGGAGAAAACGAAAAGGCACTGAAAATTTTAGAGCAGTGTGTAGAAGAAGGAGTAGAGGTACATCGAGCTTACTTCGAAATGGGAGAAATACTCCTAGAAGAAGGGAAATATCGGCGAGCTATCTCGGTTTCTGAAAAAGCTATAAAAGCTTATGAAGAGTATTTAAAGGTTCATCCTGAAGATCACAATGCTTGGTGGGAATTAGGTTATATTCATAGCATTAGAAGTAATTATAACTATTCTAATGAGTGGAAGGAAGCCCAAGAAGCTTTAGAAAAAGCAGTGGAGCTTACTCCTTATAATTCCTTTTATCTCCTCTATTTAGGTTGGATTTATTATAAAAAAGGAGATAATGAAAAAGCTGAGGGGACTTTTAAAAAAATTTTGGATAAAAACCCTGAAGATTTTCAGGCCCGTTATTTTTTAGCTGATACATTAATTGATGCAGGAAAGCAAGAAGAGGCTAAGCAAGAATTAACCTATATTTTAGAAAAATGCCCTAAAGAGAATGTAGCATATAGTTGGGCACAAGAAAAACGGAAAGAATTAGAGGGGGATAATAAATGAAGAAGAAAATTATTTTCTTGGTAAGTTTGATTTTGGTAGTAGGTGTTTTTTCGGGCTGCCTTTCAGTGGCAGAAAAAGGGTCTTTAGAGGGAGAAGTGTGGGGAGAAAACGGACCTCTTGCGGGTGCAGCAATAGAAGGAGGAGGAGGTACGGCTATTACCAATGAGGAGGGCAAATTTCTTATAGAAGGGTTGCCATCTGGAGAACATTACTTTTTCTTTTCCTGTCCTGGATACACAGGGAAAGTGATAAAAGCGCAGGTGAAACCCAGAGAAGTAGGTAAAATTAATCAGGAAGGAAGAGTGTATTTAGTTCCTGAGAGCGAAGAAAGTCTTAAAAATTATATTTTTGAACTTTATAATTTGGGATTCTATGAGCGAGTTATCTCTCAAGCAGATTTGTTTCTTGCTAATTACCCGGAAGGAAATTTGCTACCTCAAGTCCTTTTCGCTAAAGGAGCTTCCTTCTATTACCTAGGAGACTTTCAAAATGCTATTTCCTCTTTATCTTCTGCTGTAAATAGTTATCCGGTTAGTGAATTTTCTGATGATGCTCAGTATCTCCTAGCTAAAAGTTTTGGCGAAGGATTAAAAGATTACGGACGTGCTATTACAGAATACCAAAAGTTAATAAATAATTATCCAGGAAGCGACCTTATAGGTGTAGCTTATTACGAATTAGGAGATTGCTATTACATTTTAGGTTCTTACTATGAAGCCTATCTCAGTTACCAAAAAGCCCAAACCTATGGCGGAGAAATAGGAAGAGAGGCTCTCTATTCCTCTGCTCATTGTCTTTATAAGCTAGAATCCTATGCTCCAGCAGCAGTCCTTTTTTCTGAATATGTAGAGCGCTATCCTAACACTGACATATCTGATGATGCTCAATACTTTGCCGGTGCTGCTTGGTATAAAGCCGAGCAATATAGTGAAGCTTTGACAGCTTTTCAAAACTGTGTAAATAACTATCCTCAAGGAACCTGGTATAATGGAATTCTTATTGCTCCAGCAGCCCTTCTAAATCAAGGTCTTTGTTTAGAAAAGCTGGGTAGACATCAAGAAGCCTATAGCATTTATCTCCAGATTCTCCGAAAATATCCCGAGGCAAAGTGGGCTGATGGTAGCTCTTTAATCAAAAATGTTCAGTTCCGTATTGAATGGCTTAAAAATAATGTTTTGTAAAAATTAACTAGTATGCACGAAGAAAAAAGCGATCGGGAACTCGTTACTGAAGTGTTAAATGGTAACGAAGACCTATTTTATTTTTTAATACGCCGTTACGAGAAGCAAATCTTTAACTATATCTATCGTTTGGTGAAACAGAAAGAAGAAGCAGAAGACTTAGCTCAAGAAACTTTTACTAAGGCTTTTTTTGCTCTTCGCCAGTACGACCATACTTACGAGTTTTCCACCTGGATTTTTCGTATTGCTCTTAATGTTTGTCGAGATTACTTTCGGCGTAGAAAGATTCTCTTTTTTTCTCTCAATACTCCGGTGGGAGAAGAGGAAGATACAGAGTGGGGAGAATTGATAGAGCAAAATTCTTTTCTGGACCCCGACGGAGAACTAGATAATCGAGAGCTAAGAAGAGAATTAGAAAAAGCCATTGACCATCTCCCCCTTAAGTTTAAAGAAGTAATAGTTCTGCGTCATTTAGAAGGTCTATCTTATAGCGATATTTCTGAGATTACTAACTTACCGGTAGGCACAGTGAAAACATACCTTCACCGCGCTCGGAAGAAACTCCAAAAAGAACTAAAAAAATATCTGGAATAAAAGATGCACAAGGCAAACGAAAATACCAAGTAATACTAATTTTCTCAGCCGTAGGAATAAAATGATGAGAGAAAAGGCCAAAAGGGTCAAATTTAAATTCTCATTCTAGGGTATAAAGAGGGTACTTTAAACAATAATGTGAAGCTATAAGAGTAATCTAAATTAAATAAAAGGAAAGATAAAATGAAGTGCAGTCGATGTAAAAAAGAAGCTTTAGTCAAGCTAAAAAGACATAATGCCAAATTCTGCAAGGATTGTTTCGAGATTTTCTTCTCCCGCCAAGTAGAATCAGCCATAAAAAAAGAGAAAATGTTTTCTAAAGAAGAAAGGATATTAATTGGAGTATCAGGAGGAAAAGATAGCATGTCCTTATGGCACTACCTCCAGAAAGCAGGATATGAGGTAGCAGCTATTCATTTCGATTTAGGGATAGAAGAGCATTCTTGGAAATCTCGCCAAATAGTAGAAGAATTTGCTTTTCAACACTCTCTCCCCTTAGAAATCATAGAAGTCAAAAAAGAAATAGGGTTTTCTATTCCCGAGATAAAAAAGCGGATTTCCTATCGCCCTATTTGTTCTATGTGTGGTCTCATTAAAAGATATCTTCTAAATTTTTGGTCTTTTAAGGAGCATTTTTCAGTTTACGCTACTGGCCACAATTTAGATGACGAAGCAGCCACTCTTTTAGGTAATGTTTTACACTGGCAAATAGATTATCTGTCCCATCAGTCTCCTACTCTACCTAGCCCTCATCCCAAAATGGTAAAGAAAGTAAAGCCTTTTTACACTCTTACCGAAGAAGAAATAATGATTTATACCCGCCTGCAAAATATCTCCTTTTTGGAAGAGAAGTGCCCTCTATCGGAACGAGCTAAGAGCTGGAATTATAAAGAAGCATTAAACTTACTAGAAGAAAAATCTCCTGGTACCAAGCACATGTTCTGGTTGGGATTTTTAGAAACTGGGCAAAAATACTTCCGGCAAGAAGAACCACCTCTTCATTTAGAAGAGTGCTCCATCTGTGGCATGCCCACTACTCAGGAGGTTTGTTCCTTCTGTCGACTAATGCAAAAAGTAAGAGAAAAGGAGGAAAAATACCTTGATTATAATGGCCGTAAATAGTGGTGGTTCATCTATCAAGTATGAACTTTTTTCCATAGAAGAAGATAAAGAAAAGTCTCTCGCCCGAGGAAGTGTAAAAAGATTATACCGCTCTGATTCCTTCTGGGAAGGAGAAAAAGAAGGGATAAAAAGCAAAAAAGAAGTGCCTCACCTCGACCATGAAAAAGGTCTGCAGCTGATAATCGATGTTTTAACTCAGGAAGGACCTTTACGTAGTATTCAGGAGATTGAAGCAGTAGGAATAAAACTCATCAATGGAGGAACAAGAGTTACACAAACTTCTTTTATCGACTCTACTGCTATCCAAGCCCTACAAGACCTCTCCGGGATAACTTCGGTTCATAACCCTCCTTCCCTTTTAGCTATAGAGATGTTTCAAAAAATTCTCTCTCGTACTCCTTTAGTAGGAGTTTTTGAAACTACCTTTCATCTCTCCATACCTCTACCCCACCGCACTTATGGTCTACCTCGGAAATTAAGCGAAAAGTGCGGTTTAGAAAAATTGGGATTTCATGGTAATTCCCACCGTTATATAGCTGAGAGAATCACCACTCTCACTTCTCGCAACCAAAAAGTAATAAGTTGCCATTTAGGAAGTGGATGCAGTGTTTGCGCCATAAAAGAGGGAAAGTCCTTAGATATCTCGAGTGGCTTTACTCCCCAAAGCGGAACTATTATGTCTACTCGCCCCGGGGATTTTGACCCCCAAATAATCACTTATCTAGAAGAAAAGGGAGGTTTTTCCCCTCAGGAAATTAACCGCATTCTGACTAAAGAATCCGGGCTTTTAGGAATATCAGGTCTAAGCGGCGAAATGTGGGAATTGGAGGAGTTATCTCAAAAAGGAGAAGAGAGAGCAAAATTAGCGATAGAAGTATTCATTTATCAGGTTAAAAAATATATTGGAGCTTTCGTTGCTCTTTTGAACGGTTTGGATAGTCTGGTTTTCACTGGAGGAATAGGAGAAAACGATGGTTTCATTCGGGAAAAAATCAGTATCGATCTTGATTATTTGGGAATAAAAATTGACCGGGAGCAAAATCAAAAAACTAAAGGAAAGGAAGGGAAAATAAACTCTTCTACTTCTCCAGCTGAGGTATGGGTCATACCCACTAATGAAGAATTAATGGTCGCCCGAGAAACGGCCAAAATGGTCAAAGAAGGGAGAAAATAAAATGACTTCTGGTGAATATCATGACCAAGGATTTAATTGTTGTGAATCTATCCTCCAAGGTTTGGGAGATTATTTAGGGGTAACAAGCGATTTAATCCCTCCTATTGCTACTGGCTTTGGAGGAGGAATCGGGCACACCGGAGGGATTTGTGGAGCAATAACCGGAGCAGTAATGGCTTTAGGGATAAAATATGGAAGAAAAGACCCCCGAGATAAAGAAAAAAGAGACTGGTTCTACAAAATGGTAGAAAATTTCCTGCAAGATGCAGAAAAAGAATTGGGTAACCTGAATTGTCGAGACCTCATTGGCCTCACTCTAAATACTGATGAAGCGATGAAAATCTACCGGGAACAAAACTTGCGAAGAAAATGCCACGAAATAATTAACCAGGTAGAAAGATTGGCTCAAGCTTATCTATCTCAATAATTACTAGTTTTGATGAAGTTAACTTGAAAGTATTGTTGAATTAAATGAAAAAAATGGTAGCAAATGTCCAGAATAAATTCTCCAAAAACATGTGAATTATGTTAAAGGTTGGATAAAAAAGCTTTTAGACAGTATACAGTATTATGCTGTATTTCTTTTGGCTTCTACCTACCAAACACAGAAATAAAGCCAATCATTTTGATAAAACTAAAATATATTGGCATTATAATAAACTGATAATGTGCTTATTACGAAACTTCCATCCTTTAGCACCAACTATATGGTAAAACCCTCAAAGAAACCAATCTCTGTATAAAGTGATCTAACACACAATGTTTAGTAGAATAATATATTTTAGGTTTTACTTCTTCTGGTAAGAGCATCAACGGTAGCAGCACCAATTATCATCCCTCCAATTAAGGTAGTTTGCCAAAAAGGAGATACTCCCAGAAGAACCAAACCATTTCTCAATATTCCAATTATCAATACTCCAACAATGGTTCCAATTATACTCCCCTCTCCTCCAGCTAAGGAAGTACCTCCAATAACGGTAGCAGCTATTACATCCAATTCTAATCCTGTACCGACAATACCTTGTACACTAGAAAGGAAAGACAAATTTAACACACCAGCCAAAGCAGCTAAAGCTCCTACCAAAGCAAAGGCAGCTGTTTTGATGCTTTCAACGTTTATTCCAGAAGCACGTGCCGCTCGAGCATTACCTCCTACTGCTCTTAAGTAGAATCCATAAAGTGAGTGATGGACAACCAAATACCCTAAAACCAAAATTATTAAAAGGAAAATAACCATTGTAGGAATTATTTCCAAAATCTTGCCTTGCCCCAAAAAGAAAAATTTTTGTAAAGAGGGGTCAGAAACCGTTTGGGAACTAATAAAAACTGGTAACCCATTAGTTAAAAGCAAAGAAGATCCTCTCACCACGTTTAGCATACCCAATGTTACAATGAAAGATGCTATTTTGACATAATTTACTAAAACACCATTTAGAAAACCTATTAAAGTTCCCACGCCAACAGCTACAATAATAGAAAGCCAGACTGAAAACTCAGCTTTCATTAAAAGACCACAAGACACTGCAGCCATTCCATAGATTGCTCCTACCGAAAGATCAATTTCTCCAGAAATTATCACCATAGTCATGCCTACAGATATGATACCCAGGAGAGACACTTGTCTAAGTACGTTGAAAAGGTTAGTTATCTTTATAAAATGAGGGGTAGCAATAGAAAAACCCACAAAAAGAAAAAGAAGAGCTAAAACAATACCTTGTTCTCGCAAATAATGGAAAAAACGATTAAAATGAGGTATCCCCTTATCGACCGTTTGTGAATCTTTTTTTACTTCGTTTTTCAAGTTTGATTCCTCCTGTCTCCAAAATTACAAAGTTACCTTCTCTCTTTCTTCTTTTATAGTCTCAACTAGTGCTACAATATTTTCAATTGGCACATCTCTCATTATTTCCTGAGCTGGAGAAATAATTAATCCTCCTCCTTCACCTAAAATATGAATAGTTTCTCGTGCCATCTCTCTTACTTCTTCGGGTGAAGCATAAGGTAGAAGTTCTTGAGTATCAATTCCTCCATAAAAAGTAATATACTTACCAAATTCTTTCTTCAAATATTTAAGATCCATAACTGGCTGCGTCGGCTCTAAAACATCAAGACCTATATCAATCATATCTCCAATAATTTCTGTTATATTTCCACAAGAATGATGAATTACCGGTAAACCAGCTTCCTTGTAAACCTTCCATACTTTAGCCCAACGAGGTTTAAGGTATTTTTCCCACATCGATTTAGACATTAACAATCCATTTTGACCTCCAAAGTCATCACCAGTATGAGCACATTTAAAGCCGGCTTTTACCACTTGCTTAGCTATTTCAACTTTATAATCAGTTATATCATCCATAAGTTTCTCTGCCTTCTTAGGTTCAAGAGCTAAATCTATCATGAACTCCTCAAACCCTCTTAATGCCCATGCTTTCTCAAATATACCATTATAGCCAGTACAAACTACTAAATATTTTCCAGAACATGCATTAAGTTCTTGAATAGCTAAAGATAGTAATCCTTCTTTATAGGGATCAGGCGGTGTAAATTTTTCCAAGGCTTCATCGCTTTGAAGAGGAAAAGACTTTATACAAAAACCATCGGAATACATGTCAAAACCTACACCCCAACGATCATAAACAATACCCTCTTTCCAATCTATTCGAGCAAAGCCCATTTCTTCTGCTTTCTCAAGAAGACTAAGATTCTCTCGATAACGAAATACATCATCCAAGGTAGCGGTCAAATATAGATGGTTATCAAGATATTGTTCTAACTCTTCTAAAGAAGAAAGGCCAAGGGAATCTCTAAGTCTCTCTTTTGTGTGTTGTGAAGCAAAATATATTTGGCTTGGAAGGTAATCTATTTTCTGTTTGAAAATAGTTTTTAACACCCGCTCTTCTTTAGTCATTATACCACCTCCTGATAAGAAAATTAATTTTGTGTTATACCCATAGCTTGGGCTAAAATTTTCTCTTTAGAAAAATCTCTTCTTTCTGCCTCACCTACAACTTTACCTTTGTACATTATTATTACTCTATCGCATAGACCAAGAATTTCCGTTAACTCTGAAGAAACTAATAAAATAGAAATACCTTCCTTTCTAAGGTTTTGAATAATTTTATACATTTCTACTTTTGCTCCTACATCAATCCCTCTAGTTAGCTCATCCATCAAAATTATCATTGGCTTGATAGCTAACCATCTTGCTACTATTACTTTTTGTTGGTTACCACCACTTAAATTTTTTACCAATTGGAAAACTCCTGAGGTTTTAATATTAAGCTTCCTAATAAATTCTTGAGCTATTTTTACAAAGTCTAGAATTGATAAAAAACCAAAACGGGTTAACTGTGGAGCCTTAACAACATTGATATTATCTTTAACATCCATATTAGCAAAAAGGCCTGATCTCCGCCTATCTTCCGGTATCATGGCTAGACCAGCCCCAATTGCTTTTCTAGTACTTCCAGACATAAATTTTCTACCAAAGACCTCTATTTCTCCACTATCAGGCCTAGTTAAACCAAATATCGTTTCTACTAATTCTGTTCTACCTGACCCTTGTAAACCATAAACTCCGAGAATCTCTCCCTCTCGAAGCTCAAAACTAATATCTTGGAATAACTTACCCCTAGAGAGATGACTTATTTTTAATGAAACATTATTAAATTTTTTAAGAGGCGGCTCGTAAAAGAAAATTTCAGAAAGCTCTCTTCCCACCATAAGACTTATTAAATAATCTGGCTCAATATCATTCTTATTAAAAGTACCAATATATTTTCCATCTTTCAAAACAGTGATTCTATCAGCTATCTCAAAAATTTCCTCGAGCCTGTGCGAGATAAAAATAATAGTAGTTCCCTCTTGTTTAAGCTTTCTCACAATTTCAAACAATTTTTTCGCTTCAGCTGCAGTAAGAGAAGAAGTGGGTTCATCTAGCACTAAGACTGCAGATTCAAAGGCTACTGCCTTTGCTATTTCCACTAATTGTTGCTTGGCTATACTCAGTTCTCTGGCTTTAACGCTTAAAGGAATATCTACTCCTAAGCTATTCAGGATAGAACGCAATTCCTCTATTTTTCTATCTTTATCCTTTTTTTCTAGTTGTCTTTGTCCTAAAAAAACATTTTCTAATATGGAAAGATTGGGACAAAGCATCAATTCTTGGTACACAACACTTATGCCAAGTTGCTTTGCTGCATGAGGAGTAGGAATGGTAACTATATTGTTTTTAAATATTATATTACCATCATCCGGCTGAATTTCTCCTGCTAATATGTTCATAAGAGTGCTTTTCCCCGCTCCGTTCTGTCCTACTACAGCATGTATCTCGCCTTTATTTATAGAAAAACTTATATTATCAAGAGCAACTACTCCGGGGAAAAGCTTAGTGATATTTTCAAATCGAATTATCTCATCCATTTTGCACAGGCTCTCTAAAATTTTATTAGCCTATAGGCTCACCTTTTTCTAATTTCTCCAGATACTCATCTACGTTAGTTTCATCTACTCTTAAGACACCGGTATCAACACTTTGTAAAGGAACCCCTTTAACTATGTATTCATATAAAGCTTTTACTGGAAGATACCCTTGTTTATAAGGGTCCTGGCTTAAAGAGGCATTAGTAGCTCCAGCTTTAATATTTTGTAGAGTTTCAGGAAGTAAGTCATGTCCAACATTTTTAATCTTTCCTACCAAATTATTTCTCAAGATGTATCTCCCCACTAAAGGAGTGGTAACTGCATCTAGAGCGGCAATACCCGCTACATCAGGATTAGCTAAGAGGGCATTT
>Ga0134103_1003100_pt1 | contig 11626 bp, 10 predicted proteins | sample 14_taG_2_FD_94445 | JGI IMG/M metagenome (GOLD analysis project Ga0134103, IMG submission 94445) | Switchgrass degrading microbial communities from high solid loading bioreactors in New Hampshire, USA - 14_58_20_212_A1 metaG | ecosystem: Engineered > Bioreactor > Semi-continuous > Anaerobic >...
CTATAAAGGGAAGAACGGGCATCATTAATATCCCTGCAAAAATACCCTGCTCAGAAAGTTCCTTGATTGCTTCGAATCTTTTTGATGAAGGAGCTGCATTAGGTTCGATCTTCCTGCAAAGATCATCATCGGCAGTTGTAATGGTTATTTTTATCAGTACCGGAGAATGTCCGGATATTTCTTTCAGAATATCTGTATCACGAATGATTAAATCACTTTTCGTTGCGATTGCTGCACCAAAACCGTATCTGTTGATAAGTTCCAGGGCTCCCCTTGTAAGTTTATGCTCTTTTTCATATGGATTGTAGGGGTCACTCATTGCTCCGGTCCCTACAACGCCTTTTTTTCGCTTTGTTCTTAGCTCGTTTTCGATCAAAACAAGTGCATTCTCTTTAGCTCTTACCTTATCAAAATCATCTACCCGGTAGCACTCGCTTCTGCTGTCACAATAGATACAACCATGGCAGCAGCCTTTATAGATATTCATATTATAATTGATCCCAAACCAGAAATTGTTCTCTGCATAGCCTGATACTATTGTTTTGGCACTGATTAAATCCACTTTTGATTCCTTTCCTTTTTATAATTTAAAAAAACTATAACCGGTCAAAGATGATCCAGCTAAATATACCCTAAAATATAAATGGCTTACTTCTTTGCTTTCAGCGGATTGGCGCAAACAATTGAATAACCGCTCAAAATCTTAATTATAAATATACCACATTCAATATGACAGAGGTATGTCATGTTTCTTATAGAATAAACACCACTCTCTTTATCCGGATTATAACGGACAAGAGAGTGGTGTTGGTAAGAAGACCGCATATATAAGGCTATTTGATTTTTTCTATTGCCTTTTGGGCAAATTCAGTAGTTACAATCTTGTCATAAGGGGCGCGTTTATCCAGAACCTTTGCCTCTTCCATAACAATCTGCAGAAGTTCCAGCGATGATTCTTTCAGGATAGGATCCTTGTTCCATGCGTCAATTTCCTTATAACGCTTTGCTACATTTTCCAGGGTTGAAATATCGGTATCCGGGAAGAAATCCTTTATGGCCTCGGCAACTTCTCTGGGACTGTGGGTATCCACCCATTTTTGTCCTTTATATATGGCGTTAGTAAACCGCTGGATCATGTCTCCGTTCTTTTCAATAAAGCTCTTTTTGGCATAATAGGCAGTATAAGGGATTTCACCGCTTTCCTGGCCTATAGATGCCAAAACGTAACCTTTGCCCTCTTTTTCCAGCATTGTAGCTGTTGGCTCAAAGAGAGTTACATAATCTCCTATTCCCCCGGTAAACGCTCCTGCCATTACAGCGAATTGCACACTGGTATCAACAGTCAGATCTATATTTGGTTCGAGATTATGTTTTCTGAGTACATACTCCAGTGTCATTTCAGGTACGCCGCCTTTTCTGCCGCCGATGATATATTTACCTTTTAAATTCTCCCATTTGAAATCGGGTTCGGGTTGTCTTCCGACTAAAAATGAACCGTCCCTCTTGGTAAGCTGTGCAAATACTACAGCATAATCGTCCTTACCCTCGTTGTACACGTAAATACATGCTTCGGGGCCTGAAAAGCCGATATCCGCCTGTCCGGAAATAACTGCGGTCATAACTTTATCCGCGCCCTGTCCTGTGGTTAATTCAAGTTTAATGCCTTCCTCTTCAAAAAATCCCTGGTTTATTGCAACGTATTGAGGTGCATAAAAAACCGATCTTGTTACTTCGTTCAGGGTAATTTTATCGGTTGTGCTTTTTCCGCATGAACTGAGAATTAAGGACGTCAGCATTAGTATGGCAACAAGTATAACCCCCATCTTTTTCATAGAATTACCCTCCTAAATAAAATATTTTGTGCAGGGACTAAGGTTGTTGATTGAACCATCCCCCGGAAAGCTTTTTTTGCAGCAATACCACCCCCTGATACATCAAAGCCGCGGCCGCTGCCAGGATTATTACACTGGTCATGACAAGGTCCAGATGAAATACCTGTCCTCCATATACGATCAGGTATCCCAGACCGGCTTTGGAAACAAGAAACTCTCCTGTTATTACACCCACCCATGACAATCCCACGTTGACCTTAAGAGCGTTTATCATGGCAGGAATGTTCGAAGGGAAAACAACCTTTAAGAATACCTGTAACCGATTTGCTCCAAAAGTCTGGACCAGTTTGATCTTATCCTGATCGGTCTGAAGAAAAGCGTTCAAAACTTCCAAAATAGTCACAATCAATGAAATTGCCAATGCCATGGCGATTATTGCGGCAGGACCTGCGCCTATCCAGATGATAAAAATAGGGCCTAACGCTACTTTTGGAAGACTGTTCAAGACTACTAAATACGGCTCAAGAACATGGGAGGTAAACTCCGACCACCACAAAACTATTGCTACAATTGTACCAAGTATGGTTCCTATAATAAAGCCGGCTACCGTTTCGAGGCATGTTACACCTATATGTAATAAAAGATTTCCGTCTGTATAAAGGTTAATAAAAGTCCTGACCATTCTGGAAGGCTGGCTTGTAACGAATGGATCTATGAGCTTTAAATCGGCCGCGATTTCCCAGAATGCAAAGATCAGAAAAATGATAAGCAGCCGGAGAATCCATGTGGCAATTCTTCTTACTTTCATTTTCTTTAAATAGGCTATTCTTTCTGGAGATAAATTTTCGGTAGCCTTAGACATGTACATCAAGCTCCTCCCATATCATATTGAAGTACTCCCGGAAATTGGGGTGATCACGACATTTAAGCGGTGTTCTTTCTGGGCAGTCAAACACGATTTGGTGAATGTTCCTGACAACTGCAGGACGTTTTGAAAGCACCACCACCATGTCTGACATGCTGATACTTTCAGAGATATCATGAGTAACCATGATAGCCGTTTTGTTTTCGTTCTTTATGATGCTGTATATATCCTCTGTAACAGCCAGTCGGGTTTGATAGTCCAAAGCTGAAAAGGCTTCATCCAAAAGAAGTATTTCAGGCTTTACTGCCAAAGTCCTGATAAGAGCAGCCCGCTGACGCATTCCTCCCGACAACTGGCTGGGATATTTATCTTTAAAATCATATAAGCCATAAGTTTTTAAAAGATTAAGCGCAAATTCTTTGTTTTCAGGAGTCAGGATTCTTCTTATCTCTAAACCGAGAATCACATTTTGATATATGGTCCGCCAGTCAAAAAGATAGTCTTTCTGAAGCATATAGCCTACCTTGTCAGAGGTTTTGGTTACCTCTTCGCCGTCTATGAACACTTTACCGCTGGATGGCTTCAATAAGCCTGAAATAATAGAAAGAAGGGTGGATTTTCCGCAGCCGCTGGGACCTACAAGGCTGACAAAACTCCCCTTTTCAACTGAAAAGCTGATATTTTCAATTGCATTTATCTCACCGTTTATGGATTGGTATTTCATCCCGATGTTCTGAATCTCAACGATGTTTTTTGACATAAGTGCCCTCCTCTTTGGAAACAACCTCCAAATGGAGTCGTTTTTGTTTGCATTAATATCATATTGCGAAAGGGGAAAAAGGTGCTTGGCAAGAAATTAGAAGTAGGAGATAAAGAGACGGTATAGAGTATGTGCCATAAATAAGGCGGGTGCAAGGATCTCATTTCGAACGCCTTTAAGCACACAGGTCTATAAGATCAATATAACTGTTTTACGACATTCTTCCTCTTCGCTCCGTCATGTCCCGGTCGAGTGGTCTTCATCTCACGGGTCGATCATACATTTCAATAACGTTACCGCTCGGTGGTCTTTCCTCCGAAGCAAATCGGCTTATCTCAATGAGAAACATTGCACCCGCCTGCCTATGTCATCCTGAGCGGAGCGAAGCGGAGTCGAAGGATCTTATATGTTGACGTAAAGATCCTTCGCTAACGCTCAGAATGACCGGGGAACGTCACCTTGAGTAAAGCTAGGTCGAAGAATCTTTATGATGACGTAATGATCCTTCGATAACGCTAAGGACATATTAATAAAACATGTACAAGGTATATCAAATTATTTTACATATATATATAGACGCCAACATCCCCATATAGGAAGAAATCAGAGATGCCGCTACGGCATGGCGGGTATCCTTAACATTTGTGGCCCCGAAGTAAACAGCAAGAGTATAAAGGACAGTTTCGCTGGAACCCATGATAGTGGATAATACTCTGCCTATGTAAGTATCCGCTCCATAAGTTTTTATTTGCTCACTGAATATCCCCAATGACGCGCTCCCCGAAAAAGGACGAATCAAAAGAATGGGAGCTGTTTCGGGGGGGATGCCGATCAAGCTTAAAGGTTTTGAAATCAGATTCGTTAGAATATCAATAAGACCCGATGCGTTTAATATTGAAACAGCTGCTATTATTCCCACCATCGTAGGCAGGATATTAAACGCGGTTTCTGCGCCTTCCTTTGCTCCTTCAATAAATACGTCAAATACGGGAACGCCTTTGATGTATGCGGTCAATACGATTAACAGGATAACTCCCGGGATTGAAAAATCCGAAATAATATTCATTGAAATCATCCCTTGAATAAGTTGAATTTTTCAAAGAGCTTAGCCGCTGTGATACCTGAAACCAAAGAAATGAATGATGCTACCCAGATACATGGAATAACCGATGACGGGTTTGAAGAGCCAGCCTGTTGGCGTATGATAAGAACAGTAGAAGGGATCAGTTGAATACAGGCGGCATTTACAACTCCGAACATTACCATCGCATTGCTTGCCACGGTTGAATCATTATTAACCTTTGAAAGTTCCTTCATGGCCATGATCCCCAATGGAGTCGCCGCGTTTCCTAAGCCCAGAAGATCAGCACTTAAACTCATTGCAATGGCTCCGTTTGCAGGATGATCTTTGGGTATGCCGGGAAAAAGAAATCTGAAAACTCCTTTAAGCATTTTTGCAAGGCTGTTTACAAGGCCGGCTTTTTGGGCTGCTTTCATAAGACCCGACCAAAGACACATGGAACCTAGCATTGTAATTACAAGATTTACTGAGTTTATGCAGCTTTCTAAAACCGCATTGGATATTTCGCCCATCCTGCCGGTTATGATCCCTGTTATGACGCCGGCAAAAATCATAACGACCCAAATTGTATTTAACATAGAATCAATCCTATTTCATTTATATTCTCTCTCTAAATAAATATAGAAAATAATCTTTTTTATTCATCAGATGAATTGAAACATGAATACTTTTCAAGCATAATTTAACAAAAATCGTAAATTAAGTGATATATTATGTTGACCTGTCCTTCAATTTTATGGTATTATGACTTATATAAATAAAACCAGGGGGGAAGTTTGGTGAAATCAACCGGAATCGTCAGAAAAGTTGACGAGCTCGGTAGAGTTGTTCTGCCTATTGAGCTCAGAAGAACTCTTGATATCGCTGAAAAGGATGCTCTTGAAATATATGTTGACGGAGCAACCATCATCTTAAGAAAATATGAGCCAGCTTGTATTTTCTGCGACAGCGCTAAAGATATCACGGTTTATAAGGGAAAGAATATTTGTAACGATTGTTTATCACAGTTAAGAGGATAAACAATTGTAACAGATATACATGAGAGGCCATTTCATTATGAAACGGCCTCTTATGTTTTCTGTTGTATTATATTTAAAATTTTGAAAACACTTTGGCTAAGATATCTGCAGCTTCGTCCATAAGTTCTTTGGTATGAGTCGCTGTATAACTGGTTCGGATCATGCTGTAACCCTGAGGTACGGCCGGAGAGATAACAGGATTAACATATACCCCTTCATTTAGCAGCTCTCTGCAGAGTATGAATGTTCTTTTGTCATCATACGTCATAATGGGGATTATGGGGGTTTGGGTCTCTTTTATAGGAATATTCCTCTCTCTTAAAAGCCCCCTCATATAATCGGCAATTTCATTAAGCTTACGGACTCTCTCAGGCTCATTTTTCAGAATATTAAGAGCGCAGAGAGCAGAAGCGGCATTTGCAGGCGGAATAGACGCGCTGAAAATAAATGGACGAGAGGTGTGCTTGACATAAGAGATAACCTCTGCGCTGGCAGCCATATATCCACCCAGGCTGGCAAGCGATTTTGAGAAGGTTCCCATAAGTATATCAACTTCATCCTCTAACCCAAAGTACTCAGCAGTTCCACGGCCATTTTCGCCCAGAACGCCAAGACCGTGGGCGTCATCTACCATGATACGGGCGCCGTACTTTTTAGCCAACTCAACAATTTCAGGAAGTTTGCAGATTTCTCCGCCCATACTGAAAACACCGTCGGTTACAATAAGAATTCCTTTTGACTGGGGAATTTCTTTTAACGACTTTTCCAAATCATCCATGTCGCTGTGTTTATAACGAATCATCGTAGCATAGCTTAAGCGACATGCATCATAGATACTTGCATGGTTTTCTTTGTCACAGAGAATAACGTCATTGCGACCTGCGATAGCAGATATTATACCTAAGTTGGACTGAAAACCTGTGCTGAATGTAATACAGGCATCTTTGTGTAAAAATTCAGCTAATGCGTTTTCAAGTTCAATATGCAGATCCAGAGTACCGTTAAGAAATCTGGATCCGCTACAACCGGTACCATACTTTTCTACAGCTTTTATAGCTGCTTCTTTAACTCTTGGATCCGATGTCAGACCCAAATAATTGTTGGAACCAATCATTATCGTTCTGTGTCCTTCCATTGTAACAACGGTGTCCTGACCGGATTGCAGAGCATGAAAATAAGGATAGATACCCGCTTCAACAGCTTCTTTTACTTGTGTATACTCATAGCATTTCTCAAATAAATCCATCTCTACATCCCCTTTAATTATAAGGAAATTATATTATGACCTGATTATATTACCAGCATCATATGACACTATTCTATTGTACCACATTAATATTAAATATCTAGTATTATTTGATGATTAATAGACCAAAGTTAATTCAAGAATTTTTGCCAGATTCCCTGCTGTATGATTTTATAATACAATAATGAAGGATACATTGTGGCGAAAAGTCTTAAAAATACTATTGAATATGGGGGTAGCAATATGAAAGCAAAAACGGTTATTATTACCGGCGCATCGGCAGGAATCGGCAAGGCAACGGCGGAATATCTTATGAAAAAGGGCTTTCATGTATACGGAACATCCAGAAAAGTTACGGGAAATATTAATACCGCGGAAGACGTACAAAGCGGTGGATTTATCCGTATGATAAATATGGACGTGACATCTGAGGATTCTGTTAAGACTGCCGTTGAAAACATCATGTCAGAAGAAGGACGTATAGATATTTTAATCAGTAATGCAGGTATGGGCATTGCCGGTTCTGTTGAGGATGTTTCATTATCTGAGGCAGCTTTACAGTTTGATGTGAATTTCTTTGGGACCTTAAGATTGATAAAAGCAGTGCTTCCTTATATGAGAGAACAGGGTTACGGAAAAATCATAGCCATAAGTTCAGTAGCAGGCGTAATTTCAATACCATATCAGGCTCATTACAGTTCCAGCAAATTTGCCGTGGAGGGTTTGATTGAGGCTTTGAGGCATGAGGTTGCGCCTTATGGGATAAAAGCATGTTTGGTTGAGCCGGGAGATACCAGGACAGATTTTACTAAAAGCCGTATTATAGCAAAAAATGCAAATGAGAGTTCTCCTTATTATACAAGATTCAAGAAATCATTATCCCGTATGGAGAAAGATGAGCAAAATGGCGCTTCTCCCTGTGATGTTGCAAAAGTTATCTATAAAATGATAAAAAAGAAAAATCCTCCTGTTCGTGCCGCAGTTGGTTTCCAGTATAAAATGGTATTGTTTTTGAAAAGGCTACTGCCTTCCAGGATTCAGGAAAAAGTTATAGGTATTATGTACAATTAATGCAGTGTTTACAGGATAGAAATAATCGAAAATAAAAAAAATGGCGATTTCTATTAATTATACACTTGATTCTATATTTCTGTATGATAGAATGATTCTATAATTTTTGATTTCATACAGATATTATTCCTTTTCTACTGACTGTATAGCAATTTGACGAATTATACAAGATTAAAAGTGAACACGGACATAAAAATTAAACTATAGTACTTTTAGTACTTGGTATGGTAGTCTATTTGCTTACATCAGGGAAAGGATTAATTAATTTGCGGGAGGGAAAAAACCAATGAACTTTCTTGAAAAGCAGTTCCAGCTGAAGGAAAACGGAACAAATGTCAGAACTGAATTCGTTGCAGGAGTAACGACATTCTTCACCATGGCCTACATTATTTTTGTTAACCCGTCTATATTAGGCGAAACAGGTATGCCTGCAGGCGGGGTTTTTGTTGCCACTATATTGGCGGCTGTTATTGCCACTTTGATTATGGGGCTTTTTGCCAATGTTCCTTACGCACAGGCCCCCGGTATGGGATTAAACGCATTCTTTACCTACACCGTATGTTTCGGCATGGGATTTACATGGCAGCAGGCTTTGGCAATGGTATTCATATGTGGTGTCATAAATATCATCATAACTGCTACTCAGATCAGAAAAATGATAATCAAAGCTATCCCCAAAACACTCCAATATGCCATTGGAGGAGGTATTGGGCTTTTTATTGCCTATATAGGCTTTATTAATGCCGGATTTATTGAATTCGGAGATGTCCCTGCTCTTGCAAACTTTACCGATCCTAACGCTCAGCTGGCGCTGATTGGTCTGGTTATTATTGCTGTATTAATGCTCCTTAAAGTTAAAGGGGCCATACTCATAGGTATTATTTTAACTACTCTGATAGGTATACCGATGGGTGTTACAAGTCTTGATTTCTCCGCATCAAAATTTAATGTTTCTGATATATCTCAAACATTTTTGGCACTGGACCTCAAAGGTCTCTTCGCAGATCCCTCAAAGATATTCCTGGTACTTACAACAATTCTGGCCTTCAGCCTTTCCGATACGTTTGACACTATCGGAACATTTATCGGTACAGGAAGAAAAAGCGGTATCTTTGATGACAAGGATGAAGCTGATCTTTTCCAGAGCAAAGGATTTAAATCAAAAATGGACAAGGCTCTTTTCGCCGATGCTACCGCTACATCAATAGGTTCTCTTTTAGGCACATCCAACACTACAACCTATGTAGAAAGTGCAGCAGGTATTGAAGCCGGCGGCAGAACCGGATTGACTTCCGTATTTACAGCGATTTTGTTCTTGATTGCGCTTGTATTCGCTCCTGTTGCAGGCATTGTTCCGGGAGCAGCAACAGCACCTGCTCTTATAATAGTTGGTATACTCATGATGGATTCATTTGGAAAGATTGACTGGGGTAATTTTGATGAAGCACTTTCCGCTTTCTTTACCGCAGTGGTTATGCCTTACTCTTACAGCATATCCAACGGAATCGCTGCAGGCTTCATCTTCTATGTTATTACCAAGGTTTTCAAAGGCAAATATAAAGAAGTGCATCCGATTATGTATATCGTCTCCATATTGTTTATATTGAACTTCGTTATAAGTGCTATTCCCAAGTAAAATCCACGACTGTTATTAATAAATTTGTTTATAATAATCTGAATACAGTTGATCGTTAAGGAAACTATGTAAAAGGCTGCCCTGAAACTCTCGGGGCTGCCTTTCTTACTTCTGTGAAAATCTCTGAAACAGTTCACACAAAATTTACGTCATGTTCATTATTTAAACTTGAATTTACACACTTCATAAGCAATAATGATTTCAAATATAGTTTGACCTTTACAAATTAAGGTAAAATATAACAAAGCAATATTTTTATAATTTTAGGAAAAGGATAGGGTATGAATATGAACGCAAGGGCACATGTCCTGGTAGTGGATGATGATGTAAATATTTGCGAATTACAGAGGCTATATCTGGAAAGAGAGAATTATCAGGTTACAGTCTGCCATGATGGTTACAAAGCAGTTGAATTATTCAAGGAAAAGGCGCCTGACATCGTCATACTTGATATAATGCTTCCTGGTATGGATGGCTGGGAGGTTTGCCGTGAAATCAGAAAAATAAGTTCCATACCCATAATAATGTTGTCGGCAAAAGATGAAACGTTTAATAAGGTTCTTGGACTGGAACTGGGCGCCGATGACTATATAGTCAAGCCATTCGAGCCTAAAGAACTTATAGCCCGCATCAGAGCGGTTTTAAGACGTTATGGCAGGCAGGAAGAGGCTCCTTCCGAACAGGTGATTTATCCCGGATTGGTAATCAATAAAGCTGACTATACAGTCAAATTAAATGGAAACGATTTGGATCTGCCTCCAAAAGAGTTGGAATTATTGTATTTCCTTGCATCAAACCCAAACAAGGTATTTACAAGGGAACAGCTTCTTGAAAATGTATGGGGTTTTGATTTTTATGGGGACACAAGGACAGTGGATGTCCATATTAAAAGGTTGAGAGAAAAGTTTGAACCCGGCGAATATAAATGGCAGATAAAAACTGTATGGGGAGTCGGCTATAAATTTGAGGTGAAATAATGATAAGAACAATGTTCGGCAAGGTGCTTTTTATGGTAATAGCTGTTCTTATTGTTAGCTTTGCCTTAACGGGTTTTATCATGAACTATGGCCTAAAAAAAATGGTGGCCGAAGAAAAAGTAGAGCAGCTTCAATTGATCTCTGAAAAAGTTATAAATGCGCTGGACACTTTACTCAAGAACGAAAACACCCGCAATTCCTATTTATTCGTCAGCTTTATCCAAACCCTAGCAAATAATACCGACTGCCTGATTTGGATAGCCGGGGATGATGGTACCCTTATTTTTTATTCGGAAATTCCGGACTATTTGCAAGAAAAACTGGAAATCACGGAGGACGGTTTGCTGAGATTGCCTGACCCGCGGCAATACCAAAAACAGCCGGTGGAATATGAGATTGGTGATTATTTTGGTTTATTTGCGGACACAGGTATTGATTGGGTCACAATAAACCGGCATTTTACAATCAGTAATATTCCTCCTTATAATATGGAAGCAAACGGGATTATACTGATCCATTCGAAAGTTCCGAATATATATCGGCTTAAAACATCGATAATAATTATTTTTGTAATATCAGGTTTTATGGCATGTACAGTTGCCATACTGTTTGTGGCGCTGTTAACAAAACGCATCACAAAGCCCTTGAACCAGATGAAAAATGTGGCCAGAAGAGTAGCGGCAGGGGAATTCTCAGAGAGGATAAACGTAAAGGGCAAGGATGAGATAGCTGAGTTTTCAGAAAGCTTTAACAATATGATTGTCGCGCTTGACAATCTGGAACGTATGAGACGGGATTTTATCGGGAATGTCAGCCATGAGCTGAGAACTCCCATTACAACAATAAAAGGTTTTATTGAAGGGATACTGGACGGAGTGATACCGCCAGAAAAACAGGAGGGATATCTTACTATCGTTCTTGATGAAACCAGAAGAATGCAGAAACTGGTCAATGATTTATTGGATCTTGCGAAAATGCAGGCTGGAGAAATCACTCTCAACATGACCGATTTTGATATTAATGAATTGATAAGAAGATGCGTTATAAGTCTCCAGCAAATGTTTATTGAAAAAAATCTTGAATTTACAGCCGATTTCGAAACAGAGAGGATGTTCGTGCATGCTGATTCGGAGGCCATA
>Ga0134103_1003111_pt1 | contig 11593 bp, 9 predicted proteins | sample 14_taG_2_FD_94445 | JGI IMG/M metagenome (GOLD analysis project Ga0134103, IMG submission 94445) | Switchgrass degrading microbial communities from high solid loading bioreactors in New Hampshire, USA - 14_58_20_212_A1 metaG | ecosystem: Engineered > Bioreactor > Semi-continuous > Anaerobic >...
GCTTACGCTCGCCCTTGACATCCTCCAACAGAGTGCACAGTTGTAAAGATTATACAAAAATAAGAAAGGAGAGCTAACTTAGAAAAGCTAAAAAACTGTCTTGACAATGGGGAGCATTATATTCTTAACAAATTCTTTTCATACTCATTCATCCCCAAAAACCACATAGAAACTGAAAATACAATTACATATACACTTGCGCATATTAAAAATCTTTTAATATTATATAAATCTACTAATTTAATCATCAGTATGCCTACAGTGATTGGTATAACTAGAGCCTTTATTATGCTAGTAATTTCTTTCCAGAAATATTTCATATCCAAACTTATTCTACTATGATAAAACCAATTCATTATCAGTATATTTCCAACTACTAAAGATATAGATGTACCAGCTGCGGCACCTATGCCACCATAAGCTTTTGCCATAGGAATACTTATAATTACATTAATAATTGCTATAAGCAGATATACTTTTGACCTGAACTGATGCATGTTTTTGGCTCTTTGAATTTCGATTCCTAAATTTTGTATTAAAGGAACTGTAACCGGAACAATCAAGAATAACGCAATATAATATGATTCATCATAATTATTTCCAGCCCACATATTGATAAACGGTCTTCCAAAAAAAATGAATCCTGAACAAATTAAAGATAGCAAAATAAATTGTATTCTGCCAACTTTAGTGAATAAAAATGTTAACTCTACATTATCGTTATCCTTTGCTACCATTCGATTCACTCTGGGAATAAAAACATTTGAGATAGCAGTTGACAAAGATAAATAATAACTGTTCAATTGAGCCGCTAATCCATATATCGCTACCGAAACTGTACCTCTAAACCTTCCTAGCAAAAATTTATCCACATTCCAATTAATCTGGTCTATAATCATATTCATAAATATATATGAGGAGTACACTGCCATTTCCTTCATCAAAGAAAAGTCAAATGTTGAAAAAGAAAATTTCATATTTAACTTTGATAAACAAAAAACTATATTTATTATTTCGGCCAAAATATTTAATATCGTCGTAACTGTTACCAAACCTATCGATTTATACCCAATTAATAATACCGGCAGAGTTACAAATGGACCAATAATTGTTTTAATTATCTGGACAATTCTTTGAAATACATACTGTTCATTAGCGGTTATATATGAATTGAACACACTTAATGGAAAAGATATTGCCAAATTAAATACCATAATTCCTAACAAAATTTTTGCAGTCGATAGTTCTTCAGTTGTAAGCTTGTCTCCAAAGACTATTCCTGTGTTTAATACAAGTACAACACCCGCTGCCATTGCAATTAGACCAATGACAGAATAAACGGTTAAAAACATTCCATTTAACTTTGCAATATTCAATTCGTCTTTTTCAACTTTATATCGGGAGTAATATCTTATATATGCGCTTCCAAATCCGAAACTAAGTAATCCGAGATAACTAACAACCGAAGATACTAAATTATAAAGCCCATATTCACTCTGACCTAACAATCTAAGCATAATAGGGGTATATATAATTGATATAATATACCCCAAACCCATTGATATATATGATAAAATAACACCTGCTTTTAACTGGCTAGTCCTCATACTAAACCTATATGACATTTAATGATTCCTTTAAATAATTAAAAGCCTTTTTTCGTTCTAATTCCAAAACTTGAGGAACATGGGAAAAATTAACATCAAATACATCTTTATTTAACTTAATATTTTCTGCTTTTCTGGATTCCAAATTAAATTTTTTGAGAAGTGTATCAATTCTGGAAATCATCGAGAACGTTCCTCCTTTTCTCTCAAAAGCAATAAAAGGTTTTTCAAACAATATTGAAAAAACCACACCGTGAAATGAATCAGTGCAAAAAATACTACAAGAATTTATATAATCTATAAATTCGCTAGGATCAGTTATATACGTTTTCCAGTCTCGTATATTCCCTAAATTAATAATTTTTAACTTATTTTTTTTTGCTATATTTTTAATTTGCTTATTATATTTTTTTGTCATTACTCCTAAAAAATATGTTAGTAAATAATTCTGTTTAGGTTTATTTTTTGCTTCTTTTGCTATAGACAACCATTTCTCTTTAGTTAGAAGTAACGTTGGATCAATTAAAACAGGGACGTCCATACCTGTTAGTTCTTTTATTATCTTTGCCCCATCCTCTTCTCTAACTGATAATCTATACATTTCAGATAACCACATTTTGTATTTATTTGTGTATTCTGGAGCAATATGTGATACACCAAAACTTGGTGCATAAGCAATTCTTTTGTGTTTAGAAGCAAAAGTAAGAAAATAAACCGATGAACCATAATTATAATTTGGATTCCATACCTGGTCACTTCCTGTAATAAAAAAATCATACGCATCATTTAATTCATCTGGTATGTTGTTATTAGTTATTATATAATTTGACTCTATTATAAAATTATCAGTAAATTTTTTAAATAATTCTTTTCTTAAAGCTATATTATAGTTAATTCGCTTTTTATGAGCTATACGCCAAATTTTATTAAGTAATTTACTTGAAAATTCTTCAAAACTTAAATTTCTTATTCTAGTTAGCCTACTTCTTATATCATTATTAACATTAGCTTCTAATATTATTTTTATAGTTTCAACTTCAAAACCCAGATATTTAACAACTTCTTGCAAAGCATAATTCTGCAACCTATTCCCATAGTTTAAGTAATCATTAAATGTTATTAATCCTATTTTTTTCATAGTCTCTCCCTAAAATTTGATATTTAGATTCAGGTATCCAATACTTCTCTTGACAAAGACTGCTTTATTTAATACAGCAACTTAGTTAAGAGAAAACCAGTTTAAACTTTAAAATAACTTTTTTATTATTTTATAGGCAAAAATACATAATACCGGATTTATACCAAATAAAGTTACTATGCCTTTCCTTTTAATAGAAAATGATTTTGATGCCTTTTTAGGATTCTTAATATAAGAACGATATTTTTTATATTGATTCTTAATAATATGTTTTAAACTATTTTTATTTTCATCTTCACTTAACAACAACTCACAATAAAGAATAGCACTTCTTGCACAAACAGCATAAGCAAATTTTTCACATAAATCTTTATGTTTTTTTGATAAATATTCATACATAAAATCATCAGATTTTAATATGTCTAACTTCTTCATATTAAATGGTAACCTACATAGACTTAATGGTGTCATTACATGATTATAGCATATTTCTGGTATACTTACATATGACTTCGCATTCGAAAAAAGCTGAAGTAGTACTGCAGAATCCTCCCCCGCATATAGATGAAGAAATTTTACATTGCTGAATAATTTTTTTGAAAACACTTTGTTCCACAAAAAATTCGTTGTATTTTTTTGATTGATATAATGCTTTATACAATAATCATTTTTATATTGTGTATTAACCAAAGGATAATTACTAATAACTCTACCATTTAATTCTACTTTCCGATAACCAAATTCTAAAATATCTGGAAGATATTTTTCTATGTATATATTTATTTTACTTAAAAAATTATCTTCCCAATAGTCATCGGAATCTGAAAATATTATATAATCTCCTGTAGCATATTTAAGAGCTAATTCACGTGCTGCTCCTGGGCCAGCATTATCTTGTGATAATACAATAACATTTGGATAATCTTTTGCAAAATCATTTAATATTTGTAATGAATCATCAGTCGAACCATCATCTACAATAATGACTTGAAACTTATCATAGTCTTGATTTAAAATACTATTAAGACATTTTTCTATATATAGAGCAGAGTTATATACTGGTATAACAATGCTATATGTAAATTCAGCCATAATATATATAACAAATACTCCTTTCTTAAAACTTTATTAAATTTCTTCCAGATAATACAAATTAGTAAAATAAATTAACAAATTTTTCTTATATATAACATTAATTTTTTAATTTTACACAAGACAAATGATCTAAAACTAAAATAATTATTGTACCATATGCAATATAAACAAAACCATTATATACTGATCCCCTTCCTATAATTACATTGCCAACTGCAAACAAAGAATATAATAATACTAAATAATTTTTTCTTTTTCTTTTTAAGAGTATATAATCAAATATACTTGCGTAAAATGCCCAAAAAACCCCAAGCAAAATGCCGAACCAACCAAGGTTTGCATAGCAATCTCCAAAAAGAGTTGGATGTGTACTACCTCCCTGTTCCATTCCTATAGCAGCACCCATTGACTGCGCAAAATCTGGAGGTTTTATTCCAAATGACCATTTTGTTGGCACAAATACTAACATCATTCGAATATATGAGTGAGCTTTCCCAAAATTATCGAAATTATTATTATTATATATAAAATAATAAAATACCCTCCTTAATCCTAGCTCACCATTGTCAGTAGTAATATAAATGTTAACTTTATTTAAAAAATCATTAAATTCAAAATTTTGAATAAATTCATACAGGCTACCATAATGTCTAAAAACACGAAGTCCATATACAACATAGATTACAGTAACCATTGAAATTAAGACAAATATAATAGTTCTAAAATTTATTTTTTTGCATTTAAATATGAATACAGACAATAAGCTTATAAAAACCGGTAATATTTCAATACGGTTACGTGAAATAATGACAGTAATTGTAAAGAGTGATAAAATCAATATAGTTGATATCTTCTTATTACGCAAAAATGAGCAAATTGCTAAGCCCGAAAGACAATAATATATTATTGTTAAAACTTGATTCATATTAAAGTAACTTAACGTAGAAGCATATTCTCGTCCGGCTCCCCAAGATGTTGCAAGTAATCCACCAGAATTTTTAGCATATGGATAAATTTTAAAGACAATAACTGTAAATAATAAAATTAAATAGAAATTCAAATTAAAACTTTCATTTATGCATTTTTCTTGTAATGTATTAAATTTTAATATATTATACCTATTCTCGTGTATTAATTTTACAAGAATAAAACGCATAAATATGTAGAGAATACAAAAAAACAAAACAAATAAAGAAGCTTTAAGTAAAACAATATCCGGGTAACTTATATCACCATTAAAACTCGCTATTAAATGCATTATGCCAAACATAACAAAAAGTGTAGCCCATAAAAATACAATTGGTGATTTCAATTTAAATTCATAATAACAAATAAATGCAATTACTATGAATTGCAAAAAACCTAACAAATATAACCACATATTTACCTCTCGTTGCAATTTATCAAGATCTACAAAAACACAAATGTGTTACCTCAATTTATTAAACATTTCTATTTCCTTTTCCAGCGTATTCTTAGCAAAAAATTTCTCGTTCTTCTGCGTTATTTTTATATTTTGTAATCTTATAAATTCAGAACTTATATTTAGATTTTCATCATTATTATCAATAAAACTAATGTTAATAAATCCTTCAAATATTTCTTTACATACACTAATATTAGACGTTATTAGTGGTATACCAAATGTAGCAATTTCACATGCCATTACACCTTGTGCATCTACACGAGTAGGAAGTAAAGCACATTTTGATTGATTTAATAACTCAATTACTTCCTCATGAGTAAGTGTTTTATTTATCCATTCAAGGTTTTTAGGCTTAGAATTATGTATAAAAAATTTACCCTTACCAACAACACAAAATTTAAATTGCGGATTCATATATGCAATTTTTGTAACTAAATCAATACAATATTTAGAACCATCCAAGTTATTTCGAATTGTAATAAAATCATATTTTTTATCTGCTTGATAATCATAATTTTGAGTTTCAAAATTTTGACCAACAGAATTATATATTATATGGGTTCTATTTCTAATTTTTTCATAATCAATTCTTACAAACTTAAGAAACATTTCAAGCATCCAATGACTCACAAAAACAAATTGTAATTTTGATAGATTTTTTATAAAAAATCTTTTCCACATTTTAATCTTAAATATATCATACAGATCTCGCATCAATATAGCAAGTCTCGAAGATGTTTTCATGTACTCATAAGGTTTTGGATATATTTCATTGACTTTTAGTATTTCATGTCCATGAAAGAAAAAAACAATATTTTTAAAATTTTTGCCATATCTCATTAAGAACCTAAAATGATTTCTTATATTTGGTGCATGTGAAATAAGTATGTCGTATTCACTTTTATTTTTTATATAATTTTCTAATGTAATAACTTTAACATTATCTATTATATAATTTTGCTTTGCCTTAAAGTTAATTACTGTTACATCTATACCTCTATTTACATAATATCTATTTCTTGTATGTATATACATTAAATTAACATTTCCATTTAGATTGGGATAATCAGTTGCTAGTACTAATATTCTCATAATGACACCTTTATCTTCAGAACTACTATTTCTTTTGTGACAATTCTGGCTAAATTGAAATATTTCATAGAATTTATAAATAAAAAGTTTTATATACTAAAAAACAGCTAATCCCTTCCATATAAATCTCTTGTATAGACTTTATCCTTAACATCATATAGCTCTTCACTCATTCTATTTGTTAATATTAAGTCTGATGTCTTCTTGAATTCATCAAAATTATTTATTACCTCAAAATCAAGAAAATTATTCTCTTTAAGTAAAGGTTCATAGATCATTATTTTTATCCCCTTATCTTTAATCTTTTGCATAACTTCTATAATAGCCGATTGTCTAAAATTATCAGAATCAGATTTCATTGTTAGTCTATATATTCCTACAATTTTTGGTTTCTTTCTTATTACCATATTTGCTATATGTTCTTTTCTTGTCATATTTGCATCTACTATAGCTTTAATTATATTGTTTGGAACATCTTGGAAATTTGCAAGTAACTGTTTTGTATCTTTAGGAAGACAATAACCTCCATACCCAAAAGAAGGATTATTATAATGATTACCTATTCTGGGATCAAGACAAACTCCTTCTATTATTTGTTTTGCATTTAATCCTTTAAGTTCTGCATATGTATCTAATTCATTAAAAAAAGCTACTCTCATAGCTAAATATGTATTGGCAAATAATTTTATAGCTTCTGCTTCTGTGGAATTAGTAAATAATACAGGAACGTCTTTTTTAATTGCACCTTCCAATAAGAGATTTGCAAATTTTTCTGCTCTGTCTGATTGTTCACCGACAACAATTCTTGATGGATAAAGGTTATCATATAAAGCCTTTCCTTCCCTTAAAAACTCAGGTGAAAACATAATATTATCAGTGCCAAAATATTTTTTTATTTTTTCTGTATAACCTACAGGTACAGTAGATTTTATAACCATTACTGCTGTTGGATTAATATAAAGTACATCAGAAATAACGCTTTCTACTGTTTCTGTATTAAAATAGTTCTTATCTGGATCATAATCTGTTTGTGTAGCTATAATTATAAATTCTGCATCCTTATATCCCTTATAGATATCGGTTGTTGCTGTTAAACTTAATTTTCTTGTAGATAAGAATTCTTGAATTTCTTTATCTTTTATAGGAGATTCTTTTCTATTTACCTTATCAACTTTTTCTTGAATTATATCAACAGCCGTTACATCATTGTTTTGTGCTAGCAAAACAGCTAATGATAATCCTACATAACCAATACCTACAACAGTTATTTTCATTTTTATATCTCCTTTATCTTGTACTTAAGTCTTTTCCATTAAAAATTCAGTTCATCAAGAAATTAAACGCAAAGGTTTAAAGCTCACATAAATAATTAAAATAATTTACCTTAATTTAAAAATGGTAGCAATTATCCAGTATAAAGTTAAATAACATGATTTGAATATTGATAATTTTTCTATCCTTCTATATATCTTCCAGTGGTACATGACTAAACTAACTTTATTACTTGAAATCGAACCATTTCTTATTCTATGACTCCCTAAAGGTTCAGTTATTCCGTAAAGATAATTCTCTTTTTTTATTATCTGTAACCATAAAACATAATCATTTCTTTTTTTAATATTTGGTATATTGAACTTCCCTAATTTCTGCGCATTATATATTACAGTAGAATTACCAGGACATGTTTTTAGAATACCATTATAATCCATCTTAGGTTTTGCAATTATAGTTCTATTTAAGTAATTACCTTGTTCATCAATCTTGGTATAGCTGGTACATGTAAATCCATAATTATTCTTTTCCATTAAGCTTATTTGTTTCCTTAATTTTTCAGGAAACCAAATGTCATCGCTATCAAGAAAGGCAATATATTTACCTTTTGCAAGCTCGATAGCTTTATTTCTTGCCATTGCAGCTCCTGAGTTTTTATCTAGTTTATAATATTGTATTCGACAATCTTTCTTTATGTATTCTTTGACAATTTCAGCTGTCCTGTCTATCGAACAGTCATCTACAACAATTAGTTCCCAATTTTTATATGTCTGACTAATAACTGAATCTATAGCATGACTAATAAAATTTTCGCAGTTATATGCAGGCATAATTATTGATACTAATGGCTCTTCTATATGAAAATCCTTCAATTACATTCACTCTCCAATTCAGTAATTATAATAGATTCTTTAAACTCTCTTATTCTATAGTTGAATTCATACTCACTCATAGATTTCTCATAAACTAAATCTCCAAATATCTTATTCACTATGCCAATTGGGGATATCATTTTAATTAATGGATTAAATACTTTTACTAATTTGATTTTTTTTCCGTGAGCAGAAGCGATATGTTTTACCATTTCACTTGTCTTCACATATTCTTTATTTTGCGGAAAAAATAATCCACTTTTTTCATAATCAATAATACATCTTATAAACTCACATAGATTATCAATATGAATCATACTTCTCTGATTATCATAGTCAGGAAATATAGGCAAAATTTTAGCTATTCTAGAAAGTTTCAAATAATTCCCTTTTGCACCTTTTCCATACACCATTGGTGTTCTTATTATTACGGTTTTAAAATAATCATTCTCTAAAGACCTTATACCTAATTCAGCTTGGAATTTACTATCACCATAGTAATCAACTGGTTTTGGTATTGTGTCTTTACTAATTACCTTGTTATAGCGTCTACTTCCATAAACAATAATGCTGCTCATAAAAATAAACTGCTTTACACCTTCTGCCTTAGCCTTTCTGGCGGTTTCAATTGCTAAATCTCTGTTTACACTATAATATAAATCTCTTAATTTATGATTTGACGAAACATGCGCGATTCCTGCAACATGAAAGACAACATCAAATCTTGAAAAGTCTTTGTCTTTCCATGTTTTATTTTTCATATCAATAGTTTCAACATTATATTTATCTGGGTATTTCTTTAGCCATTTTTCAAAGTTAGTACCTATAAAACTGTTAGAACCAGTAATAAGTACATTTTTCATTCCGATATAATCTCCTTTTTCTTTTCAAGTGCTCCAGTTCCACCTTCAACAATGCCATCACCTTTAAAAACAGATAAAATTGTTTTAAAAAAACATTTTAAATCCATAAGAAAGCTGATCTTTTCTACATATTCGCCATCTAATTTTGCTTTTATTTCAATCGGCAATTCATCTCTACCATTAATCTGCGCCCATCCAGTAAGTCCAGGTCTAATATTATTTGCTCCATACTTATCTCTTTCTTCTATCAAATCATATTGATTCCATAAAGCTGGCCTAGGTCCTATAAAACTCATATGCCCTACAAGAATATTCCACAACTGCGGTAACTCATCAAGACTAGTTCTCCTTAAGAATTTGCCAACTCTGGTTATCCATTTATCAGGCTCCTCCAATAAATGAGTTGGACAATCATTTGGAGCATCAACTCTCATTGTGCGAAACTTTAATATGTAAAAGTAGCTTTTATGTATTCCTACCCTTTTTTGCTTAAATAAAATAGGACCTTTGGAATCTAATTTAATAGCGACAGAAATAAGAAAGAATAATGGAAACAATACAACAAGAGCAATGAATGATAGAAATATATCAATCAGTCTTTTTATTTCTGAATAACTCATATTAAGCCCCTTTATATTGAGAATTTTTCATATTTCTAAATGCCGTTTTTCTCTTTCACAATAATACTTTCTATAACACAATCAGATTCTATATATAATCTTAATTGATTTCCATTACTATCTGGATTGTTCTCAACTAACAATTCAGCTTTATAATTGCCATCCTCTCTAGTAAACGACATAGCCTTAGACATAATTCCTGGAATGTAATACGTTAAATATTGCAGATCATCTTTTGTTTTAACTTCAATCTGATAAGTTTTACCCTGTTCAATTATAATAGGATAATTCGTATATAGAAAAGCTCTTCCAAAAGATGTTATTAATAAATTATTTCCATCTGTTGCTACATTAATTAATTCTGTGTTACCTGATTTCCACTGATCAGGAATACCATCATTGTTAACATCCAGATCACATATACTGTAATGAATTATACTATTAACATCGCAGCTTTCTTTGATAATCCAATTATCTTTTAGGTACTTCATCTTTTGCAGTAATTCAACTGATTCTGCATTAAACAAAAATGGATTCAAATTATTTTTGTTAATCTCGCTAGCTTCTTTAATTGCATTTAAACATCTCTCAAGGTATTCCTCAGCTTTTTTATAGTCTCCATTATTAAAATATGTCGCTATTAACTGACAACAGACATCTATTTTTGCATTCCAAAGAGAAGGTTCGAATGGATAATAGCTTATCGCTAAATCTAGGAATTCCAACCCCTTATCTATTTCACCATTTGTAAAACAATAACTTGCCAAATCGGTTGTCAAAAATAAGTTATTCCTAGCTTTCTTCTCTATATTTCTGATATATAATTCCGCTCTTGATAATTGCTTTTGAAATTGGTTTAAGTCTGTTTCTGAAATTTGCTCGCCACTTTTTTGAGCTTTCTCATACATATCATTTTTTAGGAGCAAAATATTTATTAGTCCAACTTTAATATCCGGCCTATTTACTATCGGATTATAACCCAAAACATATTTTTCATTAAACCTGTCAAGTTTTATTGCTTTTTCCATCATATTAATTGCAGTATCAATATTATTATCCTGTAAGCTATCAAATGATTCCTTAGCATATGTTGATGCTGCAAAAAATATTGATGAAAAATATAATGTTATGATTGAAAAAGTTATTCCTATATAAACTGTTACTTTACTATTCGCATTAACAAATTTATTTTTTCTTTTTATACTAAGCATTTTAAAATCTTCTAATAATAGTCTTTCTAATAGTTCCTTATTAAATAAGGCAATTAATGACCAAAACAACAAAAGAATAGAGCTTTCTGAGAAATCAAAATCAATGACCGAGTGCATAAACAAAGCAGCTATGGATGTAAAAATTATTGCAGATATATTGTCGCTATTTCCCTTCTTATAGTGTTTAAAATAGAAAACAATGATAATAATAACTAAACAGGCTAAATTAATTAATCCTAAAATCCCAGTTTCTATACCCAATTGCAACGGATAATTATGTGCTTGGTTACTGTTATAATTATATGACTGGTATTGTCTGTATAGGTAACTCCATGCACCCCCGCCAGCGCCTAATAGCCAATAATCTAAAAAAATCTTTAAGCCATCTTTATAAAAA
>Ga0134103_1003137_pt1 | contig 11518 bp, 8 predicted proteins | sample 14_taG_2_FD_94445 | JGI IMG/M metagenome (GOLD analysis project Ga0134103, IMG submission 94445) | Switchgrass degrading microbial communities from high solid loading bioreactors in New Hampshire, USA - 14_58_20_212_A1 metaG | ecosystem: Engineered > Bioreactor > Semi-continuous > Anaerobic >...
AAGGACGGAAGCGGGCAGAGCTTCTACATCGATTTTACTCCTGACTATAATCCTGCCAGCGGGACCGGCGGAATTGACTGGACTGGCTGGAAATATGTCGAGGCAAAGATCCCAAGCGGAAAGAAAGGCCCGTTTACCCTTGAAACACCTATTAGAGTAATGTGCTCAAGGGATGAAATGAGAACAAAAGGAACACTGTATTTTGACCAGATCCGCGCAGTATATGGCGAGGGAAGCATTGTTCAGGCACCGACTGTTAAGATTACATCTCCGGAAGATAAGGCAGTAATAAAGACAGAAAAGATTCCTCTTTCGGCTGAAATAATCAAGGCACCAAACGGAGCCGATATAGATGCAAAGAGCGTAAAGGTAATACTTGACGGAAACGAGTTAACCAATGTTACCGTTGAGGGAACCGGAAGCGTTACTGTAAAAGGAGAGCTTGGTTCAGATAACATTCTGTCTGACGGAACACATACCCTTACCATTAATTATTCCGATACAGCCGGAAACAAGGGAACTAAAACAATTACATTTACGGTGGATACAGGAGCGCCACAGATAATTGCTGCTACCGATGCCTCTGTCGTAGAAGGTGGTAATGTAACCACTACAATAAGCGTTAAAAACCCGAAAAAGCTGAAAAAAATCTATATAGATTTCGCGTACGATGTTACAAAACTTGAACCGGTGGATCAGGATAGTTCGACTCCAGGCATTCAGGCAGCCCTGGAATCCTGGGCAAAAAAGGGAACGATCATCGCTAACAGGATCGATGAGAAAAACGGGAGGGCGCTTATTGTAATTGACAATCTGGCGAATTTATCGACTGCTGATACAGCTAAACTGGCTGCCATAACCTTTAAGGCAAAACCCGGTTTTGACGAAACCCAAATAAAGCTTCATCTGGGTGCAATGATAGTAGACGGCAGATCACAAAGTCAGCGGTTCCCACTGCCGGATATGAAAATAAACCTGGATTACCCGTTAATACTGAAAGCGGAAGGGGTAAAGCCGGGTGAAACCGCAGTCTTAACGGTTACTGACAAGAACGGACAGCCGGTTGAGGGAGCGGAGATTTATTTGAATGACCTTTCTTATTCCTTCTGGCGGACCGACGCAGAGGGCAAGGTGGTTACAAATATTCTGCCCCAGTTATTGAACGGAGAGCCATTAAGTATATGGGCCAAAAAGGGAAATCTGAAAAGCAAGCGTTTGGTATTCTCGGAGTAGCGATTGATTTAACAAGAGGTTAGCCTTATGAATAGTATAGTATCAAAGATTTCCCGAGGGATATTATGGCTAACCGGAACGACCGTTCTAACTTCCGTTTTGATATTGATAAGCTGTTGTTAATAGGCGCATTTTTTACACTGGCAAACGATCTTGTAAAGTTATTGATAACCTATCAGGTTTATTGTGATAACAATAATAAGAAGAATAACCAGGGTTTAGGGGAGCTAATCGAAGAAGAAATAGTAGAAGAGGCTGACTCTATTTAGAGTCAGCCCTTTAATAACTTAAACTATTGTGTTATATATTCATAAATCTCTTTTAAACTTTTTCCTTCAAAATATTTTCTTGCGTTGGCTACCTCTGTTTTAACTATCTCAGTTAAGGATCTTTGTCCCAAAATCTCTACCGGAGCAAGATCATCGGTAAGGACTAAACTGTCATCGGTTATTTCCACTAAATTTTCTTCTATAAATTTTGAAATGGAATATAAATCATGATCCTTTTTTATTTGTTCCTGGATATTATTTTTATAGTTTTCAACCATATTTTGGTCGTCGCTTACAAAAAGGAGGGAATTGGTGACTTGTGTAAGATCGGCCCTGTAAACCTTGTTAAAAAGGCTTTTTACAGTATTGGCCAGATACTCGGGAACACCCGTAAAACTTCCTGATTTCATATTTACGTTAACAATGAGAACGCCGCCGGGCTTCAAATGTTCTTTGACGATTTGAAAAAATTCTATGGTTGACATATGAAAAGGCACAGTAATATCCTGGTAAGCGTCGGCAAGAATTATATCATACTGCTTTGCGTCAGACGTCGAGAAAAAGCTGCGCCCGTCATTTATATATACAGTGGCCTCATCTTCCTTTAAATTAAAGTATTTTGTGGCTAGATCCGCAATTTTGGCGTCTATTTCCACTGCGTCGACGGTTACATTGGGAATATACTTTTTAAGTTGTTTCGGGAAAGTGCCCGTACCTAATCCCAATACCAAAACATCCAGTTTCTTATCCGGAGACATGTCTTTGATGAAATATGGAGCCATAAGGGCGTATTCATAATAGTACCCCGAAAGGGAACCGTCCTTTTTGTAAATGGACTGAACCCCAAAAGCCACATTGGTTGACAGAATTATTGAGTCTTCAGTTTCTGAAACCTGAAGATAATTGTACAAGGACTCGCCCTCATATAGCAAATTATCTTTCCAGAAAGCATAGGAATTATTTACAGGCAGCAATAAGAAAACCAGTATCAAAACTGCGGTTATAGTATTACGCAACGCGTTTTTTCTGGAAAAGATAAAGTAAAGACCGCATACTATATTCAGAAGGAGAGCAAACAGCAAAAATGTTTTGCTTGTACCTATGTATGGAATCGTAAGGAAAGTGGGAGCAAATGTCCCGATAATACTTCCTATGGTTCCCATGGCATATATTTGCCCTGCAACTCGTCCCTTGTTCTCAGTGTCCTCAACACCCAGCTTTACAAGGTAAGGCGATACCATTCCTAATAATATCATCGGCAAAGAGAATATTGCCAGGCAAGAAATAGCCGAACCCAGCACGACCAGATTGCTGCCCGGGAAAATCAGCATTATCAGCCCTGCTATCAGAGCTATTAAGTATTTACCGACAAACGGGATAGCCGCGATCCACACTGATGCTATCCAGATATAAAAGTATAAGCGTCCCAGGCTCTTATGTTTATCGGCGCTTCTTCCGCCCAATACATTGCCGATACTCATACAAATCATAATGAGCCCGATAATGACCGACCATACGATTTGAGAAGAACTGAAATAAGGAGCCAGGAGCCTTGAACATGAAAGCTCAACAGCCATCACGGTCATGCCCGATAAAAAAGATGTGATGTAAAGGATCAGATTATTCTTTTTCATAGGTTTTTCTCCTACTCTGTTTTTTTATTAAAACATTTTATCATAATTTTTAAAAGTTTATAAACTTAATTTGAAAGATATAAGACCATGGCGGATATTGCCGGCACAACAGCCGAATTCCCGTCGAAAACATATAGAGGCTCTATGCCGGCGGTGTTTTCATCCACGACGACATTCCAGTGCCCATTTTGAGGCAAACAGAATTCTTGCGGCTGTGTCCCGGCGTTATACGCCACAAAAATTGTTTTCCATGAATCATTGTTGGCGTAGTTATCAAGTGAAAAAGCCACCGCATGTTCGGGACATGGATAAAAAACAAGATTCTTTCTTATTTCTTCAGCCTGTGTCATGCGGAAAGCCGGATGAGCCTTTCTTAAGCTAATAAGTCCTTTGTGGTAGTTGAATACCTGCTGGTAACGATATTTCAGCGACCAGTCGATTTGGTTGATTTCGTCAGGTAGATTATAAGAATTGTGTTCACCTTTTTTTGATCTCATCATATCGGTTCCCAGCAAAAAGAATGGTATACCCTGGGAGGTTAGTATTATTGCGGCAGCAAGATTTACAAGGCGGATATAATCAGCCTCTTTTAGCTCAGGTCTGCTGGCAACTAATTTATCATACAGGGTAAGATTGTCATGGGAAGCCGTATAATTCACGCAATGCCAGGGATAGGTCGCCCATGCATATCCGGAGTAATTAACCTTTGAGTAGTCGATGCCTGGATGATATACAGCTCCTGCGACACCAAATTTCACACCCTCTTTATAACTATAATTACCGGTTATGAAACCTGTCCCGTACGGATTAAAAGCATCGCCTTTTATGGCATCCCTCGTATTGTCATTAAAGAAACCGATCTTGTTAAGCTTAGCAGCATTGGCCTTTGTAGAAGCCTCATAGCCTTTTAAAAGCGAAGGACCGCCTGTCCAGCCCTCGCCGTATAACAGTATTGAAGGGCAGATCTTATCAAGAGCCAGCCTGATTTCATTCATTGTTTCGATATCAATAAGACCCATGAGATCGAATCTGAAACCATCTATCTTATACTCCTGAGCCCACATTTTTACTGATGAAATGATAAAATTCCGAACCATAGAACGTTCGGTCGCGATCTCGTTTCCGCAACCGGAGCCGTTGGAGAAGTTGCCCATGTGATCCTGACGATAATAATAACCCGGAACAAGTTTGTTAAAATCAGAATCGCTGGTTTTATAGGTATGATTGTAAACCACATCCATAACAACACCAATATTAGCTTTCTTTAAGGCCATGATCATTTGTTTCAGCTCTATGATCCGAGCGTATCCGTTATGGGCATCAGTGGCGTATGAACCCTCCGGTACGTTGAAATTGGCCGGGTCATATCCCCAGTTGTACTGGCTTTCCAAAGGCTTTGTTTCATCAATGGTGCAGAAGTCGAAAATAGGTAACAGGTGGACATGTGTGATCCCCAGATCCACCAAATGTGATAACGCTGTTGGCATATTTTCGGCTGAACGGGTATCATTTTCAGCAAGGCCAAGAAATTTTCCGGGATACTTCACTCCTGAACTGGGGTGGATGGTAATATCCCGTACATGTACCTCGTAGATAATAGCGTCAGTGGGGTTAACTAATTCTTTGTGATGTATGTTTTCCCATCCTTCGGGATTAGTCAGAGCCGGATTCACCACCATGCTCCGTTTTCCGTTTACTCCTGATGATTTGGCATATGGGTCTGCCGTTTCTAAGGTTTTCCCCATAATCATTGCGCTGTAAGTATAGTACACTCCTGAAAGATCGCCTGATATGGTGACTTCCCAAACTCCTTTATCTTTTCGCTGCATTTCTACTACATTTTTTAATGTAGGACCTGAGCCTGTTGCATAAAGGTTCAGGAACATTGAGGAAGCAGTAGGTGCCCATACTTTGAAACAGGTGGAGTCAGGGCTCCAGTTGGCGCCCAAATCATCATTATCATAGGTAAATAATTGCTTGAATTCCGGTGTGTCATAAATCATTCCATATTCTACGTAACCATTTCTGAAACCCGGTTTATAAATCATATATTCGCAGCCGGGTATCATATCATTCTCCAGAGATATAATGAATTCTCGGTTTCCTCTTATAGAGGTTACATGACGTACAGTTACATTCAGGCCGTTTTCAAAAACCTGAAAGGGCTCTGCTTCATGGCTACGGATGGCCGGTGCCTGCAATGATATATAAATCTCTCTGAAATTTTGGAAAACAGCTCGCTTAAAACCGGGCAGAAGCTGAAGATCATCAAATGAAGTGAAAATTTCAACCGTATCCTGAACCAGATATATATCCTCGGATGAATTTCTAGCTTTATCCGAAAAGGTATAATACCGGTCCATGTTAAGATCTTTTTCGTGCCATCCTCCTCGACGCACGATAAGACCGATTTCATTGCCGCTAAACATTGAAACATCGATTTCTGCAATCAATGCTGATTTTGTGGTATCGCCGTTTAATATTTCCTGGTTATTGAATATAAAGGAAGTACCGTCTTTACCTCTTTCCCATATCCACAGATCCCAGCCGGAATAGTCCTGATCATAGCGGTAATAGTGTATTCTAAGCATGTTTACCCTCCCGGTGCCGGCGCTGAAAAGAAAATATTGGTGCGTTACTTAATGAATTATATCATATTAATTTGCTATTAATTTACTATAACTATACTCATATGACTTTTATACTGCTTAGGTCCATAGTTTAAAGGTCTTTTTAAAAAAGGAACGGTATATAGATACCGTTCCTTTTCAAATTATTTTAATATATTAATCTTTCATCTCATTTATCCTTTGTTCCAAAGCTGCCAACTGGTTCTGGAGCTCTTTGGGAAGCTTAGGACCATAGCTCTTGTAATGTTCCTTAATGGACTCGATTTCTCTGAGCCACTCTTCTTTGTTAACAGTCAGGATACTCTGCAGAGCTTCTTTTGAAATATCAAGTCCTGTGGTGTCGATGTCATCAGCAGTAGGCATATAACCAATAGCTGTCTTAACTGCTTTGCCTTCTCCTGATACTCTTTCGCAAATCCACTTAAGAACGCGGCTGTTTTCACCGTAACCAGGCCAGATGAACTTACCGTTTTCGTCCTTACGGAACCAGTTTACATAGAATATTTTCGGGAGTTTGTTCGGATCAGCTTTAGCGCCCATATCGATCCAATGCTGCAGATAATCACATACATGGTAACCGATAAAGGGCAGCATTGCGAACGGATCACGACGAACCTGGCCGATTTTATCAGAAATAGCTGCGGCCGTAATTTCGGAACCCATAATTGAGCCCATGAATACACCGTGATTCCAGTCAAAGCTTTCATGAACAAGCGGAATAGTATTGGGACGGCGGCCGCCTACCAGGATTGCCGAAATGGGAACGCCGTTAGGATCTTCCCATTCAGGAGCGATAACAGGACACTGACTTGCAGGAGCGGTAAAGCGTGCATTGGGATGAGCAGCATTAGTGCCGGACTGAGGAGTCCAGTCATTTCCCTGCCAGTCAATAGCATGTTCAGGAGCGGGTTTTCCGATTCCTTCCCACCAAACGTCGCCATCATCTGTTAAAGCGACATTCGTAAATATTGTATTCTTTTCAATGCTGCGCATTGCATTGGGATTAGAATCCATTGATGTGCCGGGAGCAACGCCGAAGAAGCCTGCCTCGGGATTAATGGCATATAGACGTCCGTCTTCTCCGAATCTCAACCAAGCGATATCATCGCCAATGGTTTCAACCTTCCAGCCTGGTATTGTGGGAACGAGCATAGCCAGGTTTGTTTTTCCGCATGCGCTTGGGAAAGCGCCGCAAATATAATTTACTTTGCCTTCAGGACTGGTAATCTTTAATATAAGCATGTGCTCAGCCATCCAGCCTTCATCGCGGGCCTGAACAGATGCTATACGAAGAGCGAAGCACTTCTTTCCGAGAAGAGCGTTTCCGCCATATCCGGAACCATAGGACCAGATAGTTCTCTCTTCTGGGAAATGGCTGATATATTTCTGCTCGATAGGAGCGCAAGGCCATGCAACATCCTTCTGTCCCTCTTCGAGAGGATAACCAACAGAATGGAGACACGGTACGAAATCACCGTCATCGCCAAGTACTTCCAGAACTTTTTTGCCCATACGAGTCATAATACGCATGTTAACTACAACATATGGGCTGTCGGTTAATTGTACACCGATCTTTGATGCAGGAGAACCTACCGGACCCATCGAGAAAGGTATAACATACATTGTACGTCCCTTCATGCATCCGTTGTACAGCTCTGTCATGGTCTTTTTAAGCTCAACAGGATCGATCCAGTTGTTTGTCGGGCCTGCATCATCCTGAGATTTAGACGCGATAAAAGTTCTGTTTTCAACACGGGCAACATCCGACGGATGGCTTCTGAAAAGATAACTTCCGGGACGTTTCGGTAAAGGAGTAGCCATACCGGCATCTACCATTTCCTTAAGTAACCGATTGCTCTCTTCCTCCGAACCATCGCACCAATAAATTCGGTCAGGTTTACACAATTCGGCCATTTCTTTAACCCAAGCTTCGAGTTTCTTATTCATTGTCATTCTCCCTTCCAGTTAAGTCTTACATTTAAATAAACAGCGTTAGCTTAAATAAATGTATTGCGAGGTCTGATTTTTAAATAAAATCAGGCCGTTTCTCCGCGATTACCCCTATTATACAATAAGAGGTCAAAATTTGAAATAGTAATAGTAAAATATTTCATATTTGTATATTATAAATGTTTTAAAAAACATACATAATAATACTGATTGCTTTAGAAATAAGGAATCCTACAAAATATAGATATTCAAATCTTTATTATAATTAACCTGAAACGTGCAAGTCTAAAATTTAACAATTTCATATTTACTTGTCAAATTGCACTTTTTTAGTTTCAAATCAACCTTATGTGAAGAAAAACCGGGTTTATTTCCCTCAGGAAAGCGGTAATTTGGTTTTTTTTCTGAAGATACTTACAGCTAATAAAACAGAAATAACAACTGATGCCGCAAAGAGAAAAATCCCTATTAAGATATTGTCATCAATTCTGTCGTAAAAAAGCTTAAGCAAATAGTTTGCAGAGTTGAATGATAAATGGACCAATATGCATGCATACAAAGAATTATACTTTAATTTTATAACAGCCAGCAAAATTCCAAGAATAGTTGAATAACATATCCATAGGATCTGACCATGCATAATACCAAACAATAATGCCTGTATAAAAATGGCGACGATTTTGGGCATGCCGTATTGCAGACTTTTCATAATAAGCCCTCTAAAAAGTACTTCTTCCAGGACAGGAGCAAAAACTACGACTGATATTATCTGCACAAATGTAATCTTGTCTCCCAAAATGTTTATGGCTTTATCATATTCATGTAACCAATTATCGGGTAAAGGCAGTAAAGAAACAAAATAGGAAAGAAAAACGTTTACGGTTATTCCAAAGATCAATAGAGGCCATACCTCGGTAAAAGGAATGGGATAAAGGTCAAGTCTTTCCTTTACTGATGTTTTCGACAATAGAATTATCAGCCAGAAAACAAAGAGGCAAATTACAGCGGAGATAATGTTAAAAAGCATTGTATTTTCATAAACTAATTCTATCATTCGTGAAATCGATTTTAACGAGCCTGATCCATCTATACCCTTAAGCCCTTCTTTTATGCCTAAATAAATTCCTCCAGTGAATATCACAAGGAGATTTATGACAAAATATAGAGCAAAATAACCTATTGCGGCGCCGGTGCCTTTTAGAAATTTTTTCATAGTGCCTCCTGTTACCAGTTTTCTTTTAAAGTTTATCATAATTTTAGAAAATTTGGAATTAATAATTACATAAATGTAAAAGGAGGAATATTATGTCGGCGAAAAAGCATAAGTACAACGAAAAAAGAAATCCTGACACCTATCAGCAGACCGACGGCAGAGGCGAGCCTGTTCCGGGAACAGGTCATGATACCAAAAGAGCACAACAAAAGAACGGCTGATGATGGAGAACCGGCTATCTCAATTACAATATTGAGGTAGCTTTTTTATATTCCGGTCCTTTCTTGAAATGTATGACAATTCCGTGCTTATTGATTTTAATTATCTCTTGTATTTCATAATTTTAAAACTGTTTCGCTTAAATCTGGAGTCTATGAAATACAATTTGTAAATTCATAAGAAAATTTAAAAATATCTTATGAAAGTTGTTGACAATCATATGAATATATCATATAATCATATTATGAAAATAGTAATCATCGGGGTGTTGATATGATTTTGCCAAAAAGTTTTCCGGGCACACAGGTTCCGGTTTCAGATGTACCTTTGTTACAGGGGATCTTCTCTGTAACCGGAGGGATTACCCTTTCTCAGGTATGTGAAATAACAGGTTTGGAGGCAGGAACTATCCATAACTGGATCAGTAGGGGATATTTAGCTCCGCCTACAGGACGTAAATATTCAAAAAGTCAGGTTGCCCGCATCATATTGATCAATATGATGCGAGATACATTGTCGCTTGAGAGAATAGCCAAAATACTCAGTCATGCCAACGGTAACCTTTTGGATAAATCAGACGACTTAATGGACGACAGTGATATATATAGCTGCTTATGTGACATACTTATTCCGGCTGAAAAAAATGAAGTCATAGACATCAAAGAACTTTTCAGAAGAACGGAAGAATATTTAAAAGATTTTAAAGAACCCTATCCGGGAGCGAGGGGAAGATTGGAATTAGTGCTTAAGATAATTATTTGTTCATGGGAGTCTGCCTATTTCAAAAAATATGCAGAGCAGTTGACCGAAACCATCCAGGAATAGAAAGGAGGTAATTATGAGTTGGTGGAATGAAATGACGGCAATGCAACAGGTTTTTGCCTATATTGCCCTTCCGGCGACAATAATTATGGTTTTGCAGTTTGTCCTCTCATTGTTTGGATTAATTGAAGGAGGCGATGCCGATGGATTAGACGGTGCGGAGGATTTTGCTGACGGTGGTGCTGACATTGCTGACATTGCCGACTTTGATGATGTAATTCCCGGAGACATACCCGGAGATGAGCCCCAGGATTTTGTTGAAAGCCACCTTGCTGATACTCCTCATGGACATGAAGACGGCGCCGGTCCCGGAACAGACTCGTTAAGGTTGTTTACGCTGAGAGGAATAATAGGATTCTTTGCAATCGGGGGTTGGACCGGAGTAGTGGCCCTTGAATGGGGAATACCGATACCGGGAGCCGTATTGCTTTCTCTTTTGGCAGGCTGGTTGGCACTTTATTTTGTTGCATGGACAATAAGGTTCGTGCTTCGCATGCAGCAAAGTGGGAATATTGATCTGCAAAATGCAATAGGAGTACAGGGAGAGGTGTACATACCAATACCGCCGATGAAAAGCGGCACAGGTAAAGTAAATGTTATTATTCAGGACAGATTGACAGAGGTTGATGCCGTCACAGATGCAGAACGGACCCTCAGGACAGGCGAAAAGATTACAGTGATGGGGGTCGAATCTGAAGGAGTGCTATTGGTGGTACCGGCTGAATTACTTATGGATGATTCCCCTTAAAGGATCATAAAAAATTATTATAGGGAGGTCAAAATATGTTTTCATTGGATCCGAGTATTATACTCATTTCTGTCGTTGTAATCCTGGTCCTATCATTGTTTATGTTCATTGTATCCAGATACCGCAGGTGCCCTTCTGACAAAATCATGGTTATCTACGGTAAGGTAGGAACAGCAAAAGATGGAACGGCATTATCTGCTAAGTGCATCCATGGCGGTGCAGCCTTTATTTGGCCGATATTTCAGTCATACGAATATCTGGATTTGACTCCAATATCTATAAGTGTGGATTTGAGGAATGCTTTAAGCCGGCAGAATATCCGCATTGACGTACCGTCAATTTTTACCGTCGGGATATCAACTGAACCCGGTGTTATGCAAAATGCAGCTGAACGGCTGTTGGGACTGAAGTTGCCACAGATTCAGGAGTTAGCCAAGGACATTATATTCGGTCAGTTACGTCTGGTAATTGCTACAATGGATATTGAAGAAATCAATACTGACCGTGATAAATTTTTGGAAGCCGTATCAAGAAATGTGGAAACCGAACTTAAGAAAGTTGGTCTTCGCCTTATCAACGTGAATGTGACCGATATTACAGATGAGTCAGGCTACATAGTCGCTTTGGGTAAAGAAGCCGCAGCAAAGGCAATAAATGATGCCAAGAAATCAGTAGCTGAAAAGGAAAGAGACGGCGCGATAGGTGAGGCAAACGCAAGACGTGATCAAAGGATACAAGTGGCGGCAGCAGAATCTGAGGCAATAAAAGGCGAAAATGAAGCCAAAGCGCAGATTGCTGAG
>Ga0134103_1003139_pt1 | contig 11517 bp, 7 predicted proteins | sample 14_taG_2_FD_94445 | JGI IMG/M metagenome (GOLD analysis project Ga0134103, IMG submission 94445) | Switchgrass degrading microbial communities from high solid loading bioreactors in New Hampshire, USA - 14_58_20_212_A1 metaG | ecosystem: Engineered > Bioreactor > Semi-continuous > Anaerobic >...
ACATCATCCTATGCGCTGCTTCTTGCGGAAGAAATCGTAAACCGCGGACTGAAGGACAAAATAGCGTTAAAGCGTGGGATTATCGGTTCCGAACGCTGGGGAGAGAAGATGCGGCAGCGCATATCAGACGGGTTGGGTATTGATTTGTTTGACATATACGGGTTGACTGAAGTATATGGTCCGGGGATAGCCATTGATTGTGAAAAACATGAAGGAATGCATTACTGGAACGACTATATGTATTTTGAAATTATTGACCCGAAGACCGGTGAAGTTCTCCCTGACGGGGAGTTCGGCGAACTGGTGATTACAACACTGAGAAAAACTGCGGCTCCGCTGATCCGTTACCGTACTCATGACCTTACAAGGATTATTCCGAACCGCTGCAGCTGCGGCAGGGAATATCCCATGATAGACAGGATTTCAGGAAGAACCGACGACATGATTAAAGTAAAGGGTGTAAACATTTATCCCAGCCAGATTGAAGAAGTGCTGAATTATGTGGACGGGACTTCAAGCGAATACCAGGTGATAATTGAGCGTATCGACGGGAAAGACAGAATGACTCTGAAAGTGGAAACGATAAAGGACGCAGATAAGCAAAGGGTCATGGAAGAAGTACTGCAGATGTTCAAGAGTAAAATTGGCATACGTATTCATTGTGTTTGCGTGAATATAGGCGAGCTGCCGCGTTCGGAAAAGAAAACCCGCCGTATATTTGATTACCGCGATTAGGATAACCTAACTCATCTTTGGGACAGGCAAAGCGCTTTATTAAAAACATATCCGCAAAAAAAGAACCGATAAAGTGAAAACTCTATGATTTTCTAAAATTCATGGTATAATGAATCATGTCAGGAATTATATTCCGCATGAATATCATAATAGCAGGAGGTCATTATGAAGTACTACGTAGACGTAAATGCCGCGAGAGACGGCGATGGTTCCATTGAAAGACCATTTAAGAGGATCAACGATGCCGCAAAAGTAGCGCGCCCCGGTGATGAAGTTCTGGTAGCTCCGGGAATTTACAGGGAATATGTAGATCCGGTCAATTCAGGTACTGAAGATGCCCGCATCACTTATATCAGCACGAAACCCCTCGGCGCTGTAATCACGGGCGCGGAACAGGTGAAAAACTGGAAGCATTACAAGGGAAATGTCTGGGTATGCCGGATCCCGAACAGTGTTTTCGGCGATTACAATCCTTATACAACCCTCGTATACGGGGACTGGTATTTCGCGACGCCGACCAAACATACCGGCTGTGTATATCTGAACGGCAAAGCGATGTATGAAACAGTTACCCTGGAAGAGTGTATCAAAGGCGAAGTTTACGAATACAGTTGGGTGCCGGAAGAATCCATATATAAATGGTATACCGAACAGGACAAGGATGCTGATGAAACTATTATTTACGCTAATTTCCAGGGAAAAGATCCGAATAGCGAAAATGTTGAGATTAATGTCCGCCGCAGGTGCTTCATGCCTTCAAAAACCGGCGTAGGTTATCATACCGTCAGTGGCTTTAAAATTGAGAAAGCCGCTACCACGTGGGCGCCGCCCGCAGCTTATCAGGACGGCATGATAGGCCCTCACTGGAGCAAAGGCTGGATTATTGAGGATTGCGAAATTTCATACAGCAAATGCGCCGGCATTTCTGTGGGGAAATATCTTGATCCTGACAACGAGCATTACTTTACCTATAAGCATGTAAAAAGTCCTACCCAGATGGAGCGGGACGCGGTTTGCCGCGGCCAGTATCACGGATGGCTTAAGGAAAAAGTCGGAAGCCACATTATTCGGCGCTGCAACATTCATCACTGTGAACAGGGCGGCATAATCGGCCGGATGGGTGCTGTGTTCAGCATCATCGAGGACAACCATATTCACCATATTAACAATATGGGAGAACTCGGAGGAGCGGAAATTTCCGGTATTAAGCTGCATGCTGCCATTGACGTAATAATCCGCCGCAACCACATCCACCACTGTACGATGGGAATCTGGTGCGACTGGGAGGCACAGGGCACACGCATTACGCAGAACCTCCTGCATGATAACCAGAAGCCGCCGTATGCGAAACATCTTCCGGGGAATATGCTGTCCCAGGATTTATTTGTGGAAGTCAGCCATGGTCCTACACTGATCGATAACAATATTCTGCTGTCGGACGTAAGTCTCCGCTTTGCAACGCAGGGCGTGGCCATGGTGCACAACCTTATCTGCGGAGCGTTTACGAGCGTTGGTGAAGGAACAGGCTGGCGCTATACGCCGTATCACATACCGCACCGTACTGAAGTTATGGGATTTATGACATTTCTGCACGGCGACAACCGTTTTTACAACAATATCTTCATCCAGAGATGGCCTTCAGAAGACTTTGTGCTTGAAAGCGAACAAAACACGGAGCCAAGGCGTGAAAACAGGCAGGTCGGCACGCACGTTTTCGATGAGTATCCGACATATGACGAATGGATTTCGCAGTTTGATTTTACGCAGCGTCCGAACATGAAAGCGCTGGAGCCTGTTCATTTCGGCCATTTGCCTGTCTGGAGCGAAGGAAACGTATATCTGAAGGGCGCAAAACCGTGGAAAAATGAAGTGAATGGACTCGTTGTAGAAAACGGTGAGAAGGATATTAAGGTGGAACTCGTCGAAAAAGACGGCCAGTATTATCTGAATACGAACATATATGAGTACATTAAGGATTTCAACGTCCGCATGATCAACACCGAAGTTCTGGGCAAAGCTTTTGAGCCTGAACAATACTTTGAAAACCCGGACGGAACGCCGATACGCTTTGACTCGGACTATTTCGGTAATCACCGCGGCATCGATGTTATACCCGGACCGTTTGCATCACCGTCCGATAACATTAAGCTGTAATCTAAGCTGTAATCCAAATATAACCGGCGCTGTTCCAAATCAAAATACCATAAAACAAAAGAGCGGTTATACCTTTTCGTATAACCGCTCTTTCTTGTGGTGCGAGTGATGGGACTTGAACCCATACGCCATCCGACACACGCCCCTCAAACGTGCCTGTCTGCCAATTCCAGCACACTCGCATATTCGGCGCGATACCGCTTTTATTTCCTGCGGAATTTTTAATTCGGAAACTTTCTGCGGCAAAATCAATTATACAAAGGAAACAATCCGGTGTCAAGCAGATCTTTTTATGTTGTGTTTATTCCGTGATAATATCATCCCCGGATATTTCTGCGAAAATGTCACTTGTGGAAATGTGAGGATAATATTATCAGGGCTGGCAATATTTGATGTACTTCATACGGCATTTTTCTGATAATATATAAATTATAAATAATATTTTCTACTATTATTTATTAAGTTATTTTCTTTTATTTGTTATATGGCTGCAATATAATTATTTTTGCATAAATTTATGTACAAAAAATCAGCTGAAGGAGTTAGGATGCAGTGCATATGGTAAAAATTTGGGAACCGCGAGAATTAACCCTGAAAGCGTCAGGCAAATATGAAAATCCTTATATGGATGTAGATGTTTGGATTGATCTTAAAGGCCCCGGTTTTGAGAAACGCGTTTATGGATTCTGGGATGGAAACAATACTTTTAAGATCCGTTATACGGCTACGGCTCCCGGAGAGTGGTCGTATATAAGCGGCAGTTCGGTGCAGGATGAGGGTTTGTGCGGAATATCAGGAAGCTTTACTGCGACGGATTGGAGTGAAGAAGAGAAAAGGGTTAATCCGTCGCGCAGAGGAATCCTTCGTCCCAGTGAGAATGGACATGGTTTTGTGCATACCGACGGGACCACCTTTTTCATGATAGGCGATACCTGGTGGGCAACTCCCACTTTTCGTTACAAATGGAGTGATGACGATATCCAACGGCCTGTTGAGGAATGCTATTTCAAAGACTTGGTTCGTTACCGCAAAGAACAAGGTTACAACACAATTGCAATGTTGGCGGCATTCCCTACCTGGGCTAATGACGGATACCCGCCGGAAGTGGAAATAGAACCTGGGATCTATGCCCGCTCCGCATGGAAGCAGTACGGTACGGAATCGGCAAAGGATATGCATAATGAGGGCGGCAGACCGTTTTTATTCCCGGGAAAGGTTCCCGGTTATGAGCAGCTGGTACCCGACTTCTGCCGTATTAACCCTGAATACTTCCGTCATATGGACAAAAAAGTGGCATACCTCCATGAAATGGGGATTTTAAGCTTTATTGAGGTCGCGCGCCGTGATATATCGACTGTGTGGAAAAAATACGGCGGCTGGCCGGATACGTACGCCAGGTATATACAATATGTTTTTGCCAGATACCAGGCGCATTTTTGCCTGTTATCTCCAATCCATTTTGACTGGAAAGAGTGTTCAATTCCATCCCGGGAATATAATGAACCGATTAATTTGTGGCTGAAAAAATACGGCCCGCTGCCGTTTGGAACATTGGTAGGCACAAATGCATCTCCTTCCACTCTCGTCAACTTCGGCGACCAGTCGGAAGCGCCGTGGCTTACCTTCCACCAGACCGGCAATTGGCGTGAGCATGACCACCATTGGTACCTTACCGAAATATTTTATTCAAAACCTGCTATGCCCGCAATCGCAGGTGAGCCATACTACCCCGGCTTTCCGAACGAAAACCCTCCGGCTGATTCTCATGAAGCAGAGCTTAATACACGTTCCGGTCTTTACGGCAGCTTTCTTTCAGGCGCACTGGGTGGAGTTATTTACGGGGCACAAGGCATTTGGGGCGGCGATATAGAACCCGGGGCCCCGCGAACAATCGGCCAATCAATAAAATTTCTTTCAGGTAAGCAGGCCCCTTATCTGCGCAATTTTGCTCTTTCGGAAGGTGACCGCTTCCTAGAATTGGAGCCTAACAGCGAACTCGTTACGCCTAATAAGGCAGGCGATCCGATGGGTTACCGTGGATGGGCATATTGTGCCGCTACTCCTATGCGTGACTATATACTTTATTACCTGGAAAAAGATTGCCCTCCCGTTACCGCTCGTGGATTAATTCCCTGCACACGTTACCGGATGAGCTGGTTTAACCCAGAAACAGGATGCTGGACCGAAGATGCCGGTGTGCTGATAACAGATGATGTTGGAAGGGCAGCGCTTCCGAGGATACCCAACCAGGAGGATATTGGAATCAAACTGATAAAGATATGATATGGAGCTTTCAGCAGAGAGAAAAGTAGAGGCTGCCCAACCAATGGGCAGCCTCATACCCGATTTTTAGTTTGGCTTATATCTTATGCTATATCCGATGTGCGTAAAAAACTTCTATTGAACAGGCTTCCTTCATCTGGTACAATTTAGTTGCAGTAGTGCTTAATTCGCGCTTATTCTGTATGTGTCGCTTTTATGAAAGGTACAGCGGGCAATTACAAAAATTACGCGCCCAAACGCCGGCGCTTTATTGATTATTTAAAGCTGAGACAGCTAAATTTAAATTAAAAGGAAGATGTTTTATGGCAGGTTTTTTCGGACTATTCGACTTTACGAAGGAAGGACCGGGCGTTCCGAAGGACGCGCCTCCGAAATCGAGGTTTATTATATTTTTTGAAGTCCTGGCAAGGAAATTCTGGAATATAGTTAAAATCAATTTGCTTTTTGTCCTGTTCAACTTACCGGCATTTTTGTTTTTTGTGCTGTTTACAATGTATTACAACCAGTTGCTGTTCCCGCAGGAGGTTATAGATAATATGGGCGGGGACCTGCTGAATTACCTGGCAGGTTTTACGTTTCCGCTGATGCTTATTCTTGTATGCTTTCCGCTGATAACGGTTGGTCCGGCCCAGGCGGGCATGACTTACGTGTTAAGAAATTATTCAAGGGAAGAGCATGCTTTTATTTGGGGCGACTTTATCGAAAAAGCGAAGAACAACTTTAAACAGAGCATGATTGTAAGCATAATCAATACGATAGTCACCATTCTTGTGATGCTGGATTTTTATATATACGCGAACGTAAAAACGGACAATATCCTGTTTACAATCGCAAACTCGCTGATTATAGTAGCATTTATAGTTTTTATGATGATGAGTATGTATATATATCCGATGATGGTTACATTTCAGCTTACAATCAGGCAGATATATAAAAACGCTCTGCTTTTTGCGATATTGAAATTTATTCCGAACCTTCTGATAATTATTGTTTGTTTTGCGATAATAATTGTTCCGTTTTACTTCGTGCCTTTTGTCGGCTATATTCTGTTAATATTCTTTACATTCGGCTTTATAAGCTATATTACCAATTTCTATGTATATGGAAAAATTGACAAGTATATGATTAAGCGCGCGCAGCCGGAGGAAACGTCCGAAGACGCCGAACAGACAAGCAATGATACAACCGAAGAAATAACCGGAGAAACAGGAACGGAACAGGAAAATAAGGATTAGCAGGAATAAGCGGCGGTAGTTTGATTTTTAAGCTTTTCGCCGTGCATACCTTGCATTGAAATTATTATGTATGTTTATTGCAATAAAAAAATGGGCGTTTAACAACGCCCGTTTGGTTTTTGTTAATTGATTTCACCGAACAAATCGCGCATAGTATAAAAGCCCGGTGCTTTATTGTGCATGAATACAGCCGCTTTCAGCGCTCCTACGCCGAAAATCTCCTTACTGTTTGCAATATGCCTTAACTCGATTATTTCATCGCTGCCGGCAAAAATTACGGTATGATCTCCGGCTATATTTCCGCCCCTGACCGAATGAATTCCTATTTCATCCTTGCTTCTTTTCACTCTTCTTGTGTGCCTGTCGTACACATACCTGTATTTTTCGGGAAGAGCCCGGTTAATCGCATCGGCAAGCGCGAGGGCGGTTCCGCTTGGAGCATCTATTTTTTGATTATGATGTCTTTCAACAATCTCAATATCAAAGTTTGTGTATAACAGCTTTGCGGCTTTCTGGACAAGTTCAAGCAGCAGGTTGACGCCGAGCGACATATTTGCCGAATACAGGATCGGTGTCGAAGCGGCGGCCTGTTTTATCTTCGACAGCTGTTCATCGGATAATCCCGTGGTGGCGATGACAAGAGGTATTTTCCTCGATACGGCATAATCCAGAATATTCTGCAGCGCTGAAGGATGAGAAAAATCAACGATTACATCAACCGCGACATTGCAATCATCAAGGCGCGTGAACACGGGAAAGTCATTCGAAACCGACTGGCTGATATCGAATCCCGCAGTTATTTTTACATCCTCGCGGTAGCGTGCTATTTTGGTTATTACCTGACCCATTTTTCCATTGCATCCGCACAGCAAGATTTTTACCATGCAAGCTCATCCTTTCTTTTGCAGATATGGCGAAAGGGTTTATATCAAACCGTATTCGATAAGCGCTTTCCGAACGGTTTCAAGACCTTTTGCGCTGATATCGACAAGCGGCATTCTGCACTTCCCGACATTCATACCCATAAGGTTCATCGCAGCCTTGACGGGTATCGGGTTTACCTCGCAGAAAAGAGCATCTACAAGGTTTACCGTTTTTATCTGTATTTGACGGCTTGTTTCCAGATCCCCTTCCAGAAAAGCGGTAACCATTTTATGTGTATCAGCGGGAATTATGTTGGCCATTACGGAAATAACGCCGTATCCGCCAAGGGCCATTAAAGGAACGACATTTCCGTCTTCTCCGGAGTATATTATGAGATTATCTCCGCAAAGCAGTCTTGTCTTTGCAACCTGTCCGAGATTGCACTCTTTTATTGCGGCTATGTTTTCTATCTCGGATAGCCTCTTCAGTGTTTCGGGATTTATATTCAGGTTGGTCCTGGAAGGAACATTATAAAGCACGACGGGAATGGAAACCGATTCCGCTATTGCTTTAAAATGCTGGTACAAACCTTCCTGTGTCGTTTTGTTGTAATAAGGAGTAACCGAAAGTATTGAGTCGGCGCCGACAGATTCCGCGAACCTGCTTAACTCAATCGCGTGCTTAGTATCATTGCTGCCTGTTCCCGCCATTACATGGACGCGGCCGTTAATTTTTTCCACGGCAAAACGTATTACAGACTTATGTTCGGGATCAGGCATTGTGGATGCTTCGCCGGTAGTTCCGCAGATCAGGATGGCATCGGTTCCCTGTTCTATTTGCCATTCAATCAGTTCCTCGAGCTTTTCATAATTTACTCCGTCATCTGTGAAAGGCGTTACGAGGGCAACGCAAGAACCCTTAAAAATAGGATGCTTCACGGGATCACTCCTTCTCCATGTATTCAATATATTTTTGTGCAATCTGGACCGCATTCGTAGCGGCGCCTTTACGGACGTTGTCGGCCACAACCCAGATGTTTACACCGCTTTCCACGCTTTCATCCCTGCGTATTCTTCCGACAAAAACCTCATCCTTGCCTTCGGCCAAAATGGGCATGGGGTAGACGTTGTTCGCAGGATCATCCTGAACAACTATACCGTCCGCGTTCCTGAGAACATCCCTTAATTCATCCAAATCAAAAGGTTTTTCAAATTCGATATTAATTGATTCGCTGTGCCCGTGGAAAACAGGTACCCTTACCGTCGTCGCAGTTACGCGAAGATTCGGGAGGCCGAGTATTTTGCGGGTTTCATTGATCATTTTAACTTCTTCTTTTGTATAGCCGTTTTCTGTAAATACGTCAATATGCGGTATACAATTGCCGGCAATAGGATGACAGAATTTTTTCGGACTTTCGCCTTTCAGTCCGTATAAAAGATCGTTGTATCCGCCCATTCCGGCACCTGAAACGGCCTGGTAGGTCGAATAGACGACTCTTTTAAGGACATACCTGTCATGCAGCGGCTTTAAAGCTACGACAGCCTGTATCGTCGAACAGTTCGGGTTCGCGATTATTCCGTTGTGCCATTTGATGTCTTCAGGGTTAACTTCCGGTACAACAAGAGGAACTTTCGGGTCCATCCTCCATGCGCTGCTGTTGTCTATAACGACGCATCCTTTTTCGGCCGCAATCGGGGCGTATTTTAAACTTGTGCCTGCACCGGCGGAAAAAAGAGCAATGTCAATACCGCGGTCGAACGAGTTTTCCGTGAGCTCTTCGACAACACGTTCCTTCCCTAGAAAATCAATTTTTTTACCCGCGGATCTGCTTGAAGCAAAAAGGTATATCTCTTCGATAGGAAGATTACGTTCCTCAAGAACTTTTAAGAATGTACGGCCAACCATTCCGGTTGCACCTACTATAGCGAATTTGTACTTTTTCATAATAAAACCTCCAAGTTATTTATACTACAGATCCCGCTGTTTTACAACAACTGCGGCACCGCATGGGTATTAAAAAACTGCCGACAGAAACGTCAGCAGTCAATGATGCATGTAAGGAAAAATTGTTACTACTGATAGCGCTCCATCAATATTATAATATTGATGACAGTTATACAGTTATTCACTGTATAACCAGGAAAATTGCCTATGGGGGTAATTTTCCTTCGGCATTTTTTCCTTTCGGGCCAAATCACCGGTACCCATATACCTCAATGGCCTTACTGATAAAAAATGCACCTCTATCACCATCTATATTTAATTGGCACAAAAACATCTACCGGTTTTTTGTTATTTTAACAGTTATAATAACATGTATTGGTACGAGTGTCAAACAAATTTATTGCAGCGGAACACCTGTTTCAAAAAACGGCATGGGATTTACATAAACATCATTAACGGATATCGACAGGTGCAAATGCGGGCCTGTTGAAAAACCTGTAGATCCTACATACCCGATAATGGCGCCTTTTTTCACGAATGCGTCCTTTTCGGTGTTCAGTTCCACCATATGATAATACCATGATTTAAGCCCATAGCCGTGCTCGATTATTACAGTGTAACCGGTGCCGATAAGATACTCGGCAAGAAGAACCCTTCCATTATTGACCGCTTTAACCGGAGTTCCTTCATCCTGTCCTATGTCAAGGCCGTTGTGCCTGTATGATGTCGGAGAGTTGTTCACATACCGCCTCTTTCCGAAATCTTTGGGAGAAACCCTGCCGCCCTCAACAGGCTGTATGAAAGTCCCTTCCCAGTACTTAACAGGGTCACACACAGGCCTTAACGGATCTACTTTCTCGGCAACTTCACGTGCGCTTGCGTCGTTACGTGTTTCGGCCGCAACTTTCGGATCGATGGTCAGGTACTGTATGATAAATTCTTTATCCCTAAGCTCGACCTCGAATGTTTTTGATTCATTTCCTGCCGATACTTCTATTGTATATGTTTTTCCGGCTTTATGATAATAACTTACCGGCAGTAAAATCACTTTTTCGGGACCTTCCCCGAATACGTTGGGCTTAAAATCTATATCCGTCTTAACCGTTACGGTTTCATCATCGTTCACGTTGTTTGCCGTAATAACGAGAAGTTCGCCGGGATATATCCAGTCCGAAGATATTTTGAATTCCGGCGGTTTATCTATTTGAACATCGAACATGTATACCGCGTTTCCGTAAAAATCCCTGCTGCCGTTTTCGTGAAACGACAGTTCAAGGACGCATTGGTATAAACCGTCGTCAAGCGGGCAGGAAGCGTTAAGATCCGATGCGGTATATACCGTTTCATTATCAAGCAGGAAATCCAGCTTTACAGCATCGGGCTTATATGGCAATTCCATTTGGGGGAGAGATTCGCCGGTCATTGTTATTTTCTCTTTTTTTTCGTTTTCACCCGCGTTTTTAACGGAAAAGTAAAATTTTAAATCGGTTTTTCTGTAATTCCATTCATATCCGCTCGGTTCCAGTCGGACACTGCTTCCGGAACCGTCAAAAAGAGCGATTTCTGAAGGAACGCGGTTTTCATACAGGGATTCAAAGACAGGATCAAGCAGTATCTGCGGGAAATAAGAAGGATCTATTCTGCCCGGTTTTCCGTCTATTTCAATAAAAATCTCTTTTTTATCAAGAGATTTGTTTATATACACCTGCATATCTTTTGAATGCCTGTCCTTTTTGCCGTTGACGACAAGCCTGTATTCAGCCATATTTCCGGTTTGAATGCCCGTTATGTCAGAGCTTACGGTATTCAGCGCGTTTATGTAAAATTCCAAATCATTTTGAGCGGTAATTTCCGATATTTTTCCATCTCCGGAGATGATGCGCATGCTTAAAATTTTCGATGGATTGAAATTTTTGCGGGAAAAAAGCGCCGTAATATCGCATCCGCTCATTGTAACAGTGAGAACAGCAGCAATAATCAATAAAAGATAGCGTTTTTTTGAGATGATTCCAAAGCGCATAACGGTTACCTCATAATTATCCAGGTATAGAGATGTTTTATTCTCAAGACACGCTGAATCCTACGTTAATATAATTATAACGGACAAAGCCGGATGTTTCAAGGTTTTCTGTCCCTTTCATGAATATGCCCGCTGCCGTTCAGGTGCTGTTTTTTCAATAGCGGAAAACAGGAGCTTTATTTACAACCGCCGTATTTTCCGGTCTATTTCGTTGTATAATATTCTTAATAAATTATTATATGTCCGCCGGTAACTGTGAATTAATCGGATTTGAATAGTGTC
>Ga0134103_1003153_pt1 | contig 11471 bp, 5 predicted proteins | sample 14_taG_2_FD_94445 | JGI IMG/M metagenome (GOLD analysis project Ga0134103, IMG submission 94445) | Switchgrass degrading microbial communities from high solid loading bioreactors in New Hampshire, USA - 14_58_20_212_A1 metaG | ecosystem: Engineered > Bioreactor > Semi-continuous > Anaerobic >...
AATCACGGGCTACGACGTTCCCTCGCCCTTCGGCTTCTTCTACGGCAAGAAACGGCTGTCTGTCTCTACGTATGACCTGTATCGCCTGCTGCTCTCCGAGCCTCGCTCCATCACGGGGTCGAGCTTGCCCGGTGGAGATCTGGCCGAACCAGCTCCCTACTATGGGCAGCGTCATCTAGACCCGATTAGCGCCCGGAGAGTCGAGCCTGTCTCGCTCTGGTCCGGTCTGGTGAACACAGACGCAGACGGCAAGGCGTCTATTACCCTGGAGGTGCCAGAGTTCAGCGGAACGCTGAGGCTAGTGGCGGTGGCTGCCTCTGAGTCAGCATTCGGCAGCAGCAGTACCATCGCGATCGTGCAGGACAAAGTGGTCGTCAACATGACCCTCCCGCGCTTCGCTGCAACCGGCGACTCGTTCACCTTCCCCGTGTCAGTGCGCAACGCCACCGGCTCAGATGGAGTGTTCTCGGTCGAAGCGTCAGTATCCGGCGCGCTCGAACTAACGAAGAGCAGCAGCTACCAGCTGACCTTGCGCGACAACGAGGAGGCTGTCGTGCCCTTCATCGCCACAGCCAAGGCTGCGCCAGGCACCGCGACGGTAACCGTCACAGCAAAGGGCAACGGTGCTGAGAGCTCCTCCACAGTCGAGCTGCCCGTGCGTCCAGCAGTCCCGTATATGACAGAGGTGAGCACGGGGCTGGTGACCCCGGGTGAGCCGATCGCACTCAAGGCCGACACCCAGTTTGTCGAGGGCACTGCCTCATATTCGCTCGCGATCGGCCCTCTTCCCACAGCGCAGCTCGGATCTGCGCTCCAGTACCTCGTTCAGTATCCATACGGATGCCTCGAACAGACCGTCTCAAGCTGCTTCCCGCTCCTCTATTATAGAGAGCTTGCGGCTCAGACCGATCCTCGCATGTCGCTGACGGATGTGTCGTACTTCGTTGAAAAGGGAATCGACAAGATCGAGTCGATGCAACTGTCCGATGGAAGCTTCCGCTTCTGGCCCGGATCGTTCGACAGATCTCTGTGGAGCTCGATCTATGCATCGCATTTCCTGGTTGAGGCTAGAAACGCTGGATACCAGGTGTCCGACCGGGTGTACGACCGAATGCTAGCCCACCTGCAGGCGCTCGCAAACCGCAACCCGGCAAACTCCGAGGAGACAGAGTGTCGCATCTATGGGCTGTATGTGCTGAGCCTCGCGGGCAAACCTTCGCTGAGCAATCTGGCATACCTGAAAAAAAGCATTCCGGACAAACTCCCGGCCTTCTCAAGAGCGCAGCTGGCTGCAGCACTTGCACTCGCGGGTGACCGAGAGGGCGCCCGTCAAGTCGCCCCTGACAAGATGGACGCGGTGCCGGTGCCCGCACAAACAGGATCTACCTTCCGCTCACCTCAAAGGGACGATGCAGTGATGCTTCACGCTCTGGTTTCGGTCGACCCGAAGAACCCTGCGGTCTACGCCGTCTCCAAGCGCATCATAGAAGCCATGGACCTAGACGGAACATGGGGAACTACCCAGAGCACTGCATTTGCTCTCCTGGCGCTTGGAAAGGCGGCTTCGGTCTACGAGCCGTCCTCATATACCGGGACAGTCTCGGTCGACGGGAATCCGGTCGCCCAGTTTGACAGCAGCGGTGAAACAGTTGTGGATCTCTCCGCCTTCGCTTCAGCCCTATCGGCGGGCCGCGTCAAGCTGGACATTTCGGGGAACGGCACTGCATACTACGCGCTTACGGTGAGCGGCGTCCCGCTTTCGCCCAAAGAGGTCTCTGAGTCAGACAAAGGCATACGGGTTCGCCGTGAGCTTCTCGACAGGGACGGCGATCCGGTCGACCTCGAAAACATCCATCAGGGAGACGTGATGATCGCCCACATCACCGTGTCGCCAGAGGCTGAGAACCTAGAGAACGTGGTCATAGTGGATATGCTGCCTGCGGGTCTCGAGATCGAAAACCCGAGGCTCGGAAGAGACGTCTACCTCCCGTGGGCGGAGACAGACTTGCTGTCCACGGACTACATGGACATCCGAGACGACCGAATGATCTTGTTCACGAGCTTCTACTGGACCGGTGAGCACCACTTCTACTACGCTGTCAGAGCTGTCACGGAAGGCACCTTCGCTCTGCCGCCGATCAAGGCCGAGTGCATGTACGACCCTGCAGTGTACAGCGTGAGTGGTCAGGGCAGCGTGCGAGTAAGGGAGTCAGTCGGCCGTGCGTCGCAGTAGGCCCGAGGCCGAGCCTGCGGCCGGCCAGGATCGCTGGCGGTCCGAAGCCGAGCCTGCGGCCGACCCGCGTCTCCGCCGATCCGAAGCTGCCCCGGCAGCAGCCCAGGATCGCCGCGGGTCCGAAGTCACTCCAGCAGCCCCGGATCGTCGTGGGTCCGAAGCCGCCGCGGCAGCGGCCCAGGATCGTCGTCGGTCCGAAGCCGCCCCGGTAGTAGTCCAGGATTGCCGCCGGTCCGAGGCTGCACCGGCTGCCCCGCATCGCCGCAATAGACTAAAGGTAGTCTTGCTAGTCACCCTGAGCTGTGCAGCAGCTATCACGGCAGGTGTCTTTGTAGCCGCGCTTTCGACGACGGTGCCGATGGCCAAGCTTTGGACGCCGACGTCAACTCTCGTCTATGACAGCCAGGGCGGACTCATGGCCGCGTTTCTTGCGAGTGACGACCGCTGGAGAGTAAACGTGTCGCTCGACGAGGTGTCGGACGAGTTCATCCGTATGCTCATCGCATACGAGGACCGCTGGTTCTTCCGGCATTTCGGTGTCAACCCGCTGGCTATGGGCAGGGCTATCATTCAGAACCTGCGGACCCGATCGATCGTCTCTGGCGGCTCCACACTGACGATGCAGGTCGCCAGACTTCTCGACCCGAAGCCACGGACGATCACATCAAAGGTCGTCGAGATCTTCCAAGCAATGAGCCTTGAGCTGCGCTATTCCAAGAGAGATATACTCGAGATGTACGTCAATCTCGCACCGTACGGAGGCAACATCGAAGGGATCGGCGCAGCGTCGCTGCTGTACTTCGGCAAGAGCCCTGCAGAACTCAGCACCGGCGAAGCGGCACTCCTGGTCGCCCTGCCCAAGTCACCCGAATCGCTGAGACCAGACAGATTCGGGGATGCGGCCAGGGCGGCCCGGGACGAGGTGCTGAGAAGGGCTGTCCGGTTCGGCGCAATAGATGAAGCGTCGTGCACAGAGGCCCTGCTTGAGCCCGCTCCAACCTCCCGCAGAGAACTCCCGTCGGTCGCTCCGCACTTCACGCGCTTGGTTGCTCAGCGGCACGGGCCAGGGCGCATCTACACAGCTATCTCGCCCTACATCCAGACCGAAGTTGAGCGGCTGCTGGCACAGCATGTAGCTCGACTAAGGGAGGACGGAATCACCAATGGGTCGGTCGTTGTGATAGACAACCTCAATCTCAGAGTCGTCGCTTACGTCGGATCTGCCGACTTCCACGACACCGCTGCAGCGGGTCAGGTCGACGGGGCCAGAGCTCGGCGCTCACCCGGGTCCGCCCTGAAGCCGTTCATCTATGCCATGGCATTTGACCGCGGGATCATCACGCCCAGGTCCTATCTCGAAGATGTACCGGTTTCGTATGGCGAATACTCGCCTCAGAACTACTCAGGGACCTACAGCGGGCTGGTCTCCGCTCAGTCAGCACTGTCCCAATCATTGAACGTGCCCGCAGTCAATCTTCTAGCAGAGATAGGTGTCGACAGCTTCAGCAGCTTCCTGCGGGATGCCGGCATATCGTCGCTCGCCAGATCACGAGCGTATGGACTCAGTCTAGCCATAGGCGGCTGTGAAGTGAGTCTGCTTGAGCTCACGACTGCATATTCCGCCCTGGCCAACGGCGGCGTGCTTCAGCCCGCCTCGATGGTGACCGCAGTGGCGCCGACGAATGCCGCACCTGCTGCCGCACCTGCTGCAGCGCCGAGTGCAACGCTGGCTGGCACGTCGTCTGCCACACCGGCTAGCTCATCGGCTGCTACATCGACTGCCAAGCCGACTGGCACTTCGGCTCGCTCGTCAGCTGCCGCGCCGACCGCGGCATCTGCTGCAGTCCAGACCCGGCCCGCTCTCCGCCTCCTCTCGCCGGAGAGCGCATTTCTTGTAACCGAGATCCTGTCCGACAACGCCCGACCGGACTTCCCGCCAGGCTGGGAGTCCACCTCGTTGCCTAGAGTCGCCTGGAAGACAGGAACCTCCTACGGTCATCGCGACGCCTGGAGCATCGGGTATTCGCCCAGGTACACAGTCGGTGTTTGGATAGGCAACTTCTCGGGCGAGGCATCGAGCAAGCTGATCGGGGCAGAAGCAGCAGCTCCGCTTCTGTTTCAGATCATGAACAGGCTCCTTGAGGGCACTGAGACTGAGTGGTTCCGACGTCCGGAAACCCTTGTGAAGAGAGAGGTCTGCAGCCTGAGCGGCATGCCCGTTGGGCCCTACTGCTCAGTTGCTGTCGAGGATTACTGGATTCCAGGCAAGTCATCCGAGCAGGTCTGCGACCTGCACCGTTCATCGCTGATCGACCAGAGCACGGGGCTGCGCGTGCCTGACTACCTCAGAGGAACAGACGGCATCCTTGAACGGACGTACATCGAATGGCCGCCCGCAGTCGCTTCATGGATGGCTGCGACCGGCGCAACGGGGTACCGCCCGCCCCCGCTGGATCCGAGGTTCGCTCAGAAGATCTCCGGCGATCCTCCGCGGATCGTCTCGCCCATACGGGGCCGCGAGTACGAATTGAGGCCCGGCGTCGCCCCAGACCAGCAGAAACTGGCGCTCGTCGCGGAGGCGGGTTCAGGCGTCAGGCAGCTGTACTGGTTTATAGATGGCGAGTTCGTCGGGTCCGCGGCGCCGGGCGAAGCGGTCTTCTACACTCCGGCCCCCGGCACTCACGAGCTAGTGTGTCAGGACGAGCTGGGGCGCACTGCGAGGCTGAGCTTCGTGGTCACCACTCCTCATTGACCGATCGCAAGGCTCAATAGCTCGCCAGACTTGACCGAAGACCTGACGGAAGCCTCTACGGACCGCCAGACCGGGCGGACCACCGGGCCGGGCGGACCGTCGGACTTAACGGCCTGCCAAGCGATGTGCGCCTGCTTTACCTCTTGGGATTGTACTGCCACTTCGTGCCGGACGGGGTGTCCATGATCTCGACACCCGCAGCAGCGAGGCGGGCTCGCAGTTCGTCAGCGGTGGCGTAGTCGCGCCTAGCTCTCGCAGCCTGGCGTTCATCGAGCAGCCGCTTGAGCTCCTCGGGCAACTCTGCCCGCTGCCACTTGTCCACGCCGAGCCCGAGAACCCTGTCGAATCGGGATAGCAGCGATCGCTTCGTCGCCGCAGACAGACCCGGATCCTTCGCCATTTTCCACACTACACCCAGAGCAAGAGGCACATTTAGGTCTGCAGCGATGGCCGAGTCAAAAGCTTCGCTGTATGATCGCTCTTCCTCCGACACTTCGGTGGACGTCTCTTCCGGCCCTAAAGCAGTTGAACCATTGCTGCTATCCGGGACATCACTGGCGCCCGCTCCGGGCTCCTCGAGCCACCCCGTGTACAGGTTCCGCAGATTCGCCAAGGCGGTTTGAGCGCCCTTGAGAGCCTCCCAGGTGAACTGCAGGGGACTGCGGTAATGCGCCTGAAGGCAGAAGTACCTGTAGTCGTCCGGGGAGAATCCCATCTCCGCAAGCGCGGCCAGCGTGAGAAACCCTCCCGCAGACTTCGACATCTTGCCTTCCTTCATGATGAGGAACTCTGTGTGGAACCAGTAATTCACCCACTTGTGCCCGAACGCAGCCTCTGATTGGGCGATCTCATTCGTGTGGTGCACCGGGATGTGGTCGGACCCTCCGCAATGGATGTCGACATGCTCTCCGAGATACTGACTGGCTATTGCCGAGCACTCGATATGCCAACCCGGGAATCCCCTCCCGAACGGCGAATTCCACTTCATCTCCTGATCAGGGAACTTCGATTCCGTGAACCAAAGGACGAAGTCCAGCGGGTTTCTCTTGTTCGGGTCGACATCGACCCTGGCTCCCGCCTGCAGTTCCTCGAGCTGAAGGGCAGCGAGCGACCCGTAGTCGGCGAACCGGTCGACTGAAAAATACACGTTGCCACCGGCTTCGTAGGCATAGCCGCGGTCTATCAGACGCTGCACGATCTCGATCATCGCCGGTATATGCTCGGTCGCTCGCGCGACCGTGGTAGGCATCAGTATGTTCAGTGCGCGGATGTCATCAAAGAACGCTTTCTCATAGAACCTCGCTATCTCCCAGACAGTCTTGCCCTCCCGCCGGGCGCCGACTGTCATCTTGTCCTCTCCCGTGTCTGCGTCTGATGTCAAGTGCCCAACGTCTGTCACGTTCATCACGTGGTTGACTTCGTAGCCGAAATACGAGAGCATTCTCCGAAGCAGATCCTCTGAGACATAGGTCCGGAGGTTGCCGATGTGCGCGTAGTTGTACACCGTGGGGCCACAGGTGTACAGCCTGACCTTGCCCGGCTCTATCGATTGAAAGGGCACTTCAGCGCGCCCCATCGTGTTGAACAATGTGATCGTTCGGTTCACTCGCACACCTCCGTTGCTGGCTCGCACCTTCGTCTAGGCGGATTCGCACATACTGCATTCTTCCCTGTTTATGATAGGGTACATCATAGCTGCCTGCCGTGTCAACGAATCCCGCCCCGAAGCCATCCGCGCTGTGGCCGTGCCTGCGCTGCTGCTGTGTTTGCGCCGTCGCTACGCCTGCGCCGTCGCTGTGTTTGTGCTATCGCTGTATCTGCGCCGTGGCCGTGACTGCGCTGTTGCTGCGTCTGCGCTGTCGCTCGGTCTGCGCTGTCGTTATATCCCGAGCGCGCGCATATACCTCTCTCAACGATATATGGGTTCATCGTGTCCAGATCCCTCTTGGCTGACCCACCCAGCCTGGTTTAGCTGGCATAATCCCGATCCAAGAACCACCAAGGGTGATTCTCTAAGGTACCCGCATCGCTCTTGTACGTACATTGTCACCCGCCGCGCTGGCTACAAGTGACAGTTTCGTACGTACAAGAGCGTTTTGGGGGTCGGACATCTTCATCCTTGGAATGAATGCCCATAGAATCTCCCCTGCTACACAACGCGCGGCTGTCTGCATTTCCCATGGTTCTGGTGCTCTCCACATATATAGTTTCGAGGGGTATATGCATACGCACCGCGACTGCCCTCAGCTGACTCCCGTCCTTCCTGCTACGCTTCGCACTTCAAGCTGGCGCAAGCGTCGCCCGAGTTGGGCGACAGCACCCTGTGGTGAGACTACCCGACAGATACCTCGACTTTCGTCTCCCTCGCCTGCTCCGACTCATCTCCCTGCTCCAGCTCATCTCCCTGCTCTGAACCATCTTCCTGCTCTGACCTATCCCCATGGCCTGCCCCATTCCCGCGGCCAGACTCATCCCCGTGGCCAGACCCATTCCCATGGCCAGACTCATCCCCGTGCTCCGACACTGCAAGAATGAGTTCCCGGCTCCGGGTGACAGCCTTGAGGTCGAGATACGCGGCATTCAGAAACTCGTAGTTTTCGGCCGAGCAGCGCACTATCACGCGGTCGACTTCTGCCCCTTGAGACAGCCCGCGCTCAGACTTGAACTTGCGCACTATCGACACGATCTTGAGGAACTCGACGCCTCCCCTGGCTATACTGTCGTCTGCCTCGGGCGTGCCCGCCTCTGCTGTCTCGCCGTCGACCTCTGCCGTGCGACCCTCTGCTGTCCCGTCGCCCGCCTGGCTCCAATCGCCCATTGCTGTTGCGCCGTCGGCCTCTCCCGCGCCGCCCTCTGCCGCCGCACGGCCTGGCACAACCGCTGGGCCCATGCCCCACCGCAGCAGCTGGACGGACTCGCACCCTTCCTGCTCTCTGTAGTAAGCTTGGTAGATCTCCTCGGCTATGTGCGGCGCGAACACCGAGTACATCTTGAGGATCTCAAGCAATACTGCGTACAGTGTTGCTCGTGCTGATTCCCTCGCAGCTTCTCCTCTCACTGCCGGCTTGTACAGGCGCTCCTTCACGATCTCGAGGTAGTTGTCGCAGAAGTCGCTCCAGAAAAATGAGTCGAGCAGTTCTCGAGCTCGATGGATCTCGAAAGCCTCGAACGCCGCTCCCACCTCTTTCGAAACCGCGCAGGCCTTCTGAACTAGCCACCGGTCCATCGGCTCAGTGACGACCCACTGGTACGCGCCGCAGTCAACTGGCCGCCTGAATTCCCGAAGATGCGGGAGGACGAGTTTGGCGGCATTCCAAAGCTTGACGGGCAATCGCTGGTTGTTTCGGAGCTCTTCCTCCACGAACACGATGTCAGTCCCAAGCCGGCCAGTCGAGGTCCAGAGCCGAACAACGTCCGCTGAATACGTAGATATCAGCGACTGCGGCGACATAGCCTCATGGTCTTTGGACTTGCTCAGCTTCTCGCCTTTCTTTGCCATGACGAAGCCGCTGACCATTACGTTGCGCCACGGGATGCTCCCGGTGTGGTACACAGTCTTGACTATGGTGTAGAACGCCCAGGTACGGATGATGTCATGAGCTTGCGGCCGAAGGTCCATTGGGATCAGCGGGCGCCCGAACGCAGTCCCTCCGTCCCAACCCGCATTGATGAAGGGAGTAACCGATGAAGTCGCCCAGGTGTCCATCACGTCGCGCTCCGGGACGAAGTCAGTCGAGCCGCACTCGCACCTGTCCTTCGGCGAAGTCTCAAGTGGATCGACAGGCAGCTCTTCTCTGGCCGCCAGCCTCACTGACCCGCACTCGCTGCAGTACCAAACCGGAAAGGGCACTCCGTAGTAACGCTGCCTCGAAATGCACCAGTCCCACTGAAGGCTGTTCACCCAGTCCACGTACCTGTGCTTCATATACGGTGGGTGCCAGTCGATTTGGTCGGCGGCTTCGAGGAACCTGTCCTTCTTGTCCATAATGCGGATGAACCACTGCCGCGAGCTCAGGTATTCGATTGGAGTGCCGCACCTCTCGTGGCACGCCACTTGGTGGGTGACAGGCCGCCGAGCTCGCAGATGCCCCTGTGCATTGAGATCGTCGAGAATTGCTGCGCGTGCCTCTATACAGGTCATCCCCGAGTATCGGCCGTATCCTTCAGCAACCCGGCCGTCGCGTCCGATCATCTCACGCAGATCCAGCCTGTGTTCTCTCCACCACTTGATGTCCTGCTGGTCTCCAAACGTGCAACACATGACAGCCGCAGTGCCCAGCGACAGGTCGACAGCAGGATCGGACATGATCGGCACCCTTCGTCCGATCAGAGGCACTATCGCCTGGCGTCCCACCAGGTGCCGCCTTTGCTCATCTTCGGGGTGGACAAAGACCGCCACACAGGCGGGAATGAGTTCGGGCCTGGTCGTCGCGATTACCAGCTCCTCGTCAGCGTCGGTGCCAAAGGCAACATAGTTGAACCACGATTGGCTCTCTGCAGTCTCGACCTCTGCCTGAGCCACGGAGGTCATGCACTCCGTGCACCAGGCGTTTGGGTTCGTATCCTGGTAGACACCGCCTTTCTCAAAAACATCGAGAAACGACAGCTGCGATATCCGCCTGCATCTGCGGTCTATAGTCGAGTACTCAAGAGTCCAGTCTGCGCTGAACCCCAGGCTCTTCCACAGTTCTTTGAAGCGCTGTTCGTACCTGCCGGCCGTCTCTTGGCACAGGCGCACGAACTCCCTCCGGTCGATGTCAGACGCTTTGATTCCTAGTTCTCTCTCGACCAGTCTCTCCGTAGGCAGCCCGTTGTCGTCAAATCCGAAGGGAAGAAACACTCTGCGCCCCTTCATCCTCCAGTATCTTGCGACCATCTCCGCCTGCGTATAGGAGTAGACATGGCCGATGTGGATATCGCCGCTGACAGTCGGCGGAGGAGTGTCGACTGAGTAGACGGGGCCATCAGGCTGTGCATCAAATCTGAACAGACCTTTCTCTTCCCAGTACCGCTGCCACTTGGGTTCCGATTCCCGATGGGAATATCGTTTGGGTAGCATTGCCAGGCACCTCCTGCTCCAAAAATGGATGCAAAAACGGCCTTTCACCATAGGACGAAAGGCCGTCTTCCGCGGTACCACCCATCTTCATTCCCTAGCGGGAATGCACTCATTCAGGTACGGACTGCCGCCGCTGGCCTGACCGCCGCTGCCGACCTGGCGGCGCTGCCGGCCGCACTGCCGCTGCTGGCTTGACTGTCGCTGCCAGCCGCACTGCCGGTGCCGGCCTGGCGGCCGCCGCTGCGTGCTGCACTGCCGCTGCGTGCCGTCGATACCCTACCCCTCTAACGTGAGGAACCCGTCAGGACCTACTTGACCTGAACTCCGATGCTTTCGGCCCTGCCGCTCCCGGGCTACATTCAGCTCCTCCCGAACACCGGCTTACACCAACCGCCGGCTCTCTAGGCTTCGAAGGAAGTGCCTACTCCTCCCGATCTCCGCGTGTGTCAGTCTCTCTTTTAGCTTATGTATATAGCCGCTGGCGGCGTTTGTCAAGTGAGCGAGGCAGCCTCGCTGAAGGTTCTGAGCAATGCATCCGGTGTCTCAGAACCATTTCTGTAGGGAGGCATGAAATCCCGGCGAACGGCCCTCCCATGCTCCGTAAGTCAGCCTGTACTCGACACCGGCAAGGGTTCCGGACAGTCCTATTCCTGCGCTGGCAATCTGAGTTGCCAGGCCCGGCATCGCGCCGCCGCTCGCAGCAAACGCGCCGGCGTAGTCAAGGAACACACTGCCCCGATGCTTTTCGGCTATAGGTGTGCTGAACTCGATGCTGCCGAAGTACCCCTGATCTCCAATCAGTTCTCCTTCAGTATACCCTCGCACGCTGGACGCGCCTCCGACCGAGAACACATCTGATGAAGGCAGCTGTTCCGGCGCAATCTGCAGTGCCCCCCTCAGCGTCAGGAAGTACCGATCGCTCAATGCCTTTTGCCAGGTTAGCGTGGCTCCCAGCTTATTGAAGGTGCTGCTCTCGCTGCCACCAAACCCGGGGACGACCACTCCGTAAACGTATTCACATCCGCCTTGCCAGCTGAATCCCTGTTCCACCCACTGTGCACTCAACGCAATTCTTGCAGTGCGCGCGGTCGAACTCAACAGAGTTGTCCCCGCCAAGCTCGAACTCGAGTTCTTCCACTGCAACCGGATTGAGCCCCACAACCTGAACTCAGGTTCGGCGATCATCGGCCAACTCCACTCGATGTGAGAGCCGGAGGAATGTCCCTGCACTCCGAGGGCCCCAAACCCCGGCGTCATCACGTTGACGTCGGACTTGTCCGCCCCAATGGTCAGCTTGGCTCCCCGGACTCCGGTGGGAATGCGATATGACGCAGAGCAGGCAAATGTCTCGTCTGCCCAGGCCACAGAGACCGTAAGGTGATCCCCAAGTCCGTGCAGATGCCTGAGTACAGCCGTGAATCCGGTGC
>Ga0134103_1003162_pt1 | contig 11457 bp, 7 predicted proteins | sample 14_taG_2_FD_94445 | JGI IMG/M metagenome (GOLD analysis project Ga0134103, IMG submission 94445) | Switchgrass degrading microbial communities from high solid loading bioreactors in New Hampshire, USA - 14_58_20_212_A1 metaG | ecosystem: Engineered > Bioreactor > Semi-continuous > Anaerobic >...
ATGACACAAAACTTAAGATGCGCTCCAGGCAGCAAGCTAATGAAATAATATTGCTTAACCCACAAATTATGTTAAAATGAAAATGCACCAATGACAAACGGAGGGATCCATTTGTACTTAAAGCGGCTAGAATTACAGGGCTTTAAATCTTTTGCTGAAAAAATCAGGCTGGATTTCAACGGCGGCATCACGGCAGTAGTCGGTCCGAACGGCAGCGGCAAAAGCAATATAGCAGATGCGATCAGATGGGTCCTTGGAGAACAAAGCATAAAAACGCTCCGCGGAAGCAAGATGGAAGACGTTATTTTTGCAGGCACCGAGCACAGGAAACCTCTCGGTTTTGCTGAAGTCACCATCGTCCTCGACAATTCCGATTCAACGCTTCCCATAGACTACGACGAAGTCGCGATCACACGCAGAGTTTACCGTTCAGGGGAAAGCGAATACCTGATCAACAAAACCAACTGCAGGCTGAAGGATATAACGGAACTGCTGCTTGACACAGGTATCGGGAAAGACGGTTATTCCGTTATTGGACAGGGAAGGATCGACGAGATCCTCAGCACCCGCTCCGAAGACCGCCGGCAGATATTCGAGGAAGCCTCCGGGATCATGAAATACAAGGTCAGGAAACAGGAAGCTGAGAAAAAGCTTGAACTCACCAGGCAGAACCTTGAGAGGATAAACGACATCATAACGGAACTCGAGGCCCAGTTGGAGCCTCTCAGGGAGCAGTCCGAAAAAGCGCGCAGGTTCCTGGATCTGAGAGAAGAACTGAAAGTCCTTGATGTCAACGTATATCTCGACAACATGAAAAAATCCAGGGAAAGGCTCGAAACTCTGGAACAGCAGCTAAAGACAGTACAGGACCAGATAAATGACGAAAATAAAAAACTTGAAGAGATCACGAACTCAAACAGGGAAAAGACAGACCTTCTCAAGTCCCTGGATGAGAAGCTCGAGGCCGCGAAACAGGTATATTATGAAACCGAAGGCAATCTTGAGCGCTGCAACTCCGAGATATCGCTGAGCAAGGAAAAGATAGCAAATTTAATGCAAAACATTGAAAGGCTCGACGCTGAAAAGGCTGAATTAAATGAAAAGATAGAAGCCCTTGAGAGCGAGGAGGCAAACAAGCAAAACAGGCTGAATTACCTGGAGAAGCAGCTTGAAGATTACAGTACCAAACTGGCGGCATATGAGAAGCAGATGGAAGAACTCCTCAAAACGCTGGATGAGGAAGAAAGGAAAATCGAACTGCTCAAGTCCGAAATAATGGACAAGATGGACATATATTCGGATAAGAAGCTTCAGATCAGCAATCTGAGGACGCATATAGAAAATATGCAAAAACGCCAGAGAAGCATCGATACCGATGTGTACCAGAACATAGTCGAAAAAGACAGGGAAAAGATGAAAAAGGAGTAACTGGCTGAAAGCATCAGGAAAGCCGAAAAACTCATAAAAGAGCATAAGGAAAAGATATCGGCCCTGTCCGGCGAACGCGGGGAAACCGACAGGATGCTTTCGGAACTCCGTGCAAAGCAGAGCAAAATCAATTCAGATATACAGTTCAAAAGCTCAAGGGTCCGTACCCTGAGGGAAATGGAGCAAAGGCTGGAAGGCTACAACAGGAGCGTCAGGGAAGTGCTCCAGGCCTGCCATGCGTCGCCCCAGTTCGGCAAAGGCATACATGGGGCATTGGCACAGCTGATCGAGGTTGACAGGAAGTACGAGACAGCCATAGAAATATCCCTTGGCGGCGCTCTCCAGAACATAGTCACACAAACCGAAGAAGATGCAAAAAAGGCAATCGAGTTCCTGAAAAAGAACAAACTAGGAAGGGCCACTTTCCTGCCGATCAGTTCTGTAGAAGGCAAAGGATTCGACAGCCAGACACTTGGGCGTATAAAGCAATGCGAAGGGTTCTGCGGCATCGCTTCCGACCTGGTAAAGCATGATCCGCTATACAACGGGATCATCAGGAGCCTGCTTGGAAAAGTAGTCGTTATAGACGATCTGGACAACGGCATAAAGATGGCGCGCAAATTTGGCTACTCTTTCAGGATAGTTACTCTCGAAGGCGATCTGCTCAATACGGGCGGCGCAATTTCGGGCGGAAGCATCGAGAACAGGGGCACAGGCATCCTGACCAGGAACAGGGAGATAGGCGAACTGGATGAAGAACTGAAAGCCCTGAAGCAGCAGGAGTCTGAAGTAAATAATGACATCCGGCTGCTCACTGAAGATATTTCCCGGATCGAAGCCGAAATAGCCTCGATCGAAAAGGAAATCAAGGATAACGAACTCATTAAGATAAGAGATGAAAGCCATCTTGCACAGACAGACGAAAATATCAGCAAACTGTCCGCCCGTATAGACATGCTCAGGCAGGAGAAAGAACAGCTTGAGCGGCAGATAAAAGAAACAGAGGACGAACTGGTCAAATATGAGCTTGAGCTTTTGCAGACGGAACAGGAGATCAACGAAGCGAAGAAAACCGTATCAGAGTTCCAGGAAAAGCACAAGGAAGACCAGGCGGTCCGTGATGCTTTGCACCAGGACATAACCGATTTCAAGATCTCGGTAAATTCTATACTGGAAAGCATAGCAGGCGTAAAGGAGAATGCCGACAGGCTCCGTACCGAGAAGGAGAACATGGAAAGAAGCATCGGCAAAAAAGAAAGCGAACAGGACAGGTTCAGGAACGAGATCAAAAAGCTCGAAGAGCAGATAGAGGGTCTGAATGCTAGGATAAAGAAACACCTCGAGGAAAAATCGGGCAAGACATTCGAGATCGACAGGCTGACGGAGGAAAGAAAGATACTTGAGGAAGATATTTACGATATAGTGAACAAAATAAATGATATAAACAAAAATATGCTTCTGCTGAAGGAGGAATACTCGCGGACAGAAGTCAAAAAGACCAGGCTTGAGGCAGAAATGGAAGCGATGCAGGACAAGATATGGAACGAATACGAACTGACATACTCGACGGCCCTTGAACTGAAAAAAGATATCGGCAGCCATTCGGCCGCGCAAAAAAGGATCAGCGAACTCAGGAACATGATAAAAGATCTTGGGCCGATAAACGTAGGTTCGATCGACGAATATATAAAGACAAAAGAACGCTACGAGTTCATGAACAGCCAGAGGAACGACATGGAACAGGCGCGGGAGAAATTGCTGCGCGTCATATCCGAAATGACTTCGATAATGAAAAAGCAGTTTTTGGAACAGTTCGAACTGATAAACAAGAACTTCAACGATGTTTTCAGGGAGCTTTTCAACGGCGGAAGGGCCGGCCTGACGCTGGTTGACAGGGAGAACGTGCTGGAAAGCGGTATCGAGATAGAAGCGCAGCCGCCAGGCAAGAAGCTGCAGAACATGATGCTGCTGTCCGGAGGGGAACGCGCGTTTACCGCCATTGCGCTCCTGTTTGCCATATTGAGGCTCAAACCAACGCCGTTCTGCGTTCTCGACGAAATAGAGGCGGCCCTTGACGAGGCTAATGTATACCGTTTCGTCGAATACCTGAAGAACTACTCCTGCAACACGCAGTTCATAGTGGTCACGCACAGGAAAGGAACAATGGAAGGCTCCGACGAGCTTTACGGAGTAACGATGGAAGAACACGGCGTATCAAAAGTCGTTTCAATGAAAATGGGTGAAAAGGTGGGATAGAATGGGATTCTTCAGCAAACTGAAGGAAGGGCTTGCAAAAACAAGAAAGGGCATTACCGAGAAAATAGACCAGGTCCTTGTTTCTTTCGGGAAAGTGGATGAAGAGCTGTTCGAAGAACTGGAGGAAGTGCTTGTGTCTGCCGACCTCGGTGTCGAAACAGCCATGAAGATAATGGATGATACGAGGGAAAAGGTAAAAGAAAGAAAGATCACGGATCCGCTGAAAATAAAGGAACTGATCAAGGAGACCCTTGTAGAGATACTGGGCGAGGAAACGCAAAAGCTTGATATAGAGCCGTCTCCTGCGGTTATTATGGTGATCGGGGTGAACGGCGTCGGGAAAACGACATCCATAGGCAAGATAGCCTACGCCCTGAAAAACCAGGGCAAAAAGGTCATGCTTGCAGCCGCGGATACATTCAGGGCAGCTGCGATAGACCAGCTCGAAATATGGGCAGACAGGGTCGGGGTCGACATAATCAGGCAGCAGGAAGGATCTGATCCCGCGGCTGTTGTTTACGACGCAATACAGGCGGCAAAAGCAAGAAAAGCTGACGTACTGATCTGTGATACTGCAGGACGCCTACACACAAAGAAAAACCTGATGGAAGAACTGCGGAAGGTTTCAAGGATAATCGACAGGGAAATGCCGGGAGCAAGGCGGGAAAACCTGCTTGTCCTGGACGCGACTACCGGACAGAACGCCGTTTCACAGGCGAGGACCTTCAGTGAAGTCACCGATATATCAGGTATCGTGCTGACAAAGCTTGACGGTACTGCGAAGGGCGGCATCGTGATTGCCATAAGGTCCGAGCTTGGGCTGCCTGTCAAACTGATCGGAGTCGGCGAACAGATGGACGACCTGCAGCCTTTCAATGCCAAGGAATTTGTAGAAGCCCTGTTTTCATGACATTCACATGGCAATGTAAATAGATTTGTGTTACATCCGCACGGCTGTGCCGATGACATGGCCTGAATGTAATTATTTATTCTCAGGGAGTCGATATGAGCAGCAGGAAAACACCCGAAAATGAATGCATGCAAGGCTTCAGTCCGCTGATCAGGGACTGGTTCCTTGAAAATATCGGTGCGCCAAGCGAACCACAGAGGCGCGGCTGGCCTAAAATTGCGTCCGGCAGGAATGTGCTGATATGCTCTCCGACCGGTTCGGGCAAAACCCTTGCTGCTTTTCTGAAATGCCTTGACTGGATAATCAGTGAAAAGACTTCATCCGGGAAAAAACAGGATGAGCGCAACAGGGGCATCAGGATCATATACATTTCACCTTTGAAAGCTTTGAATAACGATATATACAGGAATCTTGAGCTTCCTCTTTCCGGGCTGAAGAAGAAAGCATCCGAACAGGGCATGGAAATGCCGGAAATAAAAATCTCGGTAAGAACGGGAGATACGCCTCAGAAGGAAAGGACAAGGATGCTCAAGGATCCTCCGGACATACTTATCACGACGCCCGAATCGCTTTTCATCATGCTGACCTCTGATTCCTACAGGAAGCTGTTCAGTATGACGGAATATATCATTGTGGACGAGATCCATTCCATATGCCCGACCAAGAGGGGAGTCCACCTTTCCCTGTCCATCGAGAGGGTGGAAAGGATCGCGGGAAAACCGCTGAAACGCATTGGCCTTACTGCTACCATCAATCCGCTGGAGGAAGCTGCCAGGTTCCTGTCAGGCGGCAGGAATGTGACTGTTATTAACTGTGAAAGAAAAAGGCCTCTTGAGCTTTCATTGAGCCTGCCTGTCAAGGATCTGAAGGTGCTTCCCGAAAATACGGTATGGCCTTCCATTTATGCTGAGCTTTTGGCACTGGTAAGGGCGCACAGATCGACTTTGATCTTCGTAAACAACAGGAGAGTGGCCGAAATGGTCGCAGCAGGCATGAACAGCCTGGCAGGCGAACCTTTCGTCAGGACCCATCATGGAAGCGTATCAAGGGAAATCAGGCATGAACTTGAAAGGCAGCTCAAGGAAGGCGAGATCCCGTGCCTTGTGGCCACGTCCTCATTGGAGCTTGGCATCGATATTGGCAGTATCGACCTTGTAGTACAGGTAAGTTCGCCCGGTACGGCGTCCCAGGTACTCCAGAGGATAGGAAGGTCAGGACACAGGATCGGCGCAGTCAGCAAGGGAGTCATCATACCCAAAACGAGAGGCGACCTGTTGGATTCCGCTTTTATCTCATACCAGGCGAAACGATATGATATAGAAAACTTCAGGGTGCCTCAGAACTGCCTTGATATACTGGCACAGCAGATAGTCTCCATCGCCTGCGAAGGAGAGCAGGACAAAGACGGGATATATGAAATGATGCGAAAAGCATATCCTTACAGGGATCTGCCGCGGAAGCAGTTCGAAGATGTCATCATCATGCTGTCGGATCCGTCGCCGGAAGATGCGCCGGGTTCAGTGAAGCCAAGGATCATGTATGACAGGGGTTCGGGAATGGTAAGGGGAACGCCTCTCGGCAGAAGGATGTGCCTGATGGATGGCGGTACGATCCCCGATAAAGGCAACTACAATGTATATCTCATGGATACCGGTACCAAGGTAGGGGAACTGCAGGAAGAGTTCGTATTTGAAAGCAGGATAGGCGACAGGTTTTTCCTTGGCAGTTCCGTCTGGAAGATAGAAAAGATCGAAAAGGACAGGGGGCTGGTCAGCCATTCCAATGCCTCCGGGGCAAAAATACCTTTCTGGATAGGAGACAAAACGCTGCGGAGTTATGAGACAGGCAAAAAGCTGGGTCAATTCCTGCAAAGGCTCGAGAAGGAATACGATACGGAAGGATTTTTCAGCTTCATGTCCGAAGAATGCGGCCTTGACAGGACCGCTGCCGAAAACCTCAAAACATATATAGAAGATCAGCTTGCAGCCACGCGCCACCTGCCTGGCGCCGACAGGATAGTATGCGAGCATTTCAGCGACGAGACCGGCGACAGGCGCATTGTCATACACACTCCTTTTGGAAGCAGGATCCACGCGCCTCTTGCCGTTATTCTGAGTTCAAAGCTTTCAAGGCTGCTGAACTGCAGGATGGAGTATATATACAACGATAACGGGATACTTTTTCATATATTCGGATATACCGGCAAACTGTCGAATATTTTTTCGCTGCTGGATAAGAACACAATGGAAGATGAAATATTCGAACTTCTGCCCAAAGATTACATGTTCAACATAAACCTTCGTTACAATCTTATCCGGTCGTTGCTTGTTGAAATGAAAACATACGGGAAAAGGACCCCGCTGTGGATACAGCGACTGAGATGTGCGGAAACAGCGGAACATATCCTCGGAGAACCCGACCATCCTGCCGTTGTCGAGACATACAGGGAGTGCATGAACGATATTTTTGACATCAGGGGTTTATATGATCTCGTTGATAAAATAAGCGCCGGAATGATAAAGGTGACGGATGTATATACTGAAAAGCCTTCGCCTTTCACATCCGAGCTTCTGTTCAATTTCTGGCAGATCTATCAGTATTCGTACGAATTGCCGGTCGCGGAACGCAGGAACCAACTCCTTGTAAACGACCGGGACTTCATACAGCTTGCGGCGGGACAGAATGCCGAATACGAACTGCTTGACCCCAGAGCGATAAAGGCTGTGGAAAAAGAAATGGAAAAATATAAGTATGGCAGAACGATCAAAAATGCAGATGATCTCTGGTATTACCTTTACTCTTATGGAGAACTCAGGGCAGAGCCCTATTCGGTTACCGCTTTCAAAGGTTCTGCCGCTGAAGATCTGGATGTATATCTCGAACAACTGGAAAGCCAGAGGAGGATCATACGTATAAACATCGGTCCGGGGAACGGTATATACTGGGTAGCAGCAGAGGATTTCCCCCTGTATTTCATCGCGGCCGGCAGAGATCCGGAAAACGAGACGGTTAAAATCGGCAAGCCGGGCGGGGAAAAGGAGGTTAAAGCAGTAAACCTGCTCAGCAGCTACGTATTTGATCTTGCTCCAGGCGTTAGAGATGCTGCTGTAAGATTGATAAGACGTCATGTTATGTTTTCAGGTCCTTTCAGGATAAGCGACCTGACCCAAAAGTACGGAATGGATGCCGAGACGGCCGACGATGCGCTAAAGGCCCTGGTTTCAGGCGGTGAAGTACTGAAAATAAAAGAATCGGATGATCCGGATGAGTGCATATATTGCCACAAAAAAGTCTATGAGAGGATAAAGCAAAGGACAATCAAGTTTGCAAGAAAGGATATAAAGCCTAAAGCCCCTGAAATATATTGTTCATACCTGCTGAACAAACATCTTGTAACCGACAGAGTGCTTTCACCGGACGAAAAGCTTCCCGAGGTCCTGAAGACGCTCAATGGCCAGTACTTTCCGGCCTCATGGTGGGAGGATTTCATACTTCCTTCCAGGATAAACGGATATAACCCGAAGATGCTGGACTACCTGTGCGCCACAGGGCAGGTGAGATGGAGAGGCAGGCTGAGCAAAAACACGAAAGAAACGGCATTCTTCATGACCGGCGAAGAAGATATGCGGCAGGATCGTTTTGCGGAACCGGACGATCTGATTCATGACCCGGGGTCATACGAAAAGCCGAATGACTTTACAATGGACGAAACCGAGGCAGGGATACTCGAAGTGCTTGACAAAGAAGGCGCCGTTTTCCTTAATGATCTGTCAAAAAGGCTGAAACTGCCGCCTTCGGATCTGCTTGCAAAAATGGAGCGTCTTGTATGGTGCGGCATCATCACAAACGATTCTTTTTCAGTAATCAGGTATTATATAGACAATGAGAAGAAAAATTCGCCCTGGACAAAATACAATACATATCCAAGCATGGGAAGATGGTCCAAGACAAGCGGTTACGGCGATAATGAAGCCGTCGGAAGCATAGCCGGCTATGTTAATATTTTGCTTGATCGTTACGGTATAGTGTCAAAAGAAATAGTCAATAAGGAAAAATACGGCTTCAACTGGACAGAAACCTATACGTGGCTGAAAAACAACGAGCTTGCCAGCGGGATCAAGAGAGGATATTACATTTCCGGTCTTTCCGGGATCCAGTTCATGAGGGACAGGGATATAGAACTCATAAGGATGATGGATACTCCGTCAGACACACAGGAATACGTCGCCCTGTGCAGCTGCGATCCTGCAAATCCTTACAGGGACATACTCACGGGCTCAGTTGGATCCAGGGTTGCGGCAAGGCAGAGCAATGCCGTGGTTTTCTGCAATGGAAAGCCAGTGCTGTATATCAGGGAATACGGGCACACGATACAGCAGGCGACAGATGATACAGGGGTACTTAAAGATGCGGCGTCCTGCTTTGTTGAAACTTACAGGAACAGGATGCTCTGGACCGGAAAAAAGAATATATTCACGGAATACTGGTCGGACCTGTCGGGCAATGAATGCTTCAGGATCGAAGATTCTCCGATATACGACGCTTTGCTGGATCTCGGGTATGAAAGGGGTTACAGCGGGATAACGCTATGGAGGAAAGCACTATAGAGCTTTATTTTGATTTTTTGCGCATGTGATCAAAATTACCCTTGACATGACAGAGGCCAAAGCTTAAAATTAGGTGTAAAGTAAAAATACTTTACACCTTTTTTACGATTATGGAAGAGTTATTCAAGGTAAGCCTTTTGCTTGACTTTTACGGTCAGATGCTGACAAAGCGGCAATATGATATCCTTGATCTGCATTACAACAGCGACTGTTCGCTGGCTGAAATCGCAGAAGAGCTGGGCATAAGCAGACAGGGAGTGCATGACAATATAAAGCGCGGCAAGGCCGCACTATTTGACCTGGAGAGGAAAATGGGACTGGTCGCAAGGTTCAACGCCCAGAAGGAAAAGGCGTCCGAGGCACTGAAACTTCTGGAGGACATTGAGACAGCCGTCACGGACAGCCGGGACAAAGAAAAGCTTTCCAAAGCAAAGCTATTGATCAGAAGTATGATGGAGGATTGACGAATGGCAATATTCGAAGGTTTGTCCGCCAAACTGCAGGAGACCATTGGGAGGTTCCGCGGCAAGGGCAGGGTAACCGAGAAAGACGTAAAGGAAATGATGCGGGAAATAAAACTGGCTCTGCTCGAAGCCGACGTTAACTATAAAGTGGTGAAAAACTTCATCAACAGTGTTTCAGAGCGCGCAGCCGGGCAGGAAGTGCTGGAGAGCCTGACACCGGGGCAGCAGGTCATAAAAATAGTGCACGAGGAACTGATAGACCTGCTTGGCAAAGTGCCTTCAAAGCCCACATTTGCAAGCAAACCGCCCACGATATATATGATGGTCGGACTCCAGGGTTCCGGTAAAACCACGACTTCAGGCAAACTTGCGAACCTTCTGAGGAAGCAGGGCAAAAACCCTTTGCTTGTCGCATGCGACGTATACCGGCCAGCGGCCGTGAAGCAGCTGCAGGTCGTCGGAGGCCAGCTCGGAGTGCCCGTATTCGCCATCGAAGGCAGCACAGATCCGGTGCATATAGCAAAGAAGGCAGTCGAGCATGCAGTCAGCAGGATGTATGATCTCGTTATCATCGATACCGCCGGTCGACTCCATATAGACGAAGAACTGATGGATGAACTGGAAAATATCAAAAACGCAGTCCATCCCCACGAAATACTGCTGGTGGTCGACTCGATGACTGGGCAGGATGCTGTTAACGTTGCCGAAAGCTTCAACGAAAAGCTGGGTATCGACGGTATCGTGCTGACAAAGCTTGACGGCGATACCAGGGGCGGAGCGGCGCTTTCAGTTAAGGCGGTCACCGGGAAACCCGTCAAGTTCGCCGCTACAGGTGAAAAACTGAACGATATAGAGCCGTTTTATCCCGACAGGATGGCTTCCAGGATACTTGGGATGGGCGATGTGCTGAGCCTGATCGAAAAGGCGCAGGAAGCATTCGATGAAAAGAAAGCCATCGAGATGGAAAAAAAACTGCGGACGCAGCAGTTCACACTGGACGATTTTCTCGACCAGATGCAGCAAATAAAGAAAATGGGTCCTCTAAACCAGGTGCTTGGCATGCTGCCGGGGATGAACAACAAGGCGCTCAGCAATATAGAAGTTGACGAAAAAAAGCTGGCGCGTACTGAAGCAATCATTAAGTCAATGACTCCGCAGGAAAGAAGAAATCCGGATATAATCAACGGAAGCAGAAGAAAGAGGATAGCCGCCGGCAGCGGGACATCGGTCCAGGAAGTGAACGCCCTGCTCAAACAGTTCGAAGAGATGAAGAAAATGATGAAGATGGTGAGCAATATCGGAAAAAAAGGCGGCAAAGGATTAGGCAGGTTCAGGTTGCCTTTTTAGATATTATCAGGGTTTGGATATGATCCACGCAACTTGAGAGGAGGTGACAGAAATGGCAGTAAAAATCAGGTTGAAGAGGATCGGTGCAAAGAAGAATCCGCACTACAGGATAGTCGTTGCTGATTCCAGGTATCCGCGCGACGGCAGGTTCATCGAGGAAATAGGCACATACGATCCGCAGACAGAGCCTTCCACAGTCAACATCGACACTGAGAAAGCGGCACAATGGATCAGGAATGGAGCACAGCCCACTGATACGGTGAGATCTCTGCTGAAGAAGGCAGGAGTCATCCAGTAACTGTTCCGGGATGTGGACGCTGTAATGCGGGAGGTATTTGAGAAGCAGGAGGGAAATGAAATGAAAGAACTCCTCGAAACTATCGCCAGGTCTTTGGTCGATCATCCCGAAGAGGTACGTGTCAACGAAATAGAAAATGACAGTACC
>Ga0134103_1003168_pt1 | contig 11441 bp, 9 predicted proteins | sample 14_taG_2_FD_94445 | JGI IMG/M metagenome (GOLD analysis project Ga0134103, IMG submission 94445) | Switchgrass degrading microbial communities from high solid loading bioreactors in New Hampshire, USA - 14_58_20_212_A1 metaG | ecosystem: Engineered > Bioreactor > Semi-continuous > Anaerobic >...
CGGCACTGTAGGCGGTCGCTCTCCATAGGAGAGCGTGGATTGAAATTTTCCACACTACCACGTATAGCATTATCCTTATTGTCGCTCTCCATAGGAGAGCGTGGATTGAAATGTTCCCACCGGCATTCGTCCACTCTCGGGTATGTGTCGCTCTCCATAGGAGAGCGTGGATTGAAATTTCACACGCAAGAATAACCTGGCGGCTTCACGGGGGTCGCTCTCCATAGGAGAGCGTGGATTGAAATTTTCTCAATCAGGAGATTTATTTTTGCTACTTGTGTCGCTCTCCATAGGAGAGCGTGGATTGAAATTCATAATTGGCGTGTGCAAGCTCCAGATTTAATTGTCGCTCTCCATAGGAGAGCGTGGATTGAAATGTCACTATTCGGACAATGCTTTTTACAGAACTCGGTCGCTCTCCATAGGAGAGCGTGGATTGAAATTCCAATTGGACACACTTCTCCCGTAGTTTCCCGGCGTCGCTCTCCATAGGAGAGCGTGGATTGAAATCGTCCCGGCTCTTGGCATCCGCTACCTTGCGTCTTAGTCGCTCTCCATAGGAGAGCGTGGATTGAAATTTCGGCCTTAATTTTACCTTGCAAGTATTCGATTGTCGCTCTCCATAGGAGAGCGTGGATTGAAATAACAGGGAAAGCCTTTAAGATTGTGTCCATGCCGCCGTCGCTCTCCATAGGAGGCTAATAAATTCGTGCTTTTTAAGAGAAGGTGGTTTAGAACATTTATGCTATCGAAAATATTATCTTAATCACTATTAAACTTAAAATGGACAGACATAATATTTTGTCTTAGCCTACGAATTGCGAGGCTAAGACTTTTTTTGCAGTATAATCATATAATAATAAATTTTTAAACGAATTTAGAAGGATATTCCAAAAAAATATAGAAGGGTATACTGTAATAATATTGAATTGTTAATAAAATTTTCCACAAATAAGTGAAAGTGGTGATTATCTTTGAATAGCTTGGTATTTGATTGTGAGCTTGTTTCGCCGTTATTCTTATATGGCGCCGATCAAAAAAATCCAGAGTTGAGAGCTCCTTCTTTGAAAGGCAATCTTCGATTCTGGTGGCGTGCCGTACAAGCAGAAAAGAATATTTCTTTGTTAAAGGCACAAGAAGGAAAGATCTTTGGCGGAACAGGCTCCAAAGTAGATACAGGCCATAATGCAGGGAAAACCAGCCAAGGGCAAGAAGGAAGAAGCAGTTTTACTATAAAAATTGCATCTGAAAAAATTAATAAACAACAAGAATCACAATTACCTCACAAACCTACTAATTTTAAGCCAACTGCAATAGTAAACACATTATTTAAGATAGAATGCTTATATGTTCGTTTACCAGAGGAGTTTTCAGACATTAAGCTAAAGGCTTTAGTTGAACTGACATCATTGTTAGGAGGTATGGGAAAAAGAAGCAGAAGGGGTTTTGGCAGTTTTCGTATTTTACGTTGTAATGGTCAGAAATCTGAACTTGCAGAACTTAAACAAGAAGATGTATTACCGCAAATTCTAAAAAGATTAAACATATTGTCTGATAATAAATTTGCTTTAAATAAAGGAGTTATTACGCTTATTAATAATCCGAGCGCCTCTTATCCGTATATTGAAACTATCGCATTAGGAAAAGCATATCAAAATGTTGATGAAATTCTTAGAAAAATTGGCAATAGTTCTCATGAGAATAATAGTAAATATACCGGCTATAGTGCCGGAAAAGATCGCTTTGCTTCACCGGAATATGTATCTCTCATAAAAGGTGGCCAGGGAGAAGTTTGGCCTGTTATTACTTCGCTGCACCTAGCATTAAAAACAGGCATTAACTTTTCTCACGAAAAAGACACAAGAAAAGCGTTTAGAGAGGCGATTTTGTCATGAAAGAATATTTATTTATTTTTACGATCACGCCTGTTCAGGGGTTTATCGAACAATCGAGAAAAACGCAGGACTTATATGCAGGAAGTGTGCTTCTTTCTTTTTTATGTAGACAAGCAGCCACGATTATTCAAAAAGAGTGGCACGGGGAGATTGTATTTCCGGATGTTAACTTGCGCTCGCTTCCAAATAGACTATTAGCTATTGTTAAAAGTGACAACGAAAGTAAGCTGAAAGAAAAAGGTTTTGAATTAGAGCAGAAAATTTATGCCAAGCTCGATGAAGTATTTGACAGCTTTTTTCAATTTTATGGAATCCCAAAACCATCGGGGGCATGGAAACAGATTAGAACATATTTTCATTTATATTGGATATTTCATCCGGTGGATGCCGGCTATGCCCAGGCTTATAAAGAAATTGAGAGTTATTTGGGCCAAATTAAGATTCGGGCCTTTTTGCCCCTTCATGAAGAGGGAGGAAGGAAGTGCACTCTGACCGGAGAACATAACGCTCTTTTCTATAGAAAAAATACAGAAGGATCAAATCCGGCGGGCTTAGATAAAGTTAAAACAGAAAAAATAGAATTTGATAAACGAATTCCTTTGAAATATATGGCTCCTGGTGAAGCATTGGGAGCCGTGGGATTCTTAAAAAGAGTTGCTCCTAAATATTTTGAAGACCACAAAGTAGAAGGTTTGCCCTACGGTTCATCCTTTCCGTCAACTGCCAGTATTGCTGTAGCCCATGTTTTAGATGAATTGTCTCGGAATTGTCAGGATATCTCAGATTTACTTAAAGAAGAATTTAATGAAGAATTGATTTATGTATTCTACAGTAAACCCAAGTTAGTAGAAAACATGACGGAAGAGGATCGAAAGACTGTTAAGCGGATTACCGAGTATGAAAGAGAAAAGGAATTAGAAATTGCCAAACAGATTTATAAAAAGATCAAAGATAATCGATACCGGCTAACGCCATATTACGCAGTGCTCATTTTTGACGGCGATGATATGGGGAAATGGCTTTCAGGAGAGAAGTTAAAAGAGGAGAAAAAAGAACAGTTAAGAGAATTTCACCGGCATTTGAGTAAGGAGTTGGCTGAATTTGCCCGTACAGCAGCAGAAAATATTTTAGTAGCTCCTAAAGGTGCAACGGTTTATGCAGGTGGCGACGATTTTTTAGGGTTTGTTAATCTTATTTATCTTCCTTCTATTTTAAAAGTATTAAGAGAGGAATTTGGAAAAATCGATTTATCCGAATTCACTGACGAAAAATTAACTTTTTCAGCCGGAGTAGTTGTTAGCCATTACAGGACACCTTTAACTGAAGTGCTTCAGTGGGCAAGACACATGGAAAAAGAAGCAAAAGCGCTTGCCGGAAAAGATGCTTTGAGCATTGCCGTACTTAGACGATCAGGAGAAATTACTAAATTTAGGACTAAATTATATAATTCTCAAGGTTGGTTTGCTGATCAATTACAGTTCCTTTTGAAGAAATTGGACAATCATTTTACAACCAATTTTATAAATCAGTTTTGCACGGAGTTTATTCCTTTTGAGGGAAATATGGAAGTTGTGAATCTGGATGGGATGATAGAAAGTGAACTAGGTAGATTGCTTAATCGTTCCTATGTAAAACAACAATCTGCTTCAAACCCTGATAGTGAAAATAAGCTAAAAGATCAAATAGTTGCTGATATGAAAAAAGTACTTAATAACTTGTATCTGGAGAGCAACCTTACAGATTTTCTGGGATTATTAGATACTATTTCCTTCTTAGCAAGGGAGGTGAAAGTTCATGTTGATAAACAGTGAGCCATTAGACACTTTATTTTTTAGAAATGGAAAACCTTTTACAAAGGGTGAGGATTATTGGAGTGAAAGTATTTTTCCGCCATATCCGTCCGTGTTTTACGGAGCTTTGCGTACTGCTTATTTTGCAGAGAAACTCGGTAATTTTGATCTTGCCGGAACTGAGCAAGATCCAACTCTATCCTTAAAAATCCGCGGCATATTTCTAAAAGCTTGGAATAATTATTATTTCCCTTTGCCGCTGGATTTGGTCAAAGAAAAAGACAATAGGGAGAATTATGTTTTCCCTTTACAGCTTCAAGATGCTCCTTGCCTGTCTAATTGCTGTGTGCCTAAAACTCTGTGCGCTCCGGACCAAGTGGTAGAAACAATATCCGATGGCCTTATTGACCGGGAAACTCTGCGGGAATACCTTGAAAATGATACGGATAAGTTTTTTTATGCCAGTCTGAAAGATTTTATAACCCATGAACCGAAGATAGGTATTGCGCTTAATGAAAAACATATTGCCGATGATCAAAAGCTTTATCGTGCAGCAATGTTGAGACTCTCACTCCCCTGGGAAAGGGGAAGGGAAAATCTGCAGTGTTCCTTTGTTATTGACTGTGAAGGGATAGATTTGCCTGAATGTGGATTCTTGAAATTGGGCGGAGAGGGTAAAGCCACTCGCTACATACGTGTCCGTGAGGAAAATGAGACTTCTCTCATACCATCCTGTCCGGTTCTCGATAACCGACTTTTTAAGCTTTATCTTTTAACCCCTACTATATTAAGTAACGGATGGCTACCGAATTGGATTGACCCTAATAACCTTATTGGCATCTACCAGGGCCTAAAGGTTAAATTGCTTACTGCAGCGCCGGGTAAATATATTTCCATTGGCGGATTTGATATTAAAAATGGTAAGCCTAAGCCCATGGTTCGGGCAGTGCCTGCAGGCAGCGTTTATTACTTTGAACTTCTTGAAGGTGAGAAGGAAAGAGTAGAACAGATATTTCATTATAAACCCTTTGAAGATAATCAATACGCCAAAGAGGGCTTTGGAACTGTCCTAGTAGGGAAGGTGGAATAATGAAAAAGGTCATTACACCTGTGGGAACTTCTATTTTTACTAATTATGAAGAAAACTCCAATAAATTAGATATTCAACTTAAAGTTCTGAAAAACGAGAAAATAGAAAATTGGAGTAAATTGCAAGACAGCCGAATACTTCAAGTGCGCGAGGAGATTGGAAAGTGGGTTAAGGGCAAAAAGGATATCTCCGCCGAAATAAACAGTTTATATAAGATTTACGAACAGGTTAAAGAGGATTTGGAAGTTTACCTGATCTGCTCAGAAACTATCCTCTCCAGGTTAGCAGGAGAAATAATATCTGATTATTTTAATAACCAGCCCAATAGTCCTATAAGGGTTAATTTCGATTATGAACGAGCAGACAGGATAAAAGGGCTGCAAGTAGAAGATCGTCTCCGCTTTGAGCAGGAAGGAATAGTCAACCTCGTTAAGCGTTTTAATGAAATCACCGGAGGATACACGGAAAATGTCATAATGAATATTACCGGTGGCTATAAGGGAGTTATTCCTTACCTGTCCATTTTGGGCCAGATTAATAATGTGCCGATTTATTATATTTTTGAAGACACGGAAGAATTGATACGGATACCTCAAGCGCCGATTAATCTGGATAAGGGACTGTTTATAAAATATCATAAAGTGTTCCAAGAGCTTAGTGAGGGTATTCTTGAGAGCTGGGAGCAGTATAAGAGAAGGCATAATATTGGTGACGATTTTAAAGATTGTATTATGGAATACACGGACGGGAAAGAGACAGTTATCGGCTTAAACGGTATTGGCCGGATGCTTTGGGAAGAGTATAAGCATCAATATGAAATTGTCTATTTCCCTTATGAAAGCAAGTATTCAAAAGAAGATGTAAATAAGAAGAAAGCACTGGAAAAAGCCATATTAGAACTAATTAGAAGATTACGCCAATTGGCGGATCCCCAAAAAGTCAAAATGGACAAAGATTTAAACCATCTCGATGATAAAGGACCGGAATATGTGTATAAACATACTAATCCCCAGATTAGAATCCAGTACAAATATGACTTCGCTGACGGAAAGCTGATTATTTACAACTATTATTTTATTAATGACGGTGTAGTTGATAAAAAATATGAGAAGTATTTCGACGAAGAATTTCCGAATTTAAAAAAACGTGAAGTTTTTCCCGTAGCTATTGAAGCGCGAAATGCTTATTAAAGAGTTAAAGGAGGAAAATATCATGTATAAATTAGCCAGACCTTTCTTTTTAATGTGTGAAACACCTCTTCATGCAGGGAGTGGTACAGATTTAGGGATTGTTGATATGCCCATTCAGCGAGAAAGGCATACAGGATTTCCCAAAATAGAAGGATCTACTATTAAAGGGTGTATAAGGCAAAGATTTAGAGACTTGCCCAATATTAAATTTAGAGGAAAAGATTTAAATCCCAAAGAGATAGAGCAATGCATTAACATGATCTTCGGACCGGAAAATGGGGGAGATTTTGCAGCTTCTCTTGGCATAACAGATGCGAGGGTTCTTCTTTTCCCGGTAAAATCAGTAAAAGGAGTATATGCTTTAATCACTTGTCCCTATGTTTTAACAAAATTTATCAATGAATTGAATATGTGTGAGGTAAAGGTAGATTTCGAAGTGCCTAAGGAGAAGGCGACTCCAAAGAACAGCAATCTTTTTGTCAGCGATAATAAGGTAGTTTTAGAGGAGTATACATTCCAAATTGAGCATATGGAAGATGATAATTGTACCCGCTTAGCTCAATGGCTTGCGGAAAAATTGGTTCCCGCTACTAAGGAATACGGGCCTATAAAAGAGAAAATCAGTAAAGATATTTTAGTTCTAAGCGATGACGAGTTCAGGGATTTTGTTCAATGGTCCACAGAGGTTGTAACCAGAACGAAGATTGATGTTAACACAGGAACCGTGTCTAGTAGGGCATTGTTTACGGAGGAATATTTGCCGGAGCAAACAGTATTATATGCTTTAGCTTTAGCAGCCCCGGTTTTTGCGCCCGATAAAGGGGTGCTGGATGACGGGGAAGCCAGTACCGTAATGGAATTTATTAAAGACAATTTGCCTGAAATAATACAAATCGGTGGTGATGCGACCATTGGCAAAGGTATTACCAGAGTTGGGAAAGAGCTATTGGGGGGTGAAGCATAATGAAAAATACGGCTGAAAGTATTAAAGGAATAGAGCAAGGACGTGCTTCATTTGCCTATAAGAAGGTTATAGAAGCGAAACAAGCACTTAAAGAGGATGAAGCAAAGTATAAGAGTTATGTGAAAAAAATACCCATGTATATAAAAACTAACGGTCTTGGACCTGCTTTTGCCTTTGTAAAATCAAAAAATAAAGAAAAGGCTTACGAGCTTATTTATAAGCAAACGGAAGAATGGTTAAAAGAAAGTGGCTGCCTTAGCGGGCAAGAAGAATTAATTGAGCAAATAATTAAAAAGAATTCTACAGATTATAGATATCTTACAAATGAAGTTTTGGCACTGTTCAATTGGTTGCGTCGTTTTTCCGAAGGGTTAATAAAAGGAGAAGTTGACGATGAAAATTGAGAGAATTACGGTGCTTTCCTTTTATGAAGAAAAGGAGAGAGGCATCATCATTGGTAAAAAACCAGGAAAAGATAGTGATTTAGAGAAATATGTATTTAATTTAAAAGATGTTACTCCGGCGGTTATAAATCAACTGACGCGAGGGATAGATGTAGAATTTACTCTCTTAGACAATAAAAGTCCTTCTTTAATAAAAGACTTAAAAATAATTGGAACACAAAATAATAGTTATAAAGAAAAAAAGGAAAAGCCAGGACAGGAAAACTTCCAATACAGAAATGTAAACAATGATGGTTACAAGGGGAAAAATAAACAACATAAAAAAAATAACCTGAGCAATCCAAATAACCTGAAGAACCAAAGTCAAGATCAGGGAGAACCGTCACATCCTTTTCCCAAATATTTGCCGGCAGATACCAGAGAGTTCATAAAAAAGGGTGGAGCGGCTGAAATCAGTAATTACGCTCTTATGTTAAATAAATATCCCCTTGTCCAAGATAATAAATTCTATTTTTATAGAGCGGAGAGTAGAACAAAGAGTAGAACAATAAGTGGCATAGATAATTATACTTATACTTTCCCAGAAGTGGATTTTCACATGTTGACAGTACGAAAAGAAGAAGCCGTTAAAGGATTAGGAATTCTGACTCATAGTTTGGTAATGGGACCGGAATGGCGGATGGTCGTTGGTTTGGGTGGAGCATCGGTTTATGAAACGTCAATGACTCTTCATCATGTTTACGGCATTCCTTATATTCCGGGAAGTGCTTTGAAAGGGGTTACGCGCTCCTGGGTAATTGCTAATTGTTTTGAAAGTAATGAGAGCAAGGCTTTAGAGGATAAGGGCTTTGTGTTGATCTTCGGCAGCACTAAAAGTAAAGGTAAAGTATTATTTTTTGATGCCTTTCCCATGGAAAAGCCGACGATAATGGTAGATATTATGACACCCCATTATAAAGATTATTATTCAAAAGGGATGGCACCTGGGGATTATGACAGTCCTAATCCTATTCCTTTTATTACTGTGGAAAAGACAAAATTCAATTTTATGGTCGGAATTGAGGCCAAAGATAATGTAACGATAGATAAAGATTATTTTGAAGGAAAAAGGGTTTGGGATGTGGCAAAGGAATGGCTTAACAAAGCATTGCGGGAGCACGGTATAGGCGCAAAAACCGCTGTGGGCTATGGAATTTTGAAAACATAAGATGGAGTTTTACAATCAGATAATATCAAAAGTGATTGGCAGTGAACAATTATGGATAAACACATACTTATTGCTACCCTTAGTGTTTCACCTAGAGATACCAAATACGGGCTTGGGGATAAAGTAGCTGAAGCTAATCAATCCCCGGTAGCGTTGCTGCAGCTTTTGCCCGCCGAACAGCTTCCGGACGAATTAATGATTCTTTGCACAAGAAAAATATATGAAGATCAGTTTCATCATTTTAAAGAGCTGGTTGAATCAGGTAATTTAAGTACCCAATTAGCGAAATCTGTTAAAGTATCGGCGCTGGACATCCCTGATGGGAAAAATGAAGAGGAAATCTGGGAGATTTTAAAGGTAATTTTGTCCAGTGTACCTGAAAATTCAACCCTAACCTTAGATTTAACTCATGGTTTCCGAAGCTTCCCCTTTTTATTTTTCACTGCCGCCTTATATCTCAAGGCCTTGCGCAATGTGAAAATCAACTCTATATATTATGGTATTGCCGATGTAAATACAGGAGAAGATGTTAAACCAATAATTGAGCTTTCTGTAATTCTTGACATGGTTGAATGGTTCTATGCTGCGCGAATTTTTAAAGAATCAGGTCAAGCCAATTATATTATCGATTTACTTGAATCTTTTGCACAGCCACCGGAAGGAATTACAGGTTCAGATTGTGCTCCTTATGCGAAAATCAAAAATTTAAAGAATAAGTTTTATGATACTGCTTCTGCTTACGAGCAGTCACTCCCCATTGAGTTTGGGATAGAAGCCAATTTTTTAAGCCAAGAGCTGCAGCCCCCTTGGCCGGACCATGTCAAAATGAGGATGCCCCTTCCGGATGAACTGTTTTCCCAAGTAAGATCCTTTATTGAACCCTATTTATTGACTGGATTTAGCAAGAAAAATAAAGACAAAAAACAGCTTTATCTGGACAAAAACGAGTTGCTCCGGCAAGCTCGGCTAATCGACAATTATTTCAGTCAAGGATATATCAATAATGCCACAACACTTATGCGTGAATGGATGGTCAGCGTTGCCTTATACCATAATCAAAGTACTGTACCCGAGAATGAAAGGCTCGCCGGGAATGAATGGCTACTTTATAAGGCTAAAAGAAAGCCTGTGGAGAATTTATTGAGCTTTTTAGCTGATTTACATAAAAAGTATGAGAAAGGTAATAAGCATATAAGGATTTCTGAAGGACAAAGGTGGCTGGCTCAAAAGTGGAAATATATAATTGATAAGCGCAATGGATTATCTCATTGCGGCTTTAAGGAAGAATATTGCTTACTCTCTGACCATGCTATCGAAGAGACCAAAGCTGTGTGGCAGGAACTAAAAGATTCAGTGGATTGTGCAGAAAAGTGGAATCTGAATATTGACTACGGTCAAGGAACCCTTTTGGTCAGTCCTTTAGGTAAAACGAAAGGTTCTCTATATTCGGCTTTGGTTACAGTTAAACCGGATTATCTCTTTATTCTAACGTCTGAGGATAGTAAAGATAAGGTAAATGAAATCTTAGATAATGCGCAGTGGGAAGGAGACAGGGAGAAAAATCTTAAGGTGTATTTAATGGAAGACCCATATACAGGTTTTATGGAAGTAGATAAAGCAAGTGAAAAAGCAGAAAGCTTTTTTGCAACGGCAGAGCATGTAGTGTTCAATCTCACCGGCGGGACTACTGTCATGCAATATGTTTTAAATCAAATGCTTAGTAAGTTTAAAGGATATACGAAAACTGCCAAACAAGTGGCCTTTGTAGACCGGCGTAGTGTACAGGAACAACAAGAAAATCCATATATCCTTGGCGAAATGATTACTTTAAAAGAAAAATAAAAAATATTTGGCAATAGTTACAGAAACAAAGTTGAATATTAGAGGTAAAATTTTATAATGTTGAAGAAATAATGTTGAAGGTCTTTTATTATTTTGAGTGCGAACCTATAGTGCACATAAATTTCCTAGGAGGTTCGCACCGCAAAAATGCTGAAAAAATGTCGAAAATTTGATGATAAAGGGTTGTGCAACCAGAAAATTCACCAAAAGTGATAAAATAGTTATAGTTCACACCAATTCACATTTTGTTTTGACATTTTTTTGCTGTCACTCTCCGCAGGAGAGTGTGGATTGAAATTCCGGCTTCCCCAAATCGTTGGACGTGGGGAAGGGTCACTCTCCGCAGGAGAGTGTGGATTGAAATCCTGAATCTCTTGGCAGTCTGCTTCCAGGTATCGTCACTCTCCGCAGGAGAGTGTGGATTGAAATACAAGTGACACAAACTCTTTTCATAAAATCACCCGTCACTCTCCGCAGGAGAGTGTGGATTGAAATATGGCAGTAATAATTGTTATGAATATACATGGAATGTCACTCTCCGCAGGAGAGTGTGGATTGAAATTTTCTTACTCTCCTTGCTCGTCCTCGTCCTCGTAGTCACTCTCCGCAGGAGAGTGTGGATTGAAATTTTGCTAGGTGAGCGTTTTGCGTACTTTCCGCGTCACTCTCCGCAGGAGAGTGTGGATTGAAATTACAGAGTTTATGGAAAAAATGAAGAGCGACAGGGTCACTCTCCGCAGGAGAGTGTGGATTGAAATAATATTAGTTGCCGTAATATAATTTCCTTTATTGTCACTCTCCGCAGGAGAGTGTGGATTGAAATACCGCTGACCCGGAAGGTAACCGACGAAGAGCTGATGTCACTCTCCGCAGGAGAGTGTGGATTGAAATAAGCCGCTGAGCCTTGAGGATTTCCTGCAGGGCGTCACTCTCCGCAGGAGAGTGTGGATTGAAATCGGCGGTAGGTCGCCACCCTGTTGATATTTTGAGGGTCACTCTCCGCAGGAGAGTGTGGATTGAAATAGTTCGTTAATATCGGCTGTGAAGCCGTTAATCTCC
>Ga0134103_1003171_pt1 | contig 11436 bp, 9 predicted proteins | sample 14_taG_2_FD_94445 | JGI IMG/M metagenome (GOLD analysis project Ga0134103, IMG submission 94445) | Switchgrass degrading microbial communities from high solid loading bioreactors in New Hampshire, USA - 14_58_20_212_A1 metaG | ecosystem: Engineered > Bioreactor > Semi-continuous > Anaerobic >...
TACAACTTCCTGCGACGAGGACGCAGGAAGATCCGAACAACATGGTATTTCAAGCCTGCAAAATCGTTCTGCGGGTTATCTTTGTCACCGTTATGTTCCGGGCGTACAAGGTTAACTCTCTGCGGCAAATAGCTCTCTCAAGTATGCACTTTCTCTGCGTATGAATACCGGAATGTAATCTATAGGGGCTTTCGCCATATATGTCTGCCCACCTGGATATTCTTCTCCGGTCCATGCGCATATCCAGTCACATCCAGAGGGCAGATAAACTTCTTTCTCCCTTAAACCGTAATCAGTTACAGGCGCCACTAGAATATCCGGTCCAAACAGGAATTCATCTTCCACCCTGTAGGTTTCAGAATCTTCTGAAAAGTCGAAAAAAAGCGGGCGCATAGGCGGAGTACCTTTTTCGGAAGCCAGATCCATCTGTTTCATAAGATAAGGTCGAAGACGTTCGCGCAATAACATGCAACGCCTAATGTGTTTATAGGAATCTCCCCCTAAATTCCAGGCTTCATTGTTGGGCCTGTTGCCATGCGTTCTGAAAACAGGCAGAAACATCCCGTACTGATACCAGCGTATCATTAGTTCTGTAAATACCGGACTTGTGTTGTCATCGGTCAGAAAACCTCCGATATCACAGTTCCACCACGGAATGCCGCTCATCATGACGTTAAGTCCCACTTTAACATATTCTTTCAGATGCTTAAAGCTGGACACAATATCGTGGGGAGCAGGACAGGCTCCGTATCTCTGACTTCCTGCCCACATGTTTCTGCAGATTGTCACTACTTCGTCTTCACCTGCTGAAAGCAACCCTTCATAAATGTTTTTCTGGTGACAGACAGGGAAACAGGAATGTGCCTCCAATGCCGGCCCGATATGATACATCACCTTGTCATAGTCAGCTATGGGATGATATTCGTCACATGGGTCCAGCCAGAATGTTCTGATGCCGAGATCGAAATAATTTTCTTTCCATTTGGTCCACAGATATTTTGCCGCCTGAGGATTGGTAGGGTCGTACTGATACAGTTCTTCACCGAATTCATATACGGAATCGTGGTTATTATCGACAGAGCCTGTAAAAAAACAATGTTTCTTCATATGTTCGAAATTTCCGCTTTTTGGGCTGACCAGTGTCCAGGGTGAGATCATCAGGCGTACACCCATTTCTTCCAGCTCTTTCACCATTGCAACAGGATCCGGCCAGGCTTCAGGATCCAGCTTCCAGTCCCCGAATTCTTTCCAGTGATAAAAGTCTATCACAATAACCGATAACGGAAGGCCTCTTTTTTTATACTCCCGTGCAACGCTTAAAAGTTCTTCCTGGGTTTTATACCGGAGTTTGCACTGCCAGAAACCTGAAGCCCAATAAGGAAATTTCGGGGCATGCCCGGTCGCATTGACGTAATTCTTGAGAATTTCGGCATAGCTGTCTCCTGTTGTAATGTAAAAATCCATCTGTTTGCAGCCATATGAAACCCAGCGGGTCAGATTTTTTCCAAATTCCACCCGTCCCAGTGACGGGTTGTTCCATAGCATACCATAACCCCTGCTTGAAACCACAAAAGGAACAGGAGCCTTGGTATGACGCTGGTACAAGTCTAAAACACAGCCTTTTAAGTTAAGGGAACCGGTCTCATTTTGCCCCATCCCGAAGAACATTTCGTCATCGTAGGCCTCGATATGTAATTCACAGTGGAAAAGTCCATATTTAGCCGGCCTGAAAGTATGAGTGCCCGGATTATGGGCATATGTCATATAATCATGCTCGGCAAAAAGCAAAGTTTTCTTGCCATTTTCAATTTTATATACACTGAAAAAACCATGCTGCCACCTTGTATCACGCAATTCCATCAATAATTTGCCGTTCCGGATGGAGGCATTGTCATATGATATTTCTATAATACTCCGGGTTTTTTCAGGGGGTATGTCCAACGCCCAGTCGGATGTCTGTCCCCCTCCTTTCGGTGTAATCCGGACACGCAGTGAATTTTTTCCCCACGGATCGATACGCATTGTAAAATCAGAACTTGCATATATTAATGCGTCATGTTCCGTACTTAATTTTTCTGCAAACATTACTGACAACTCCATGATGAAATAATATTAATGGTGCTGTTACCGGAAAAATTGCAGGAAATAAATATCATGTAAGGATTCTATCCTAAGGTTCCGGCTCCTTAAAGAAAAAATCCTGCATAAAAACATTAAAATATTGACTTTATTTCCTGGTAACTTCATTTTCCACGGAGGATTTTACCCTCCTTAGCTTTTCGATGTTTCCGGCATATTCTTTGTAAAAGCGGTACAGGGTATTCTGATAGATGTAAATTCCACAAAGTAAGAGACCTGAGGACATCAGAATGACTGAAGGAATGGTAATCAGACCTGTAAGAAGCCATACCCCTGTTGATACGGACATCAGAAAAAGTCCGAAGTAAATAACAAGAGCGTTTTTGTTTTTTGAAAAGAAAGAATAAAAGACCATGAAGACATCAGTCAGAATCAAAATGGCATTTAAAGCCAGGAATGTCGTGAAACAGCGTTCATAGTCAAAAGCTCCGGCATACAGGAAAATAAATCCGACAGCAATAAAAGGAACGGGATAATACATCTTCAGATTTTCTGTTTCCTTAAGCATCAGGACAAAAGAGACAAGAACGGTCAGTACCAGGTGTCCAAGAAGCAGCAGTTTCTCGGTCTCCGATTTATAAAACGGAGCCAGCAAAAAAGCAGAAATATCTGAAACAAGGGGGATAATAAAGTTAAGACCCAGGGCTCTCACTTTTACATTCTGGAATTTAGTAAGTAAAGAGTTAAAGAAAAAATAGGCTGAAAATACAAAAGAGAATATAAAAAAAATCTGATTTTCCAGACTGAAAAAGAACAAGATGACCCGCTCCCCGGTAAAAAACATTTACACTCTGAAATAATATCGGTAAAATTTAGTTATTGATTAATATTCAAGCTTCCTTTTGCTTACGAACTTAAGTGAAGGTATAAGATAACATCAAAAAGAAAAACTACCTTTGTATATGAGACAAACAGGAGGGAAAGATTATGGGAAGGCTTGACGGGAAGATTGTGGCAGAGAAACTTGCCGAAAAACAGGGTGTTCAGTTCTATCGGCTCAGATCGGATAAATTTAAGACCAGCAGGGTCGATATTTTCTTTGTAGATAATCTGGAGAAAGAACGTGCAAGCGGAAATGCAATACTGCCTTCTATACTGAAAAGGGGATGTCAGAGCTATCCCAGCATAACTGAGCTGGAAAGAAAGCTGGAAGACCTGTATGGAGCGGATATAGGAGGAAACACGCTTAAAAAAGGCGAAGCCCAACTGATAGGTTTCAACATGTCACATATTTCAGACAGATACACTATGGACAACACCAGGCTGTTTGATGAATGCTGCAAGCTTCTGATGTGCATACTGGAAAATCCGTTAGTCGAAGAGGGCGGCTTCAAAAAGTCTGTTTTCGCAAAGGAAAGGGACAATCTCATCAATTATATAAGGAGCAGGATTAACAATAAAATACAATTCTCCCTTTACCGGTGCATAGAAGAAATGTGCCAGGGCGAACCTTTTGCCATACCTGAAGAAGGAACCGAGGAAGACGCTTTTCTCCTGACACCTCGGAAAACTTTCATGCTGTACAGGGAAATGATACAGAGTTACCCGGCTTATGTATATATCTTGGGTGAGGTTGATGACACCAGTATCCAGAACTTTATTGACAATTTCCTGAAAGCGGGGAGAAGTAATATCAAGAGCATTAAAACTCCCGATGTCAGAAAAGATGTCAGGGAAGTCAGAAGAGTGGATGAAGCCATGGATGTCAACCAGGGCAAACTCTGCCTTGGTTTCAGGACCCAGATTGACCCTTGCTCAGCCGACTATTATCCCCTGGTTGTCTATAATGGCATCCTGGGCGGTGATACCCACTCAAAACTGTTCCAGAATGTGAGGGAAAAAGCAAGCCTCGCCTATTATGCCCAGTCAGTGCTTGAAAAGTATAAGGGTCTTATGATAGTTATGAGCGGAATTGAGTCAGAGAACAGGCAAAAGGCCGAGGAAATCATTCTTGAGCAGGTTGAGGAGATGAGAAGGGGCAATATTACAAAAGATGAGCTGGACGCAACCAAGAAGTCCCTTGAAACCGGAATGAAATCCATGCAGGACAGCCAGGGAGCAATAGTTGATTTCTTCCTGAGCCAGCACCTGACCAACTGTGCCGATGACATTGAAAGTACGGCCGAGAAGTTCAGAAAGGTTACAATAGATGACGTTATCCGCGTCGCCCAGAACATACAGCTCGATACGGTGTACTTTTTAAAGCCCAGAAACCTTAAGGAGGGAATTGCATGAATTACCGCACTTTTGTCTATGAAAAACTGGGGGAAACCCTGTATGAATATGTTCATGAGTCGGGACTTAAAGTCCTTTTCGTGAAAAAGCCCGGTTACAATAAAAAAACAGCCATGTTCGGGACCAATTACGGCTCCATAGACAACGTGTTCAAAGTTCAGGGCAGTGACAAGGAAATTGTTGTGCCTGACGGCATAGCTCATTTTCTTGAGCACAAGCTTTTTGAACAGGAAGACGGGAACATGCTCGATAAATTTTCAAAGCTCGGAGCATCCCCAAACGCTTTTACTTCCTTTAACCAGACGGTGTATTACTTTTCCTGCGCCGACTTGTTTGAAGAAAACTTCAGGATGCTTCTGAGCTATGTTCAGAATCCCTGGCTTACCGATGAAAATGTGGAAAAGGAAAAAGGGATTATTGGCCAGGAAATCCGTATGTATGAAGACAACCCCAACTGGAGAGTATTTTTTAACCTTCTGGACTGTCTGTACGTAAATCACCCTGTAAAGCTGGATATTGCCGGGTCAATAGAGAGTATCTCAAAAATTACCAAGGAGCTCTTATATGACTGCTATCACACTTTCTACACGCCTTCCAACATGGTAGTGGTCGTAGTGGGGGATCTTGTCCCCGAAGAAGTGTTCTCAATTGTCGAAAATATGATAAAATTTAAAGACAGAGGAAAAGTAGAAAAGAAATATCCTGAAGAACCCGAACATCTGAATAAGGAGTACAATGAACAGAAACTTGTGGTGTCCATGCCCCTGTTTTATATGGGCGTGAAAGATAACGTGCGGGTTTCAGGATATGATCTTCTTAAGCGCAGGACCGCACTTAACATCGTTCTGAACGATGTTTTGGGCAGGAGCTCTGAATTGTACAATAAACTTTATGACGAAGGCCTTATAAACGATACTTTCAGATTTGAGACATCCCTGGACAAGGCGTATGGTTTTGTGGCCTGCGGAGGACAGTCCCCGGATCCGAAAAAAGCCGCGGAAATTATATCAGAAGCGCTCAGCGAAACAGCAGCAAGGGGCATCAGCGAAGAAGCCTTTTCGAGAATCCTGAAGGCATACCAGGGCATGTATGTAAGAAGCTTCAATTCAGTGGACAACATTGCCCGTGAAATGACCGACGCTTATTTCAATGATGCCAGTTATTTTGATATCGGGCGTGTTTTGGAGGAGATTGACATATCTTACACAAACAAAGTAATAAATGAGGTGTTTTCAAACAAGACAGCTTTGTCGGTTATCAATCCTCAATAAAAAAAGGAGGCAAGATTATGGGGGTTGAATTTATAGAATTTCCCAAACTGGGAATAAAACTTAACATAAGTCCGGTTGCATTTACAATTCCCGGAACGAATATTGAGGTACGCTGGTATGGCATCATCATTGCGTCAGCAATCATGATAGCGCTGTTGCTGGCTTTAAGGCAAAGCAAGAAATTCGGCATAAAAGAAGATGAATTAATAGATATGTTCCTTGTTGCTTTGCCGGTTTCCATAATTTTCTCAAGGTTATTCTTTGTGGTTTTCACCTTCGATAACTTCAAAAATGATTTACTGGGCATTTTCAGAATATGGGAAGGCGGACTTTCCATTTATGGCGCAATAATCGGAGCGCTCATTTCCGTGTATATTTTTACCCGCAAGAGAAAAATGGACATGCTCTACCTTTGTGATTTTGCATGTGTATATCTTCCCCTTGCGCAGGCCATCGGAAGATGGGGCAATTTCACCAACCAGGAGTTATACGGCACCAACACGGATCTGCCTTGGGGTATGACCGGAAACAGGATTCAGGCCTTTCCCGATCCGGGCGTGGACGGTACAAAACCTGTACACCCCACCTTCCTGTATGAATCCATACTGAACCTTATAGTTTTTGTTGTGCTTTTAAGGCTGAGGAAAAAGAACAAGTTTAAGGGCAGCGTTTTTGCGTCCTATCTGATGATGTACAGTTTCGTGCGTTTTATGATGGAATTTATAAGATCTGATGAGTTCGGTACCGGTTCCATACGCTATAACCAGGTGTTTGCCGCGCTGGTTTTCGTTGCGGCGCTGGCCTGGCTTGTATGGCTTGCAAAAAGACCGGCCAGATTGGCAGATGAAGATGAGGAAGTTGCCCCAAGCGCATATGCAAGCATTCTTGAAGAAATAAGAAGTGAGGAAGAGAAGGAAGAGACATTAAGCAAACAGGAGGAGCCTGAAGACAGGACGGACCGGACAGAGGACGCAGAAGGAGCCCGGGAAGCTGCAGTTCAGGAGCAGGAGGAAGTTAATCCTGAAAATGAAGATGCAGTGAATGCTGAAACTACTCCTGCAAATAATCCTTTGGAACTGCAGGATACCGAAGCTGCGGAACCTGAGGACAGGCAGGATAATCAATAAAAAACAGGAAAGAAGGATATATGGTTACACTTGAAAAAAATAAAGGACCCTCTTTGGTTAAAAATTTCGACTGGTTTCTGCTGATTTTGGTCCTGGCACTCAACATACTTGGGCTGATAGTTGTCAGAAGCGTATCGGTCCATCTGAACCAGCCGGTTCTTTTCACGAAGCAGCTCATAGCTTCCGTTATAGGAATAGGCTGTATGGTGTTTATTTTGCTTATTGACTATAAAGACCTGAGAATATTAAGCATACCCATTTACATAGGAACGGTTTTTCTGCTGATATATGTACTTTTTAAAGGGATTGGCCGGGAAGAGGTAGGTACCAGGGGTTGGATAGACCTTGGTTTCTTTTCCTTCCAGCCTTCTGAGTTGGGGAAGGTTACCTTGTCAATAGTGGCGGCTGTATTCCTTGAGCGGATCAAGCAGGGAAACGGCCCGGTAAATTATCTCTGGCTTGCAGGAACCACGGCTTCCCTTGCAGGGCTGGTACTGATGCAGCCTGATTTTGGGACAGCGGTCGTTTATATATTTATGTTCTCCTTTATGGTTTTTGTTTGGGGTATAAGATACCGGACCATCCTGATTATCATGGCTGCAGGTCTTGTTACTCTGCCCATACTTTTGTTCGGCTTTATGGATAAGATATTTAAATCCTTCCAGATTAACAGGATTCTCTCGTTTTTGAATCCGGAAGCCTATGCGAGAACCGAAGCTTACCAGGTCCTTATGTCAATAAGATATATAGGTTCAGGAAGGATTTTCGGGGTGGAACCGGGTACCGAAAAGGCTGCGCGTAATGTTCCGGAAGCCGCTACGGACTCGATTTTCGCAGTAATTGGCGAGCAATGGGGCTTCATAGGCACTGTTACGGTAGTGGTGCTGTTTACCCTGTTTTTGCTGAGATGCCTGTATATATCCCGCTATGCGAAGGACAAGCTGGGTTCATACATTGTTATAGGTTTAATGGCCATGTTCCTGTTCCATTTTGTTGAGAATGTGGGCATGAATATCGGGATGCTTCCTGTCACAGGAATTCCCCTGCCTTTTATAAGTTACGGTGGAAGTTCGGTCCTTGTAAGCTACATTGCGGTGGGAATAATTCTTGGTATTTCCATGAGGCGGGAAAGACCTATGTTTGAGGCAGAGTAATGAGATCCCGGAGGAATTGTTTGTGCTTTTTCCACAAATGAAAAAATATTAAATATTAAATTTTTATTACAAAATCATAAAATTCTCTTTGTTTATGCATCATGCCAGATTAAATTATTGATATATTTTGTATATATTTTTTAACGCCGTACAATATATGGTATCTTCATAAAAATAAGTAAAAGATCGGGGAAGGCTGCCCGCTGCCGGGCGGCCTTCTTTTTAGTTTTTTGGGTCTAAAGTAGGGGTTGACTGGGGCCGATACTAAGAGTAAAATGGTAGACAAGTGGAGCGAAGTGGAGTAAAGTGGTGGAGGTGAACGGGATGCTGATTGGAAAATACACAAATGCTCTTGATCCAAAAGGGCGTGTTTTTGTACCGGCAGCATTCCGTGAAGATCTGGGCGAACGTTTTGTTCTCACCCGCGGATCTGAAGAAAAAAGCCTCTACATTTACCCCATGAATGAATGGGAGAAATTCGTGGAAAAACTCCAGCAGCTTCCCACATCAAAGAAGAACAGCAGAGCCATCATCCGCCACTTTTGTGCAAACGCTGTAAACTGCACCATGGATAGTCAGGGACGTATACTTATACCTCAGGAATTGAGAGAGAAGGCTGAACTCCAGAAAGATGTGGTATTCATAGGGACAGTTAACAAGATAGAAGTCTGGAGCGCCGAAAATCTCAGAATGGTTGAGACCGAAGAGATTGATGAATTGCTTGAGACGCTTGACATTGATTTCTAAGTCGAAGAAAGAGGCAGTTAAATGGAGTTTGTACACAAACCTGTTATGCTGGATGAGTGCATAGAATTCCTGAATATACGTCCTGACGGAGTATATGTTGATTGCACTTTAGGCGGTGCAGGGCATTCTTCCGAGATACTTAAGAGACTGGGGAAAAATGGACTGCTTATTGGAATTGATCAGGATGAAAATGCAATCAGGGCCGCAATAAAAAGGCTTTCAGAAATCAAGACCCAGGGAAAGTTTGTTATTGAGCATACGAACTTTGAAAACATAAGAGAAGTTATTGAGAAACAAAAGATAAATTCCGTTGACGGTGTGCTTCTGGATTTGGGAGTATCTTCCCATCAGCTGGACGAAGGGGAGAGAGGATTTTCCTACCAGCATGATGCACCGCTGGATATGAGGATGGACCGCAATAATCCCGTGAATGCCGAAATTCTGGTAAATACACTAAGCAAGGAAGAGCTTGCCCGTATAATACGTGAGTACGGTGAAGAGAACTGGGCCACGAGGATAGCGGAATTCATCGTCAGGCAACGTGAGATACAAAAGATAAGAACCACCGGCGAACTGGTGGAGATAATTAAGGCAGCCATACCGGCCAGAGCGAGACGCACGGGTCCGCATCCGGCCAAGCGGACTTTTCAGGCAATCAGGATAGCGGTCAACAGAGAGCTTGAAGTGCTTGAAAATCTGCTGAAGGAAGCGGCGGATATATTAAATCCCGGCGGACGCATTGCAATAATTACTTTCCATTCACTGGAAGACCGCATAGTGAAAAAAGCATTCAGGGAAATGTCTGAGGGCTGTATATGTCCTAAAGATCTGCCAAAATGTGTGTGCGGAATTGAACCTAAGCTCAAAATCATTACCAGAAAGCCTGTTACTCCTAAAGAAGAGGAGATTGAGGCAAATCCGAGATCCCGGAGCGCCAAGCTCAGGGTTGCGGAAAGACTATGATGCTGAAAATGGACTTTCACGATACATTGCCGAAGAAAAAGATTTTTAAGATACAAAAGATAAAATTACTAAGTTACAAAAGATTTTAAGAACAAAGGATAAATTATGAAAACTGCACAGGAATGACAAAGGCCGGTTATTCAGGCTTCTTGCATACAAAAGAACAAATTGTTCAAACACCAAAGATGACCTGACAAAATGCTGAAGAGAAAACCAAAGAATTACCAAAGAAAAGAAGAAGGAAACACAAATTACAAAAGATAAAGGAAGGAAAAATACATAAGATTGCTATTGTGAAATGCCACGGGGGGTCTGAAATAGACCCCCATGGCTCCTTGCTTTACAACATCCCGTAGTTTTTATTTTATAACAAAAGGCAAAATAACAAAAGACAAAGGAGGCAGGAACGTGGAGAGAAACACCAGATATGTCTATGGCAGCGCGGCGCCGAAGATACCGGTTGAGCACCAAAGTCATACCGGAAATAAAGTTGTGAGGAGAGTTTCCAGCAAACCTCTTCCCTCCGGTTCCTCCATCCCTAAGGTACAAATGATTTTTTGTATTGTTTTCATGGTGGCTGTAAGTTTTGTTATACTCTACCGGTATTCGCTCATTTCTGAACTCAATTACAGAATGAGCAAGCTTACCGAGGAATACAACAGGCTCAGGGATGAAAACCGTGCCCTTAATGTCGAGATTGAGACAAGCATCAATTTGGATTATGTAAAGGAATTTGCTGAAACCAGGCTTAACATGCACAAGCCTGACAGCTATCAGATTGTGACGGTAAGCGTTCCCAAGAGCGATTACAGTGTTGTGGTTGATCAGTCCTATATAGATAGTGCAACCGAGAATACTTCTCTTATAGGCAATATTGTAAAACTCTTCAAAGCCATCCTGCAATGAGATGGCATGTGAAAAAATCAATACTCCGGTATAAAAAATCTGATATTGCATAATTCAAGACAAGAATACAAGGGCAGTTTAATATATATATCATTGGAAGACAACGGGACCATGGATTGATGTTGAAAAATCATTCTGTTGTCCTTTTTTTATAGGAGAGATGTATGAGAGGCGTTACGCAGGGCAGAAATAACGGCATCAATGGCAATGTTTACAGAAATAAATTGCGTGATTTTTCCGGAAGCCAGAGAGAGGCGCTGGAAAAGCCCAATACTACAAGGCTTAAAAGACGGGAATTTTTATTACTGGTTTTCTTTTCCCTTGCCCTTGTTTTTCTGATTTACAAAGTAGGATTTATCCAGTTTGTCAAAGGCGAAGAATACCGGCAGATGGCATATCTGAATCAGACCCAGAAAAGAAAGATCAATCCAAAACGGGGAACCATTTATGACAGGAATGGAAAAGGGCTTGCCATAAGCGCTTCTGTCGATACGGTTTCAGTTAACCCGAAGGCGCTCAGGGACGAGGTGGGCGGGGATGAAACCAAACTTCGTACCATAGCCAATGACATTGCCGCTTTGCTTGATATGGACAGCGACAGTATAATGGAGAAGTTTAACAGGAATTCCCGCTATGAGTATGTAAAAAGAAAAATTGACCGGGAAATAGGAAACAAGGTAAGAGAATATGTAATGGACAAAGGTATTGTAAATATATACATAGATGAAGATTCAAAGCGGTTTTACCCCAATGGAAGACTTGCATCCCACGTCCTTGGATTTACAGGAATAGACGATCAGGGTTTAAGCGGAATAGAACTGGTACTGGACAACACTCTCAAGGGCATTCCGGGCAAAATAATGAACGAGGTTGACGTTCTTGGAAGACAAATCA
>Ga0134103_1003172_pt1 | contig 11429 bp, 17 predicted proteins | sample 14_taG_2_FD_94445 | JGI IMG/M metagenome (GOLD analysis project Ga0134103, IMG submission 94445) | Switchgrass degrading microbial communities from high solid loading bioreactors in New Hampshire, USA - 14_58_20_212_A1 metaG | ecosystem: Engineered > Bioreactor > Semi-continuous > Anaerobic >...
AATCACACAGAATAGATGCTCTGTGTATTAGCGGTAATCCAAAAGCAAAACAATTAGATTATTGGTATTATATCAAACAAGTAAGAAAGCATAATAGACAAATACACAAAGCTAAAATATTAAAAGGTGGCATAAGAAAATTAAATCAAACTCCTTATTTAGTAAAAGGTTTTAGGTTATTTGACAAAGTAAAATACAAAGGACAAGAATGTTTTATATTTGGTCGAAGAAGTAGTGGATATTTTGATTTACGAAAACTTGACGGAACTGTGATTCACAGGTCAGCAAGTTACAAAGATTTACAACTATTGAGTAAAAGAAAAACATTATTATGGGAAAGGAGGGAAGGCGTTTCCTCCCTAACTTAAAGAAGTTGGGGTCTCCATGCCTTAATTTTGATGAAATTTAATGTGAGGGATAAAATTTATGAATCAAGAAAGAATGTTTCAAATTATTAATTGTGATCCTGAAGCTGGTGAAGTAACAAAAGAAGAAGAATTTGAAGCCTATGTAATGTTTTTTAAACTACTTGGCGTAGATGTTAAGAATCCAGATGGAACATATAAGTTAGTATATGATATATTTGAAGAAGCAGCTAATAATTTACATAAATTTTATTGAAAGTGAGTGTGTAGAACGGCGTTTGGTAAAAGAGAATCTTATAATGATGATTTAATTTCTTATACTGAAAGTGTAGATATGCTTTTAAGTGATATGCGGTTATGGGGATTCAAAGATTTAACTAAAGACAAATTGAATGAAATATTACAAGGTAATAGTTTTTCAATATCACGTGCAGTCCATTTGAATTAAAAAATTGTAATATGCAGTATGATTTTATAGAAGTTTGAACCAAATGTAGATTTTATAGAAAGGAGATTTACTTATGGAAGAAATAAAACCAATTAAAATTGAATGGGCTAATACTCAAAATTTTAAATATGAAGAACCAGAAGAAAAATCAAATATTGCTTATCCTAAATGGGATGTTATATTTAAAGATGAAAATACAATTATAATGAAAACTAATCCCAAAGAGTGGTTAAAAGCAAGAATCAAAGAAATGAATAATATTGATAAAGATTTTGATATTCCTTGGATTAAAGTGGATTCTAATGTTGAGCCAGAGTATAAAATAATAAGAAAATCTAGCCATGATGGGACTCTAATGTTCACTGGAGATATTATAGCAAAAGCCTTAGAACCTTTATTTAATATGACTTCTTGCTATGCAAAAACTAAACCAAGTGATGAGAGTAAAGTAAAAGCAATATATTATATTGTTGGTGATTTAGAACTTAAATCAGAGTTTGGAATGGTTGATTTGCCTATAGGTAGGTATCCAGGACAAACAGATACAGTAACCATACCAGTTAGATGTGAATATATATATTTAAATAAAACATCAATTTTATATTATTAAGGAGATAAACGATGAATGATATAGATATTAAAGAAATTTTAGATAAACAGAAAAAAGAATATGAACCTATTTGTACTAGTTGCGGAAAAACTTCAGTTAAATGTGATATAATGGATGATGTTGTAACTTTGTTATGTAGGAATTGTGGGCGTATTGTAGTAAGACTTAAAGAAAAAGAATAAAAGATATTCTTTAAATATTTTTTATAAAGGAGAATAGTGTGTAAGAAACGCAATTCCTCCACGTGGCTAAAGCCAGTAGCTTCATTGCGTAAGAATTTGTGAACAAGAAGCAATAGATAGTGTCGATTGGGAATTAAGAAAACAATTAATAGATAAAATCAAAAATAGTATAAAAGAATGATTTGGTTGTGTTATAAATGTATAAATAGTTGATTTGATTGAAAGAAGCGAACATGTAAATATAACTTACAAGTTGTTTTTTAGGATTGTATAAAATATTAATATAAAATTATTGACAAATAAAATGCATTGTAGTATATTATAGTTAGGATACAATCAAAATTTGATTTAAATGTGCCACGTACACTCGTGACTTTAGTCATGAGTAAGTGGCACGATAATAATTGACAAAATAATAATATAATAGTATAATAAAATTAGAAAGGCAGGTGAATTTATCTATGGAAAAAGCATATAAATTTAGGTTATATCCAAATACAGAACAAAAGGAATTACTGGCTAAAACCTTTGGTTGTGCTAGATTCGTATATAATTACTACTTAGACAGGCGTATAAAAGCATACCAGCAAAACAAAACAACTATGAATTATAATGCTTGTTCTGCGGATTTAACCAAACTAAAACAAGAAAAACCTTGGTTAAAAGAAGTAGATAAATTCGCCTTACAAAACGCATTAAAGGATTTAGATAGAGCTTTTCAAAATTTCTTTAGAGAAATTAAAAAAGGTAATAAAAATCAAGGATTTCCTAAATTTAAGTCTAAACATCATTATAAACAAAGTTACAGGACTACGTTTACAAACAATAATATAAAAGTAGAGAAGAATAGAATTAAACTACCTAAACTTGGTTGGGTAGATATGATACAACACAGAGATATTCAAGGCAGAATAGTAAATTGTACTATAACTAAAACTTGTTCTGATGAATATTATGTTTCTATATGTTGTACTGACGTTGTAATAGATAAATATGAAAGTACAGAAAACAGTATTGGAATAGATTTAGGCTTAAAAGAGTTTATAACTACATCTGATGGTGAAGTAATAGAAAATCCAAAATATCTATTAAAACTAGAGAAAAAATTAAAACGAGAACAAAGAAAATTATCTAAAAAACAAAAAGGAAGTAAAAATATGGAAAAGCAAAGGATAAGACTAAATAAAGTTCATAAGAAAATTAGAAACCAAAGAATAGACTTTTTACAGAAATTATCTACAAGACTGATAAGAGAAAACCAAATTATTTGTCTTGAAGATTTGTCTGTAAAAGGTATGGTTAAAAATCACAATTTAGCAAAAAGAATATCAGATGTGTCATGGAGTGAATTTACAAGAATGTTGGAATATAAAGCATTGTGGCATGATAAGATAATTCAAAAAATAGATAGGTTTTATCCTTCTTCTCAATTGTGTTCAGTGTGTGGATATAAAAATGAAGATATAAAAGATTTAAGTATAAGACGATGGATATGTCCACAATGCAATACAAAACATAATAGAGATGTAAATGCGGCCAAAAACATACTAAATGAAGGATTGCGATTATTAGCAAGTTAAATATAAATGAGTACCGTAAGGGACTACGGGATTTTAAGCCTGTGGAGACGGAGGTTACGAAGTCTAAGAAGCAGGAATTTCTAACTGTGAGGTTAGAAGCCTACGACTTTAGTCGTGGGAGGTTCACTCATATAGAGATATGTGGAAAGGTAAATATGATAATTGGGGAATAATATTAGATAATGATAATAAAAGCTTTAAATTAGACTATGTAGAAGTGTTTTAAGCATGTTTATTAATATTTATAAAATATTAATATAAAATTTTTAAAAAAACTATTGACAAATAAAAACAAAATTGCTATTATAATAATGTAAGATACAAACAGCAAATGAGAAAGGCAGATACAGCAATAAAACAAGAAAATTCAATTGGCTGAATTTAAAACTGCCTTGGAATATCGTGAGGTAGCTCAACTGGTAGAGCAAATGTAATAGCAAATATATCTTGTTAAGATATTAACAGCAAAACTGCTTTGGGGACATTGTGTTGTAGGTTCGAGTCCTACCCTCACGACAAATAAAATTTAGGCACTTACAGCAATTATTCAAGACAAACTTGAAATTTGTTTTTAATGTGCCTAGTTTGGAAAAGACGCATACAGCAAATATTTGTAAACAATCTGTAAAATTGTTTCTCAATGCGTCTTGTACATGGAGAACGTATCCAAGTGGCTAAAGGAAATTGAATGAAATAGTATCGAGTATTGGATACATACAGCAACAATATCAATACCTACAAGGTTCGCAGGTTCGAATCCTGCCGTTCTCCAATAATCGTAAAATCCTCTAAGATGCGTACAGCAACAAAAATAACTTTGGGCGTTAAAAATGCATCTTGGAGTTTTAATAAAGACACTTACAGCAATCAATAATGTAAAGGATTTTTAATCTGTAGAGTAAACAAATGTCTTGTAAAATATAAATATAAATAGGAGGATTTTATCATGAGTAAAAGATTTGTAAGCGCATTAAAACAAGAAAACAATTACACCCTAACTGAAAATGGTGCAGTAGCATTAAAAAGTACAAATAGTGCTTTAGTAGATTTGTTTGGACAAATTGGAGCAATGAGAAAACGGTCTGACGCAGATATTGAATCAGCATTTAGTAAGGCATTTGCAGAAGATAAATTACTTGCTACTAAAATGGCTTTTTATGCTAGAAATGTGCGTGGTGGATTAGGCGAAAGAAGGACAGCTAGGATTATTTTTAAATTTTTAGCAAAATTATATCCTAATGTTATGAAGAAAAATATCCAATTTATTCCATTGTTCGGAAGATACGATGACTTATATGAGTTTGTGGGTACTCCTATTGAAAATGACATGTGGAAATTAATTAGAGAACAATGGAATTTAGATATTGAAAATATGCGAAACAACAAACCTATAAGTCTTTTAAGTAAATGGGCAAAGAGCGTAAATACCAGTTCTGAAGAATCTAATAGACTTGGAAAATTAACTGCTAAAAATTTAGGATTATCAGAAAAAGAATATAGAAAGACTTTATCAGTATTAAGAAGGTATCTTGATGTTACAGAAGTTAAAATGTCACATAATCAATGGAGTGATATTAATTATGCTGGTGTGCCTTCTAGAGCAATGAGCATATACAGAAACGCTTTCAGAAAACATGATGAAGATAGATTTAATGCCTACATAGAAAGTGTTTCTAAAGGCGAAGCAAAAATAAATTCAAGCACGTTGTTTCCTTATGATATACTTGAAAAAATGGGATTAAGTACGTGGCATGGTAATTATTTAACTGTAAACCATTATGATAAAGTGCTTGAAGAACAATGGAAGGCACTTCCTAATTATATCGAAGGAGAAAATAATGTTTTAGTAATGGCAGATACTTCAGGAAGTATGCAAGGTAGACCAATGGCAACATCTGTAGGATTGGCAATATATTTCGCTGAAAGAAATCATGGTGTATTCAAAGATGTTTTTATGACTTTTTCATCGAGACCATCTTTTGTACAATTAAAAGGCAATACACTTTATGAAAAAATTAAATGTATACCTTCTATAGTTGAAAATACGAATTTGGAAGCTGCATTTAAACTAATTTTGGATACAGCTATAAGAAATAATTTAACTGCTGAAGATATGCCAAAATCGTTAATAGTAATATCCGATATGGAATTTGACAGTGCCACCTATAATACTTCCAAATATGAGACATTTTATGAAAGTATGGTTAATATGTATAATCAACATGGTTATACTATGCCAAATATAATCTTTTGGAATGTAGACAGCAGACATGATAATTTTCAGGTTGCAAGTGAATATAGAGGTGTACAATTAGCCAGTGGTCAATCTCCTTCAGTATTTAAGTCTATATTAAATAATATAGGGAAAACTCCATATGAAGCTATGTTGAGTATTTTAAATGACCCGATGTATGATTGTATTACAGTTTAACAAGGGAGAATTTTATCTCCCTTATTAAATTTAGATAAATGATTGGTTTTATCGAAAGTAGGTGAATTATGAAATCAAGAGCATTCACAAAAAGAATGTTTTCATTAGAATTATCCGAAGAAGAATTAAGTATTATTGCAGGTGCATTGTATTGTGCTAATAGTGAAGATATAAAATGTTTTGTGGATAAGTACAAATATCCATGTAGTGGATTTAATTTTGATGAAATTGCTGAATGCCAGGAAAAATTAAGTGAAGAGATTAATAAGTTAATAGAGAATAGGTGATATATGTGGATAAAGAAAAGTTAAGAGAATACATATTATATCTCAGAACTCATCCAAAAGAATATGTAAAGATGTGGACAGGACAAGAATTAAAACCTTGGCAGAAATTGTGGTTGAGAATAATGATTAAAGCCAATGATTTAAGATATAAGTATTATATTAAAACTAGATTTATGGATGATGTGTATTATTTCCCCATTAGAGGTCTCATTAAAGATAAGGAAAGAAAGTATATAAGTTTTTATGAAATAGAGTCATGTATGGAAGGTATGAATTATTGTCCTAAATGCAATATAGCAATGGAAAATGATGATTTCTATTATGATGAAGAAAGAGAAGAGTATATGGAAATTTGGATTTGTCCTCAATGTGGATACAGAGAAGATATACCAGAATAGGAGTAAGATGCATATGAGCGTATCATTTTATTATAGTGATTCTATTGAAAAGAGCTTTGATAAATTAAAACAGGCTGTGAATGATATAGAAAATAAAGTGAATAATGAAATTAATAATTTAAAATCTCAGTTAGAGATTAAACCAATACAAAGATTTGAGCCTTTGTTCCTCGAAGGAGTTAAAGTATCAACATGGGAAGATTCATATTGGTATTCTAAAAGAAAACACATAAGAATTGATTATTCGGAAGAATGTAATAAATTTTTAAAAACTCAAAATATTCATTCAGAAGGTACTTGGTCAGGATATAGATTTTTTAGCATTTCTGAAGATGGTTTAAAATCAGCTTATGAGTTTATTGATGCTTTAGCGGAATTTGACAAAGAAAAACATCAAAATAATATTGTTAAGTGTAAATCAAACAACGAAACATATACGGCTTTAATGAATTTATTAGAGAGAATTGGCATTAGCAGCACATATTACGGATATAAGTCTAATCGTAGCCGTAATAAAGACTGGATATATTATAATTGGCAATCTGAAATATCGGGACAAATACCAAGAACATATTCCAGCAGTTATCTTTCTGATTTAGTTAAAAAACATAAAGATAGTATTCAAAAAATATATGACACAGAGATGAAGAAAATTGAAGAAGAAAAGAGAAAAGCAGAAGAAGAGAAGAAGTTAAAAGAACAAAACAGGAAGCTTGCGTTGTTGCTTGCTAAATATGACTTGGATTTAGATTGTGATTGGAATGATTTGCTTGACGAAGTAGTAAATAAAAATAAATATCTACGTTTAGCTTATTATCTTGAGAAAAATCGGAACGATTGGAATGATGGTTGTAGTTATGCTGAAATTGGACTAAATGGATTTGAAGTAGAATCAGACAAAGACCAAGAAATATATGATGATATAATTCACTATATTTATAATTGGGGAGATTATATGGATGGCAGGTGTTTTAGAGATTGTAAGTATAATTATTCTGAGTTATATGGAATAGTAGCAGAACGAGAGCCTGATTTGTATAAGGATTTTCAAATTATAATAGAAAATATAGGTGATTATTAATATAATAAAGGGGTTTTATTATGTACGATAGTAAAGAAGATACATTAAACCACATTATAAACGTTAGAAAATATGCTGGAATATTACAAAATGCACTATTTGAGCAAACATCAAAACACGATAAGTCTAAATTAGAAGAACCTGAAAAACCTTTATTTGATGAATATACTCCAAAACTTAAAAATTGTGTTTATGGTAGCGATGAATATAAAACATATTTAAAAGAAATGCAAGTTGCATTAAAGCACCACTATGCAAACAATCGTCATCATCCAGAACATTTTGAAAATGGAATTAAAGATATGACGTTGGTTGATTTATGTGAAATGATTGCTGATTGGAAGGCTGCTACATTAAGACACAATAATGGCAACATAATTGAAAGTATTGAACTTAATCAGAAACGATTTAATTATAGCGATGAACTTAAACAAATATTGATTAATACAGTTAATATGTATTTTAAATAAAAAGAATGTTTGATTTAAACTATTAAAATAATGGGAGGATATATATGATAGTGTTAACAGTACTCACCGCTTTTATAGTAGGCATTTCTTGTTTAATATATGCAATAACAGAGTATTTTAATTTTGGTAATATCTCAAAAATTGCATTAATTATTTTTGGAATATGTGTAATTTCGATTGTCTCAACAATAATTCATTTAAAAAATATATCCAATGAAAAAGTTTGGGAAGAAACTTGGACAACAAATATAGTTGCTTTAAAAGATAATTCGGGTGTTGAAGGTAGACTTGGTGGTAGTATATTCATTGTTTCTGGACAGATAAATGAGACACCATATTATTATTGTATGGAGTCTACATCAGAAGGTAAACACATGATAAAAATTCCTTCTGATAATGCATATATAGTAGAAACAGATGAAAAAGAACCTTCAATTATAAAAATGACTCAAAAATATATTGATAAAAGGTATCCTTTTTGGATTCCAACTACTGAGAATACTAAATATATAATTTATGTTCCCAAAGGAACTGTTGACACAAGATATACAATTGATTTGGAGTAAATGTGTAAAAATTTTTGCGAAGGAGTGAAACATATGAAATATAGAAAAAAGCCAGTAGAAGTTGAAGCTATACGATTAACAGAGGAAAACAAAAATCAAGTATTTAATTGGATAACTTGCTCTAAGGAAGCGATTTATAATGAAAAAGGTTCAGCTATTAAAATACAAACATTGGAAGGCGATATGGTGGCTTCTATAGGTGATTATGTTATTAAGGGCGTTAAGGGGGAATTTTACTCCTGTCGAGCAGATATATTTGAAATGACATATGAACCCGTAACTACTCAGATAAACAAATGAAATTGAGATTTTATTTAGAAGGAAGATATTATGGATGAATTAAGAAGTTTTACAAAGGAAGAAGCTATGCAATATGCAGAATCTTTAAACAAATTAAATAAAGATAATTAAAATGAATAATTTATGAAGGCTAAGAGGAGGTTGTATGGATAATAAGTTATGTCCATTAAAAAGAATTGTTAAACAAAACAAAGAAAATAATGAATACATTACTCGTTTTGGCGAATGTGAAAGAGAAAACTGTGCATGGTGGACTTGGGGATTGTTTACAAATAAAGATAGTGGATGGTGTGTATTACAAACTTTGGGTGCTATATCCAATATAGGAATAAATTAAAAAGTGTAATTTATTGAAAAATGAAAGGAGAATAATTATGTTAGGAAAAATTAAAAATATTGAAAAAATTTATAATTTTAAAATCCAGCCAGTATCAGTGTTAAACGGAACGGGAGGAAGGCTTGGGATGTCTCAAATGATTAGTGCATTATGTGGATATTCAGATATGGATGGTTATAAGGTAGAAACAGATAAACATACGTTTTATGTTTTAATTGATAATGGACAATCATGTTGTGAAAACTGGGGATGTTTAACAAGTGAAGATGATTTAGACTATTTTATTGATACAGAATTACTTGAGGTAAACGTGACAGATACAGCACTCAATCAAAGAGTCTTAACAAAAATGAGCGATGCGTATATAGATATTAATGAAATTCAGTTTGTTGATTTTAAAACTACTAATGGAACTTTTCAATTAGCAGTATATAATTCTCATAATGGTTATTATGGACATAATATTTTAGTAGTAAAGGACAATGAAATTTTATTAAATGATGTTTTATAATTTTTAATCAAATGTGAGGTAATACATATGGCTTTAGGTAAAGAACAAATACAGGCTATGAGAAAGTTTGCATTAAATAGTTCTTATCCAGATAAAAAAATACAATTGGATTTAATTGATATTATTGAACAGCAACAAAAAGAAAATGATAGATTAAAATATATACTTGAAGCAGCTTGTAAATTGCTTGGTTTGTATTGTGAATGTCCGATTAACTATATTGGAGATGCAGATGATATTATTGAGTGTAATAAAAATTGTAATACATCTATAAAATCGTCTGATTGTTATGCTACATATTTTAGTAAGAAATTTGGATTGAGATAGCACGCTTGACAAAATATTAATATAAAATTATAATATAATTGAACAAAAGGTTTGTTTGATTGAAAGGGTGATATAATGCTTTTAACTAAAACTGAATATTTAACTAATATGCCAACTGACATACTAAATGAATATGGTCTTACAAAAACATTATTAACAAGACGAGAAACAATATATTTGAAGCACGTATTGAAAAACATATTTATTTATGGAGACGAAGAATATTTAAAATCTAAGCTCAATATGTTGCAGTTTAAATCAATGTTTCAATATTTTGGTTTTGTAACAAATAAACTGCGAGCAATATATAAAATACCAAGAGAATACACGGTTGATAATGCAGATGATATTGTAAAACTTAAAAGAGAAAGTTTCTTCAAAATGCTAGAATTATATAAAGATTTGAAGCCGATTATAATTGTAGATTTTGATAAAACATTAACTAATCCAAAGTTTCATACTTTATATAATTATATTATAGATGATTATAGCGTGATAATTAATAGTGCTAATCCTATGCAAGATGTGATTGAAAGCTATTTAGACAAACATAATTTACTAAGACCAAGAAAGATATTTGCCAATAAGGGAAAACAGAAGAAAATTACAAAACTAAAAGATATAGTATTAACTAACCAGGACAAAATATTTTTCTATTTAGATGACGAAGAAGAATATCTTGAATACGGGTGTTTACTGTTCATGTATTGCTATAAATACACTAAAGACGGGAAAATATATAATTATACATTTTTCAAAAAATAGTCAAAATATAAATATAATATTAAAAGGAGTTAATATATGCACGAATATGATAAGATGTTTCAATGGGTAAAGGAAGGTGGTGGTAATAGAACTATTTCTATTGAAATAGGAAGAATAGGAGATGATTCGTTTTTAAGGAAATGGGCTTATGATTTTAACTTAAAAGTTGGGCAACATTTTGACAGCATTGATGAATTTGACTTAGAAAAAATTAAGGAAGTAAAAGAACAAAAAGAATATATAAGACTAAAACACAAATTTGAGAAGGGAGAATGATTTGTACATATGTCTGAAGAAAAGTTAAGTGTTAAGAAAAGGATAGTAAAAATTGCTAATCTTTTAAGATTAGAAAAAGACGGTAGAAATACTTTCAGCGGGTATGATTACTTTAAACCAGATTCGATTTTAGCCGCTATTAATCCTTTATTAGAAGAATATGATTTATTTACAAAGTTTGAACTAAAAATTCACCCAACAAAAGAAAATTATTACTTAGGGGAATTGACAATAGAAGATGTAGACACCGAAGATGGCAAACAAATATATGAGTTTGATATTGAAAAAGCAGAAGTAAAGGGTGCTAATGCCGCCCAAAACAGCGGTGCTACTCTTACATATGGCAAAAGATATTCACTTATGAATGCATTCAATATAGCAGATAATGATGATGATTATGATTCAAACAAAATGACTGAATTACAGAAGGGATCATCAAAGACTAATAAAAATACAAATATAAAAAAATCTACTAAAGACAGAGTAAATGATATG